>Ga0214919_10004867_pt1 | contig 19328 bp, 18 predicted proteins | sample LL1503_MetaG_FD_177994 | JGI IMG/M metagenome (GOLD analysis project Ga0214919, IMG submission 177994) | Freshwater microbial communities from Lake Lanier, Atlanta, Georgia, United States - LL-1503 | ecosystem: Environmental > Aquatic > Freshwater > Lake | place: USA: Georgia | collected...
CTGAAGAATTGCATTTATAAAAAATAAATTATAATAAAATAAAATTATAAGAAATGCAATTCTTCAGAATTGCCGAGCAAAGCGAGACGAAGTTAAGATATTTAAATTTATCTATTATTTATTTATTAGATATATTTTTAATGATATTATTACAAGTTGATGAATAAAAAATAGTTGAAATCTATATATTTTAAATAAAAAATTATATAATAAAATATTTTAAATAAAAATTATAAGATATCTGGTTATTTATATAGAAATGAATTATTATAATAACCAATTTTTTAGAAATGAATATGTAAATTTATTTGGTGGAGGAATAGAAAAAAAATGGAATACTCTTAAACATAATGGTTTATTATTTCCAGATGAATATATTCAAAAATTTATTCCAATTATTGTAAATGATAAAAAAATAATATTAAATAAAGAAGCAGAAGAATATGCATTTATTTATACAAAATATCTTGATTCTGAATATATAAAAAATAAAAATTTTAATAAAAACTTTTGGAATGATTGGAAAGTTTTATTAAATAATGATTTAATTAAAAATTTAGAAAGTTGTAATTTCTCTCTTATTAAAAATGATATTATTAAAAAAAAAGAAAAAGATAAACTTGATAAAAAAAATAATATTGATAATGAAAAAATTTCATTATATAAATATGCAACAGTAGATGGTGTTGTTGTTAAAGTTAGTAATTTTAAAATTGAACCTCCTGGTATTTTTATTGGTAGGGGTAATCATCCAAAATTAGGTATGATAAAAAAACGAATATATCCTGAAGATATTACTATTAATATTGGAAAAAATGAATTAGTTCCTTCATTGCCTCATGGACATCATTGGAAAAATATAATTTATGATAATACAATTGAATGGATTGCATCTTGGAAAGATTTAATAAGTGGAAAAACAAAATATGTATGGTTGGCAGATAAATCAAAAAATGATATTAAAAAATATGATATTGCAAGAAAATTAGGAAAAAAAATACATAAAATTCGTAAACAAATACATATTGATGTTAAAAATGATAAAGATATTAAAATTAAACAATTAGCAACTTGTATTTATTTAATTGATTTATTAGCTTTAAGAATTGGAAATGAAAAAAAAGAAGATGAAGCAGATACAGTTGGAGTATCATCATTAAGAGTAGAACATATAAAATTATTAGAAAATAATATAATTAGATTAAAATTTTTGAGTAAAGATTCAATAGAATATAATAATGAAATAAAAATTGATCATTATGTTTGGAATAATTTAGATGAATTTATAAAAGATAAAAATAAAGATGATAATATATTTGAATATGTATCAACAGCAGAAATTAATGAATATTTAAAATCATTAATGAATAATTTAACTGCTAAAGTATTTAGAACATATAATGCAAGTCATTTATTTTAGATTGAACTTGATAAAATATATGAAAAATATAAAAATTATGAAAAAGTAAATAATGATAAACGTATTCAATTAATTGTGGATGAATATAATGAGGCAAATTTAAAAGTAGCAAAATTATGTAATCATCAAAAGAATATATCAAAAAATTTTAATGAAATGATAGTAAAAATTAATGATAAAATAAAAATACTAAAAGAAAAAATTGAAAATAAAGAAAATGTTAAAGATAAAACATTATTAAAAATAAAGGATCAAATTAATAAATTAAAAAGAATGAAAGAAAATAAAAATAATTTTAAAAATATTTCATTAACTACTTCTAAAACTAATTATATTGATCCAAGAATAACGATGTCATTTATTAAAAAATTAGATTTACCTATTGATAAATTTTTTACGAAAATATTAATTGAAAAATATAATTGGACTTTAAATATTGATCCTAATTTTAAATTTTAATATCTATAATTTATATTTTTTAATATTTAAACATTAATTTATAAATTTAATATATTAAAAAATAAATTAAATGTCTTGGAACTCATTTTATATTCCATTAAATTCAAGAAATATTATTTCTTAATCTAATGCTATTAAAAAATCATAAACATAACTATAATCATAAACTTTAACAAAATAATTATATAATCCAACTAATAAATAAAATAAAAATAATAAATTAAAATTTTATAATAAAAATATTAATTTAAATAATAATGATATTAATTTAAATAATAATAATATTAATTTAAATAATAATTAAAATTATTTTGAAAATGATCCTTTATTTCCAAAAGTAAATAAAGATATTAATTAAAATAATGATTAATTATTAATTGATAATGGAGAATGGGATTATTAATTAGAAATAAAAAATAATTAGATAATTTAAAAATAATCTTAAAATAATTTTGAAGAATTTTTATTTTTAAATTAATATAAATTAGAATTAGATGTATAATGAATTATTTAATTCTAATTAATTATTTTCATATGTGTATATAAATTATCATCTGATATTAATGAATTAATTAATAAATTATTATTAATAATAGAAAATAATAATTTATTATAAAATGAACATTTTATATTATCATATAGGAAATTAAAATTGTAATAATGTGGTAATATAATTGATATAATATTTTCATTAATTTTATTTAATCCAATAAAGTTAACTTCATTTTCATTTTCATTTTCATTATCATTTTTATTTTCATTAGATATTTTATTAGGAATAATATTTTTTTTAATATATGAAACATAACAACTATCATTAATATTAATAATATTTAATTTATTATAATTTAGATTATATTTTTGATTATCAAATTCAAAAAATACATTATTATGAATATATCCAATATTTGGAAATATATGTAAGAAACATTTAATAATATTTTCATTTATATTACTTGAGGGTATAATATTAAATTCAATATTTTCATTTAAAATTTTATTTAAAATATCTTCATTAGAATAAGATGAAAAAGAATATTTAATTTTTTTATAGAATTTAAAAATTTTATAAAAACTATTAAATTCAATAAAATTAGTATGACACCAATTAGTAAGAATATTTTTTTCAATATTTTCTTTTTTAGTATAATATTTTTTAATATTATCAAATTCTATTTTTTCTAATTCAATATTTTCAAATTTAATATTTTTTTTAGTAATAATTTTTCTTATATTATTTACATTTATATTATATTCAATTAAGTTATTATCAATATTTTGCATATTAATGATATTATTAAATTTATTCATTATATTTATTAAAATATCAACAAATGAATTTTTATTTTTAATAAATAATAGATAAAAATTATTTTGATTTTCTTTAAATATTTGTTTATCATCATTTGCAATTATTAAATTTTTCATATCAAATTCAATTTCAACAAATGAAGAAATAAATAACATTTCATCATAACAATTATATTTTAATGAATAAATTATTAATTTTAATATATCTTCATTATCAAATATTTTTGAGGAAGAAGATAAATTAAATTTTTGAGAAAGAAATGTAATTTTATCCATTTTATAATATTTTATATTATTTATATTATTTATATTATTTAAATAATTTAAAGATTGATTATTATTATTAATATTAGTTAAAATTATTTTATTTTTTTTTAATAATTCTTCTTTTATTTTAATCATATTTGATGAATACATCAATTCATATTTTAAATTTATTCCTGAGATGTTATCTCTTTGAAATATATTTTCATTATTTTCATCTGGATGTATAATATAAAATATACCAAAATTATCTAATAAATAATTATTATTAATACCTGTATTTAAAATTAAATTATAAATAATATTTTCTGAATTATTCTAATAATTAGTATTATTTATATTAATATTAAAAAATAATATATTATCACATATAAATAATTTATATTCATTATTTAAATAAAAAAATATTTTATCTTTCTATTCATTTGTATTATCAATTAATTTTTTTAATGTATATCTATTCATATATTGTTTAAATATTATCTATAAATATCTATTTTTATCTTTTTTAATAAACTTATTAAATTTATTAAAATTATTTGGTATATTTGATATTTTTAATTGAATGTAATTCATTGACTCCAAATATTTATTTGTATCCATATTTGATGATATTAATTTATAATATATATTTTCAATATTATTATCATTAATTTTATATCTTAATTTTATATTTTTTCTTTCTTCATATTTATACATATAAAATATTGTTCCATCTTGTATTCTTCCAATTCTACCTTTTCGTTGAATTCTATTTAAATCAGAAATTTTTTCAGTTGAAGTAATATTATTTTTTATTTCATAATCATATTTAATATTATTAAAATATCCACAATCAATAATATATTTTAAATTATTTATAGTAATTGATGCTTCTGCAATATTTGTTGAAACATAAATTATTCTTGTATATGTAAAAATCTAATTAATATTATTTTTAATAATATTATCTGGATTAGTAAATTCTTGTATAATATCTTTTTTATTAATTTTTAAATTTTCAACTGAAAAATTTTCATTATATATCTATTCTAACTATTTTATATTTACTTCTGAATATAATGGTATTGCAATACAATGAGAAGGTATTATTTTATTTAATTTTTCGACAATATTTAATATTTTTTTTTTGGTTATTGAAAAAAATAATATATCTCCTTTTGAATTTTGATCTGGATCTATTTTTGTTAATATTTCTAATATTGTTTTAATTCCTTCTATTTCTGCTGATTCATAATCATCAACTTTTGAATTATTATCTAAATATATTTCTGTAACATTAAATAATGTTATTTTTCCTGGTGCTGCGATATGTATTCTATTATCAATTATATTAGTTGTATAATTATAATTATTATCTATTGTTTTTTTTTCTAATAAACATTGATTAATTGGATATTGTAAATCATTATCTATACATTTATAAAATTTTTTATATATTTTTTCATCATCTCCCATAGTTGCAGAAACTATAAATAATTTTATACTATTATTCATTAACATTGTAAATTTAATAATTGTTAATATTAAATCAGTATTAATATTATGTTCATGTGATTCATCAATTATAATTGAATCATATAAATTATTTTGACTATATATAAAATTTGATTGTGTATTTTTATTCTAAATTCTTTTTTCTATTTTATCTACATGTTTTTTTAATATATAATTATTTGTTATTTGTTCATATAAGATTCCATCAGTTGAATATCTAATAAAATTTTTATTATTAGGTATTATATGTTTTTCATTTTTTGTTTGATATTGAACATATCCATTATTAGATTTTATATCATTTCCATTTTTATTTATTATTATTGGAACTCCCATTTCTTTTGCAATAAATTTTGAAACATTTACTGTTGAATTTATTCTTGGCTATGTACATATAACCTAACCATCATTAAAATAAATTATTTTATATCCATATAATATTAATTTTGGAATTTGTGTTGATTTTCCTTGTCCAGTTCCTGCTGTTATTAAACATATTCTATTATTAATATAATGATGATAAAAATTAATTTGAGATATCCAATCAAATGAATATAATGTCATCCAAGAATCATTTTTAATTATATTATTAATATAACTATTATTATCAATATCATTTAACTATATTTTATTTATTTTTTCATTATTTAAATAATAATAATAATTTTCATAATCTTTATTTTCTTCAAATATTTTTGTCATCAGTTTAATTCTTATTTCTTTATTTTTTTTTAATTCAAATTTATTATATATATTATTATCATCATATAATATAATTTTTGATAATATTCCATCATAAATTAAACATTCAAATACAATATCTATTAATATTTTTTTAATTTCAATATTTATTTTTTTTATAAAAATTCCATAATTTATTTCATTTCCATATACTAATTTATATATTTTTTTAATATTAAAAAAATTTTTGACTTCTTTTGAACCTTCATTATTTAATTTATTTATAAATTGATTTTTATCTATCTATCTTAAACCTGACCAAATAATAAATGTTTTATTTATTTCATTAATTATAAATTTATTTTTTTTATCATCAATTGATAGTTTTATTTTATTATAAATTAATGATTTTGCATAATTATAAATATTTTTAAATGATATATTATCATTAATAGTATTATATATATAATATTTTTTAATTGATTGTATTTCATTATTCTAATTATATAAAAACATATTTCTTCCATACCATGTTTTTTTAAATTTAGTTAATATATTTTTTAAATACAAATATATATATTTAAATTTAATATTATTTATATTTATTAATAATTCTTGAGTTGTATATTTATAATCTGAAAGATTACTATTAGAATCAATATCATTAATAAAATTTTCTTGAATAAAATTTTTTTTAAATAATGGTTCATAATTATTTTTTATTAATTTTTCAATTTTATCAGAATTATATTCAAAAAACATTAAAAAATGAAGTATCCATTTTTCGTGAATTATTTTTATATTATTTATAAAATTATCAAAATTATTTTTATATTTAATAATTTCATTTTTATTTAAATCATTTTCAATTATATTATTTATATTATTTATACCAAAATTTTCAAATAATATATCTATCACTATTATAAATTTATTATTATATATTTTTTCATATAATAACCATTTCATTGGTAATATATCTTTATATAAATTTTTTAATATTATATTATATATATCTCCTATATATAATCCACTATAATTTTTATCATCTGTTAAATTATCTATTATATCTATCTATTTAAACTATTTTATTTCATATTTTTGATTTTCTTCATTAAATTTCCATGTATTTTTATATAATTCAGTATTTTTATAATTATTTATTGTTATAGGTTGAACATTTATCCATTCTATATATAATTTATTTGATATACTATTTATTGTATCTAATAATATTTCAAAATTTATTTCGATATCTATTATATTATATTTATATTCATAATACATATTATTATCATTATTTATTATTTGAGTATATAATTTAGTCATCTATTCATCATAATAATCTTTAATATTTTGATGTGATATATTATTAATTGATCTATTATATTGTATATTAGTTATTGAATATTCATTTAATATATTTTTTTTAATTGAAATATCAGTTAAATTTTTAATTTGTTTATGTAATTCATATGTTCCATCTTCATTCTATATATATGGTATTATTAAATTAAAAATTGCAATAATATCTTGATTATTATTACAAATTAATTTATTAAAATAATTCTAATTATTATTAATATTAAATTTTATTGCAATATAATTTAATAAATAATAATTATATTTTATTAATATTTCAAATTCATTTTTTTCTAAATTTGGTAATATATCTTTTATCACATTTTTAATATATAATTCTTGATCATATGTTAATATTTTTTTTAATTTATTTATATCAAAATTATTAGTCATATTTTATTATAATATATATCAATTATAATTTATTATTATATACTAGTATATAATATATAATATGAGAACTAATTTAAATCCAAATATATGGGGACCAAAAACTTGGTTTTTTATTGATAGTATTATTTTATCTTATCCTGATAATCCTTCAAATGAAGATAAATAGATTTTTAAAAAATTTCTTTATTCTCTTGAAAATATCCTTCCTTGTTATTTATGTAGACATCATTTTTCTATAAATATTATTTCTATTCCATTAAATGATTACTATTTATCATCAAAAAAAAGATTAATTGAATGGATTATAAAAATACATAATAAAGTTAATGTTAATAATAATAAAAAATTAATTACATTTAATGATTTTATTATATATTATAATAATCAATATGATTTAAATTTAACTAATAATTCAAATAATAATAATAATAATAATAATAATAATAATAATTATTTTAATAATATTAAAAATTATATTAAAAATCCAAATATTATTATTTCAATTATTATTATTATTATTATTTTATTTTGTTTGATCTATGTAATAAAATATAAAAAATAAAATATAAAAAATAAAATATAAAAAATGAAATATAAAAAATAAAATATATTTATAATTAATCCATTTCTTTATAATAATAATCATCATTTACTTCATCAATATCATCTTCTGGATCTACATCTATATCTATTAAATCATTTAATTTATCATAATTATGTCCATATTCTTTTTCATCTTCAATTATATTTTGTTCTATTATATTTTGTTCATTATTATTAATATCTTCTTCTAAAATTATATTATTTTTTTTAACTTTTAGTCCTTCGTGTCCACTTTTAGAAAAAGTAGGTTCTTCTAATATATTTGTATCATTTATTTCATTTGTATTAAATTTATTTATTAAAATTTTAACATCATCAATATTAATATCAATATCTTGAAGATTAACAATATAACTATTATATTTTAAATAATATTTAAATGAATTATTAATTGGAATATTATTTAATGTATTATTTTTAAAATAATTATCAAATTCATTATTTATATATAATATAAAATAAGATAATATACGATCATTTTCATAATTTAATTCAAATATTTCTAATAATAATTTTGAAAAATAATTTATTAAAAAATTACTTTCTTTTAATTCTTTATCATCATTAATATCATCAATATGTAAATTTAAACTTTCATTTTTATTATTAATTTTATTATCAATTTTATTTTTATTTTTAATATTTAAATAATTTAATTTTTTAATAAATTTTAAATTTGGTAAAATTATATATAAATCACTAAATAATTCTTTATAAATATTTTGCTCTATTGTTTTATTATTAATTTTAGTTGTTATTTTAATAAAATTATTTATAGATTTTATTATATTATTTATTCTTAATATATTTATATCATGTAATGTATCTTTTATATAATAAGTTTCATATCCAAACATTTTTAATTTATATTCAAAACATTTATATTTTTTTAAATAATTATTATTTTTATTATATGATACTTGTATCTATTCTTTTTCATTTTGATATCCAATTAAATTTAAATTATATTTATCATAATAAAATATAATATTTTTACTTTCTAATATATTTTTCTATTCATAATTTTTTTTTAAATTTATATACTATATTATATCTTTTTTAAAAAAATTATCATTTTTTTTAATTATTATATTATTTTCATCTATTAATATATTTTTTTCTAATATATTTCCATATTGATCATGATTAATTATATATTTATTATTTTTAAGATATATTTTATTTAATCCAATATTAAATTCATTATTTAATTTTAAAAAAATAATATTAATTAATTTATCATAATATTTATTATTATTATATTCTGTTATAATAAGATTATTAAATTTATTTATTTTTTTATTTTCTAAAATATTATTTTCATTTTGATTTTTTATTTTTAATACAAATTTTTTATCATTTTTTATTTTTATTTTATTTATATTATTAATTATTTCATTTATATTATTAATTTGAAAATCTATTTCAATATTTTTATTTTTTTCATTTTCTTCTATTTTTTTTATTTTTTTTCCATTTATATCATAATTATTTTTTATATTAATTATATTTTCTTTTTTAAATTTAATTAATAATTCTTTTAATTTATTATTTGATAATATAAATTTTTCTTCATTTTTTAAAAATATAAATCTTGCATATATACTATTATTTAAATTTAATGTTTTAAATTCTTTTTTTTCTTTTAATAATTTATATTCATAATCTTTGGTCAAATATAATGATGGTTCAATTTTATTTTTTTTAATTTTTATTTTTCCATTATCAATAATTATTTTTTTATTTTCATTATTTAATAAAATCTATTTAATTTCATTATTTTTATATATATTATTTATATTATATATAAAAATATTTATTATATCTTTAATTGATTTATTCTAATTTGTTAAACTCTCATTATTATAATTTATTAAAAAATTTAATTGATCTAATAATGTATTTATAAATATTTTTTGATTATATATATGTTCATTATTTTCAAATTTATATTTTATCCATAAATTATTTTTTATTGCTAAACTTGTGAAATAATATATTAAATAGCAAAATATATTATAATTATCAATAGAATCAATATTTTTATTTTTTGATATTAATATTTTTAATTTTTCAAAATATTTTTTTCCATATAAATTAAAAGTTGTATAATTATAGAATTTATCAAAATTTAAATTTTGAATAACATATTTATCTAAACTTATTATATATAATAATGTTATTAATGATATAATATTATTATATATTATTCTATATAAATCATTATTTTTATCATCAAAAAAATTATCATTTAATTCAAATATTATAAATTTAGATATAAATTTTTCTGTAGATGATGTTGAAATATCAGTATTTATATCCTATAATTTATTATTTATATTTTTATATTCTGTATATTTTATTTTCTATGTATAATTAAAATTTATTACATCTATTGATGATTTAATTAATAAATCTCTCATATATTTATATTGATTACCAATATAATATTTAGTATTTGAAAATAAAGTTAATTTTTTAATAATTAAATCAAATATATCAATTGTTATTTTATAATTTGAATAATTAATATCATTATTTATATTATATTTTGAAATAATATTATCATTATTTTTATCATATGAATTAGTTACATATTTATTAATTTGTAAAGCATAACCACAACTTTTACAAATAATATTTTCATTTTTATTATTTATTCCATATCTATTTATATAATCATCTATTTTTTTATTATATATATTATTATTATTAATATATTCTTCAGAATTTTTTGATATATTATTTGATAACTCATTTATATATTTTTTTTTAAATTTATTTATATATTTTAATATAATAATATGTTGACATATAGAATCATCACTATTTGTTTTTTTTATTATTGTTTCATATTTATTTCCAATAATATTTTCTACATTATTATTTTCAGAAAAAGTAGGCAATTTTTTTATTTTTGATTTTATTTTAATATATTTTTTTTTTAAATTATTATATATATTATATTTTGATAATATATATATTATTTTTTTATTTATATTATCTATATAATTATTATCTGTTAATTCAATTAAATAATTATTTATATTAAATTCTTTATAAAAATTTAATATATTTAAATTAATTGAATTTTTTATAAAATAATTATTTAATTTAATTATATCATCATTTTTATTAATATTAGTTAAAATTTCTATTATATTATTATATACTAATTTTTCAATATCTTTATAAAATTCTGTTAATAATAATTTTATTTTTATTTCAAAATTTATATTATTATTTTGATTTATTATATTATCAGATGAAATATAATTTATTTTTTTATTTTCTATATCTGAATCATTAAATATCCAATATTTCATTTTAAAATTATTTTTTATTTTTTTAAAATTATTTATAAATTTTTTTTTCTTATTTATTTCAACTAATTTATTATTAGTATATTTTTCAAAATTTAATATTTTAGATATATTAAAATATGGTCTTATTAAAAATCCTATTATATTTGCATTTATTTCTCCTCCAATTGTTCTTGTTTCTAATTTATGTATATTTTTATTAAATTCAATATTAGAATATCTTACAGATGATATAACATTATTAAATGTATGATTAAAACCAATATTATTTCCAAATGAATTAAAATTTACATATGGATTTTTTTTAATATTTAATAGTTCATTATAATATTCTTTATATTCAATATTATAATTATTATTTTTAATTACTTTATTTAATATAAATGAATGTTCATTATCATTTATATTAAATGCTTTTCTATAATAATAATATTTATCAAATACATCTTCATAATCATATTTTTTATTGTAAAAATCAACAATATTATTTATTCTTTGAATTATTTTTTTAATTGTTATATCTTCATTTAATTTATAATTATCTTTTTCTAAATTAGATTGTGTTTGATCCTATTTTATTTTATTATTTGATTTATTTATAAAAAATAAATCATTTTTATTTAATAAAAAAAATTCATCACTTATTGGTATTAAAATTTTATATTTATTAAATAAATTTTCAATTATATCATTTATTGTTATATTATTATTATTTAATAATGATAAATCATTTATATTAATTATATTATATATATAATTAATATCTTGACTATTAATATTATCAATATTTTGAAAAAAATTACTTATTTTATAATAATTATAATTTAAATGACTTGTTGATATTATTTCAAGATATTTATATTTATTAAATTTTATTGATTCATCTTCTAATATTTCAAATATTACATTTTTATCATTTTTATAATATATTTCATTAAATATTAACATCAAAATAATATTATTTTTATCCAAATTTATTAATTTTAAATATTCAAAATTTAATTTATTTATATATTCAATATCTTCATATTCAAATGATATATTAAAATTATTTTTATATAATTTTATAATATCATTTTTATATTTTATTAATAATATTAATAAACTAATAATTTCATTATCAATATACTCATGATTTAAATTAATTAATTTATTTTTAATTAAATTTAAATCATACTCATAATTTTCAAAAAATAAATAATATATATAAATATATTTAATTATTATTTTTTTAATTATATTAATATTATTTATATCTTTTATATAATTTTTAAAATCTATTGAAAAATTTAATTCATTTATATAATTATCTATATTATTTATTGATATCTCTTTTTTTTTATATAAAAATTTAACAAATCTATTAATATAATCATGTATTATTTTATCTATTGTATTTATAAACATTATTTTTTTTATTTTTATATAATATATATAGTTCTGTTTTATTTTATTTATATAAAGATATTTTATCTTCAAATTTATATTATGAATAATACATTAAAATCAATAAATAATATTAATATTATTTTTAATGATATTATTAAAATAACTAACTTAAAATTAGATAATAATAAAATTAAAAATTTAAAATTAAAAATTAAAAATAATATTGAAAAAAATATATTAATATATAAAAATATTAATATTTCAATTAATCAATTTAATAAAATTATGATAAATGATATATTAGAATTATTAAAAAAAAAAAATAATAATAATAATAATAATAATAATAATTTAATTAATACTAATTCAAATATGCTCGTAGCTACAACATTTCAACAATTTCCAAAAGAAAAACTTGTTAATCAAAATATTAATACTAATATGCTAGTTAATCAAAATATTAATACAAATATTAGTCAAATGAATATAAATCAATCACAATTTACACGAGGATCAATTGAAAATTCAAAATAGATTTTTTTTGAAAATAATTTAAATTCTAATTCTAATAATTTAATTAATTATGACAATAATAATGATTTTGCTGATATTAATCATATTGATTATAAACCAACTGATAATGATATTAATTATGAAGAAAATATACAAACTAAATTAGAAAAATTAAAAAGAGATGATTTAATTATTTGTAAACAAAATATTGATGAAACATGGTTTACTGGTGAAAAAACAAGAGAAAAAGATAAACAAAATACAAATTCTAATTCATCTTTAAATCAAAATCAAAATCAAAATCAAAATCAACTTGCAATTCTTCCTTCTAAACAAATTGATTATAATCAATATCAAAATCAAAATACTAATCAATATCAAAATACTAATCAATATCAAAATACTAATCAAAATCAAAATACTAATCAAAATCAATATCAAAATCAAAATACTAATAATGATATGACTGAATTATTATCAATGACAATATCACAATTAAGTTTTTTAACTTAGAAATATAATGAATCACAAAATAAAATTAATGAAATTTCTAATAATTATAATAAATTATTAAATAAAATTAAATGATTATAATTAATAATTTTAAAAAATTATTAATTATAATATGATAAAATAAAATATCAATTTATCAATTTATTAAACAAATAATATATATTAATAATATTTAACAAATTAAAATTATAACAATTCATTATCTATTTTCATTATTATTTAAAAAAATTTTTTAAACATTCAAATTCTTTAATTTATCAATTATTTTATAATATTATTATAAAAATGAATTATCAAATAATTGTATTGCAATTGGTTATAATTCATTATTTTATCTAATATAATTTAATATTATTTCATAATTTTATCCTAAAAATTATTTTTTTGTTTAAATTAAATTTTCAAGTTCTTTTTATTTTATACGAATTTAATTTAAAATTAAACTATATTCATTTTAATTTTAAATTTAATTATTAGATTATTAATTTTTAAATTAAAGTAAATTAGATTATTAATTTTTATATTTAATTGGATTATATTCAAAATCAATAAATTCTTTTTATTTTACAACAGGTACACGTTATTGTATTTAATTTTGATCAAATTATTTTAAACCCATTGTTGTTAAATTAGATTATTTTAAATTTTATATTTTGTTAAACTAACTATCATGTTTTTGAAATAAATTAAACTATTAATTATTATTTGTAGATTTAATTAAACTTTCTATTAGTTTTATTTAATTTGATTATTCTTATTCTTCAATTTATTCAAATTCGAAATTTACTTTTTATAATTATTCTTACAACATATCAATAAAATATTTAATCATTTCTTAGTTATAGCTTACAAATTTATTTATATTTTTTTTTACCAAAGATTTACATTCTATTTAATAATCTTTATACTTTTCTAAAAAATTATCATTTATATTTATTAATTCTTTTGCATTTTAAAGAAATATTGATTTTTATTGATTTTTTTTTAAAATTTATTTTATCTAATTTAAATTACTTTATTCTTTAATACAATATAAATGTATATTAAAATTTTTATCACAATAAAAAATATATTTATAATAATCATCTTAATTGATATTTTCATATTAAAATTCTTCATTTTAAATAAATGAAATATTTTTTTAATCCATTACTATAACAAATGGCATCGAATCCTTAAATTTTTGAAATTTTTTGATATCTTCTAAATGTTTTAGATTATTGTTTTCAAAAAAATATTATTCATCTTCAGTTAATCTTAAAGCATCTAAATCTGATTGATATTATACATTTTCTAGTTTTTATCTATCAATTTAATGATTAATTAATTAATTATAATAATAAAAAGCATTAACTAATCCACACTTTATTTAATTTTATTTTTTTTTATTTTTAATTATATAATTTGTTTAACATATTTAAAACAAATCATAATTATTTTTTATATTTAATATATTTTAATCATCTTTTGATAATTCTTATTCTTCTTCTTATTCTTCTTATTCTTATTCTTATTCTTCTTATTCTTATTCTTTTTCATATTTTTTTTATTCTAATTCTTCTTCATATTCTTATTCTTTCTCATCAAGTTGTATTTTTTCGTCTAACTAATTCTCGTGTCTTCGACTTTAATTCTAATTTTTGTTTTTTTTTTAAATATTACTTACTGTTTATATATTCGTGATCATTATTTTTAGAATTTTGTATAATTTATTAAAAAAATTAATTATTTTAATTTACATATATTTGATTTTTAAAATAATTAATAAATATGAATTTTATAAAGTTATTTTATTTCAATTTTATTTAGAACTATAATATGTTGATATATATATATATAATTAAAAATATTGAATAATATCAAATAATATTGAATAATTTCAAAAAATTGCAAAATAATCAATAAAAATTGTAAAAAAAATAAAAAAACAACATAAAATGACAACAAAATTATTAAATGATTATTTTAATTATTAAAAGGAATATGAATAAAAATTTGGAAAAAATAAAACAATTGTATTAATATAAATTGGATCTTTTTATGAAGCATATTAAACAAATAGATATAATTAAACAAATGAATGTGAGATATTAGGACCAAATTTATAAATATTATAAGAAATATTAAATATTAAATTAACAAATAAATCTAATTCTAATTCTAAAGAATTGAATATAGATAAATTAGTACATATGATGGGATTTCCTTGTTATAAATTATCTAAATATTTATAAATATTAATGAATAACAATTATAATGTCATTGTTATTAGTTAAATATCTGAATCACCGAATCCAATGAGAGAAATAACTGGTATATATTCATCAGGAACATATATAGAAAATATAGAATAAAATGATGCTAATAATTTAATTTCTATTTATATTGAATTTATATATGATATGAAAAATAAAACTAATTTATTATCTATTGGTATATCATTAATAGATTTATCAACTGGTTCATTAATAGTATATGAAATTGAACCTAAATTATATGATGAAAAATATTCAATTTGTGAAGCATAGAAATTTATAAATTCTTTTTCATTTAAAGAAATTATAGTAACAATTTAATGTTTAATATCAATAAATTATCCTTCAAATTCTAATTTGATAAATTAAGATGATATTTTATAAAAAAATATATAAGATCTATTAATTGATTTAGATTTATATGATAAAAATTATATATTATTTAATATAAATCAACATTCATCAACTTTACCATAAAATTATAAAAATTATTAAAAAATTAAATTTTAAGAATAATTATTATATAATATTTATAATATTATTGATCCATTAATTGAATTTTAATTAGATGATAAATAATCATTATTATGTTCATTAACTCTTTTAATATTATATATTAATGATCATAATAATAAAATATTAAAAGATATTTAAAAACCATAAATTTATATCAATGATAAATATTTAATATATGGAAATAATACATTATAATAATTAAATATATTAACATTTGATCATAATAATAATTTTAATACTTTTAAAACAAAATAAAATATTAAATCATTATTTGATGTTATAAATAAGACCAATACTCCAATGGGATAGAGATATTTAAAATAATAATTAATATAACCAATTATAAATGTGTAATAATTAAATATTAGATATTCAGATATATAATATTTAATTGAAAATGATAGATATAAAATTATAGAAAAATATTTATAAAAAATTGGTGATATAGAAAGATTAAATAGAAAAATGATATTAAATACATTGGATTATTCAAATTTATATTAATGGAATTCTTATATGGAATAAATAAATGAATTATTAAATTAATCTGATATTTATTTATTTTAAAATATGAATTAAAATACATATGATGAAATTATAAATAAAACTTTATTAACTATAAATTATTTTAAAGATAAATTTGATTTTGATGAAATATAAAAATGTATGGAATAAGAGGATGAATATATTTATATATATTTAATAAAAATAATAAAAAGAATGATGAATATAAATAAATATATAAATTATATAGTTAAATTTAAAATGAGAAAAATTTTGTAAATTTATTTGTTGAATAATTAAATAAATAAATATATAATAATTAAAAAAATATGAATGATTGTATTTCTTCGTCAAACAAAATTTCGTGTCCTCAATAATGTATTAAAATTTAAAATAATACTAAAGATGGAATATATTTTTAAACAACAAAAAAAAGATATTAAATTTTATTAGATGAAATTAAAAAAAATAAAATTATTTAATTATAAATTTAATTAGATGAAAATAATATTGAAACAATTATTTTAAAATTAAATGATTTTGAAACTAAATTTAATAAAGATACTTGTAAAATATTTATCTAATAAATATCAAATAGATCTAATAAAATAAATGAATATAAAATTAATTTTACTAAATTAGTTAAATAATAATTTAATAAAATTTTAACTGAATATATTTAATAATATTAATAATATTTATTTGATATAACTAGATATATTGAATATATTGATTTTATTAAATCTGGTGCTTCTATTGCAGTATAATAAAAATATTGTTAACCAATTATTTTAAATAATTAAAATAATTAATCATATATTGATATTAAATAAATACGTCATCCAATAGTTGAAAAAATAAATGTAAATATTTTTTTTAAAGCATTTGATATTTAATTAGGAATTAATAATCATTAAGGAATATTATTGTATGGATTAAATTCTGCAGGAAAATCTACACTTTAAAAATCAATTGGAATAAATATTATTTTAGCATAAATTGGATATTTTGTTGCAGCAGAAAAATTTGTATATTATCCATATAATAATATTTTAGTTAGAATATCAACTAATGATAATTTATTTAAAAATTAATCTTCATTTATGATTGAATTATAAGATTTATAAGCAATCATTAAACGTTCTGGTTAAAATACACTTGTTATTGCAGATGAATTATGTAAAGGAACTGAAATTAAATCTAGTTTAATAATAATATTATCTATGATTAAAATATTATTAAAAAATTAATCTACATTTATTAGTGCAACACATTTACATGAATTAACAAAAAATGATTAATTAAAAGAATATATAAATTTATAAATTTATCATATACATTTAACTGTTGATAAAAATAAAAAATAAATTATTTATGATAGATAATTATAAAAAGGATAGGGAGATGAATTTTATGGATTATTATTTGCATAAATAACATTAGATGATTAATAATTTAATTTAATAACTAATGATATCAAAAATAAAATGGAAAATAATTAATTATCTGGATATAAAAAAAGTAAATATAATTCTTCATTATCTGTTTAACGATGTTATATATGTAAATATAAAAAAATAAATGAATATGATAAAGAATTGGAAACTCATCATATAAATTGGCAAAAAGATTGTGATAAAAAAGGATTTATTAATATTGATAATTACAAACATTTAAAAAAAAATCATTTATCAAATTTAGTTATATTATGTCATAAATGTCATGATTTAATAGATAATGGATCATTAATATTAAATTAATGGAAATAAGTTAATAATAAGTATGTATTAGATTATTAATGGAAATAATTAAATTATTTTAAAAAAAAAAATTGAATATATAAATTTATATATATATATATAAATTAGATATATAATAATAATTAAATAATAATAGTCAAATGAATTTATAAATAAAATAAATGGATATATTTAATATATTTAAAAAATAATTTTTTTTTAATATTTAAAATACAATTTTATAATTTAAAAATACATAAATATCAGATGAATTAATAATTAAAATTTGTAAAGAATTAGTAAAATTATAATTTTCATATAATTAATAATTATCAAAAAATATTAATTTAAATTTTTATATTAAAAATATTAATAAAATAAATTATCGATATTTATTTAATCATTGTTAACATTTATGTATTTAAATGTTTTAAAATAATATAAATATATTAAATTTAATGATTGAATAATAAAATGAATATTTATTTATTTAATAAAAATTAATTAATCATAATATATCTTAAGAATATTATGAAGATATATTATCTGAATTAAAATTTAAAGAATTTGAATTAGAATTAAATAT
>Ga0214919_10004868_pt1 | contig 19320 bp, 27 predicted proteins | sample LL1503_MetaG_FD_177994 | JGI IMG/M metagenome (GOLD analysis project Ga0214919, IMG submission 177994) | Freshwater microbial communities from Lake Lanier, Atlanta, Georgia, United States - LL-1503 | ecosystem: Environmental > Aquatic > Freshwater > Lake | place: USA: Georgia | collected...
GAGGCCGCAGCAGCCAGGGCTCAAAGCATCGCCAATGGTGAGGCCCCCACGAAGTCGGTGGCGCTGCGCACCAAGCCCACAGCCGGAACCCGCACAGCCAACCAGGCGCTGTCGCTGCTGCATGCTCTATATAAGTGGGCCATCGAATCAGCGCGCACCTATGTCGGCGACAACCCTGCGTACGGCATCCAGAAGTTCCCCGAGATCGAGCGCGAGCGGTTCCTGACCAAGGGCGAGTTGCCTCCCTTCTTCAAGACACTGCAGACGCACGCGAGTGCACCGATGCGCTGCTTCTTCTTCGCGGCTTTGATGACCGGCGCCAGGCGCGTCAATGTGCTGTCGATGCGTTGGGATGACCTGGACCTAGCGGCGGCGACCTGGCGTTTGCCAGAGACCAAGAACGGCAAGCCCCAGACCGTCACACTGGCACCCGAATTGGTCGATATGCTCACCGAACTGAAGGCCAATCCACACCCGGTGGGTGAAGTCCGACTCTCTCGGCATGCCCCTTGCAGCATCAGCACCTTCTGGCCGGCGCGTGGTCCGAAGGCGATCCCGTAGGTGCACGCTGCGGCCTGCAGTGGCCTCAGCACGCGGGCCTCGTCCGAATCGCCGTCGTTGTCAGGCATGTAGGTCGAACCCTCCTCTTCGACCAGCACCACCCGACGGGTGAGCAGACCCATCATGCGGGTGATGATCTTGTGCAGTACCGCCTTACCCAAGGCCGTGCTGCGCCCAGAACCAAGCCGGCGTCACGACGGCGTAGTGCGGCGCCAGCACCAGCAGGTCCTTGTCGCCGGTAACCAGGTAGTCAGCGCCCGAAGCAAGCAGGGTGCCGAGCACAGGGCCGTCCGCAGGGTCACGCAAAGCCGGCCTTGCCATGAGCGAGGTATCGGCAGAAGGTTCGACCAGATCGGCCAACAGGGCCAGCGTGTCAACCATGTCCAGCATGTCCTGCTCGCGCCACTGTAGGCGGTGGTTCAGGCGGGGCAGGACGCGCAGCAGCTCAGCCAGGATAAACCGGGACAGCACCACGTCCAGGCGGCCGCCACGCCATGCGCCCACAATGCGACCCGGCACACTGGTGGGGTAGGCCAGGCCCGACACCAACACGTTGGTGTCGAGAACGATACGCAGCCCCGCCATCAGCTGGCGCTGCGCGGTGTCACGGCCTGGCGCTCTGCCAGCACAGCAGCGTCAATTTCTGCCAGCCCCTCGTCAGTTGGCACCACGCTGTAAGCCTGGGCCAGGCGCTGCGACAGCGCATCAAAGCGCTCCTGCATTTGACGAATGCGGCCAAACAGGCGTGCATCGACCAAGGCAGCCACCGGCTTGCCGTCTTTTTTGATGAGGATGCTGTCGTTGCGGTACTGCACCAGGTTGAGCATTTCGCCCAGGTTTTGCCGGAACGCCACGGCGCTGGTTTCAGTGATCATGCTTTACTCCATATGGATCGATATGGTCATTATGATCGAATAGACGCCTCTGTCAACCAGCGGGCGTAGCGTTCAGGAGCAGCGGGCTGGCCATGTTGACTACGGATTCAATTGCCGTCATCCCACCCAAGGGTTCATCAAGGCGACGCCACACGACTCAAAGTCCGCTACATTGCAGGTTACAGCGGTCATTCGGTGTACCAGCGCGGTCGCCGCGATCAGGCAATCTCGCACAGAGCGCGGATCGGGCACATGGAGTTGTGCACTGCACTGGGCGACGGCCGTATCGACCGGCAGGATTCGGTTGGCAAAAGCGGGCAGCACATATGCATCCATCCAAACCCGAAGCACCGCCCCCCGAGCCGGATCACGGCGCAGGGCCAAGAGCACACCGATTTCCAGCTCTTGCACCGTGATCGCCGAAAGATAGAGATCGGCGACGTCCACGCTGCCCGCCCAGCGCGCTACCTGCTGATCGGCGCGGCCCAGGCGAATTTTGCGCAACTCAGAGATGACGTTGGTGTCCAGAACAAACATCAGGACAAGTCCGCCGATTGCGCCAAATCGTCAAAACGAGGGGGTTCAAATTCGACATCCTCCATACCAGGCATGGACAACAGATCAGCAATCTTTGGGCGGGATCCGGTCAGTTGCCGGTACAGCGCCATGCTCATCAGCACGTGTGCTGGGCGTCCACGGTCGGTGATGAACACCGGCCCCAAAGACGCCGCCTTTTTGGCCTCGCTGACAGCCTGATTGAACTTGCGACTGGATAAAGTGGTAATCGCCATGATCATGGTCCCCCGCATTAAATGTAGTCCTGTTACTACAAGTCAGTGAAGCGTGACCAAGCCGCAAACCCACCACCCACTGCGCGCGCAAACCAACTACCAGCTCGGGCGCATCCGGTGTGCACGTGTCCACCTATATGAACGCCAACAACTTGACCTTCCCGGCCAGTCGCCGCCAGCGGTGCACGACATTGGCGTTGATGCCGTGTGCTATCGCCACCTTGGCCACCGACGCGCCGGCCCCCTCGCACTGCGCCACCACCTGCGCCTTCATCTCCGCAACGTACCTCCGCCGCGCCTGAGTCTTCTCGATTGTCATCGTGTCCACCTAAAAATAGATGCACACGATCCTTCCCGACATGAGGCGCCGATTCAAGGTGACTTTGCCGGACGCTTACCGCGGTCGCGCCACGCGGCCCACTCCGCATCGCACAACAGCTTGTACGCCGCGTTGCGCTTGTCCTGGATGCTGCCGCGCAGGCCGATCGACGCTGCCGGCGCAGTGTCAGGCCCTGCCGTGCCAACTGCGGGCCGCTGGTGGGCATCCTGGCGCGTTGCTGGCCCATCGCCTGCGCTGCCGACCTGGCAAGTGACGAGTGCCAGCCCGAGGCCCCGCGCCAAATCGAGACAGTCACGCCCCGCGCCGAGTTGGTGGCACTGTCGGCCGCCACCACCACAAGCCCGGCCATGAAGACGGCCGGTGGTTGGCGGGCATCCTGGATGCGCTCGCTTCGGTTCAGACCTGCCCTCAATTGCGGGCTGCTGTTACCCCGGCGTTACCCCGGCGTTACCCCGCCGTTTGGTCGGTCACGCCGATCCGATTCTGAGTCATTGATTTAAATGGTGCCGGCTATCCGAATCGAACGGATCACCTACCGCTTACAAGGCGGTTGCTCTACCAAATGAGCTAAGCCGGCACAGTCAACTATTCTAAGCAATCTGGGCTGACGACCCGCCCCTTGACTACTTGATCCGCTTCAGCGAAGGCCGCCCACCCGCTGCGGGCGGTGGTGGCTCGGGCGGCGGGTTGTCAGTGGCAACGACCTCGGCAGATTGCGCCTCAGGCTCTGCAACGCCAGCCTGCGGCGCGAGCCGCAGCCCGACCCGCGCAGGCTCAGGCGTCGCAGCGACGCTCTGGGCGTTGGGCACAGGGAACGCCATACCTTGACCGTTTTCGCGGGCGTAGATCGCCACCACATGGTCGATCGGCACCGCGATTTCGCGCGGCACACCACCGAAACGGGCTTTGAACTCCAGAAATTCGTTGCCCAGACTCAGGCCGCTGGTGGCTTCGAAGCCGACGTTGAGCACGATCTCGTTGTTCTTGACGTACTCCATCGGCACTTTGACGCCCTCGGTGACGAACACAGCCACATAGGGCGTGAATCCGTTGTCGGTGCACCATTCATGCAGCGCACGTATCAGGTAAGGGCGGGTCGAGCTGCCTTGCTCGTCCGGAGCGGCCGGTTTGGTCATCGTGCAATCTTACTTGCGCATCACTTTCTCGGACGGCGTCAGCGCTTCGATGTAGGCCGGGCGCGAGAAGATGCGCTCAGCGTACTTGAGCAGCGGCGCGGCGTTCTTCGACAGGTCGATACCGTAGTAGTCCAGGCGCCAAAGCAGCGGGGCGATGGCCACATCGAGCATCGAGAAGTCGTCGCCCAGCATGTACTTGTTCTTCAGGAAAATCGGCGCGAGTTGGGTCAGGCGCTCACGGATTTGCGAGCGCGCTTTCTCGAGCTGCTTTTCATTGGACTTGGTGCCGCTGCGGCCTTCTAGCAGGTTGACCTGCGCAAACAGCTCTTTCTCAAAATTGAACAGAAACAGCCTCACCCTGGCGCGTGCGACCGGGTCACCGGGCATCAACTGCGGGTGCGGAAAGCGCTCGTCGATGTACTCGTTGATGATGTGCGATTCGTACAGGATCAGGTCGCGCTCGACCAGGATCGGCACCTCGTTGTACGGGTTCATCAGCGCGATGTCTTCGGGCTTGGCGAACAGGTCCACATCGCGGATCTCGAAGTCCATGCCCTTCTCGAACAACACGAAGCGGCAACGGTGCGAGTAAGGGCAGGTGGTTCCGGAATAAAGCACCATCATGGCGGTGGACTCCCAAATGAGCGTGTACTTGAGCGGATTCTCGAGCCGGGGGCTCAAAAATCAATGCGCGCAGCGGGCCTGAGTTGGCTACCGCTGCGCGCTCGGTCCGGCCATTGAGCCGGACCACAGGACTGGCACTACTTGATGTCTTTCCAGTATGACGCGTTCAGGCGCCAGGCGATCACCGTGAAGATCGACAGGAACAACAGCACCCACACGCCCAGACGTACGCGCTGATTCTGGCCAGGCTCGCCCATCCACTGCAGATAAGCCACCAGATCGGCCATCGCAATGTCGTAATCACGCTTGCTCAGGCTGCCCGCCTTGGTCTGCTCGAAGCCCTTGAACACATGGGTGGTCTTGGCGGGATCGTGCGGATCCTTCATTTCAGTGTGGACAGCGCGCTGCTCGCCTTGCAGTTCCCACAGCACATGCGGCATGGCGACCGAAGGATAGACCAGGTTGTTCCAGCCGGTCGGGCGCGTCTCGTCGCGATAGAAGCCGCGCAAATAGGTGTAGAGGTAATCGGCGCCTGAGCCGTTGGCGCCAGCGCGCGAGCGTGCAATCACGCTGAGGTCTGGCGGCTGCGCGCCGAACCATTCTTTGGCATCCTTGGCGGCAAGCGAGACCGTCATCAGATCACCGACTTTTTCGCTGGCAAACAGCAGGTTCTTCTTGATCTGGTCGTCGGTCAAATCGAGGTCGCGCATGCGGTTGTAGCGCATGTAGGCCGCCGAATGGCAGTTCAGGCAGTAGTTGACAAACAGCTTGGCGCCGTTTTGCAGCGCCGCCATGTCGGTGATGCGGTCCTTGGGAAACGTGTCCCAGGCCGGACCGTCGGTGTTGGCCAGCGCCGAAGTCGAGAGCCCGGACAGGCCCGCAAAGATCGCGAGTGCTGTCAGCAGGCTTGCAAGTATTCTTTTCATGTCTAGCGCTCCTGCTTCAATGGGCCGCGAAAGTGACGCGATCAGGCACTTGCTTGAATGTGCCAATCGTGCTCCACCAAGGCATCAGCAGGAAAAAGCCGAAGTAGAACAAGGTGCCAATCTGGGCCACCAGCGTGCCGATTTCAGAAGGCGGCTGGATGCCGAGGTAGCCCAGCACAGCGAAGAAGACGACGAAGATGCCGTACATCACCTTGTGCCAACCCGGCCGGTAGCGGATCGACTTGACCGGGCTGTTGTCGAGCCAAGGCAGGAAGAACAGGATGATCACAGCAGCGCCCATCACCACCACGCCCCAGAACTTGGCGTCGAAAGTCTTGAGCAGCGCGATGCCGACGATCACGCTGACCGCGATGGCAATTCTTGACTTGCCTTTGACGCCCAGCAGCGAGATCAGGCCCGCGATACCGGCCAGACCGCACAACACGTTGACCATGCCATCGTTGGTGGCTCGCAGCATCGAGTAGTAGGGCGTGAAATACCAGACCGGGGCAATGTGGGCCGGAGTCTTGAGCGGATCGGCCGGAATGAAGTTGTTGTACTCGAGGAAATAGCCCCCGAGTTCAGGCCCAAAAAAGACGATCGCACAGAACACCATCAAGAACATCGTCACCGCGAAGATGTCGTGTACCGAGTAGTAAGGGTGGAAAGGGATGCCGTCGAGCGGAATGCCCTTGGCGTCTTTCTTGGCCTTGATCTCGACCCCGTCGGGATTGTTCGACCCGACCTCGTGCAGAGCGATGATGTGCGCGACCACCAGGCCCAGCAGCACCAGCGGCACGGCGATGACGTGGAAGCTGAAGAAGCGGTTCAGCGTGGCGTCGCCCACCACATAGTCGCCGCGGATCAACAGCGCCAAATCCGGACCGATAAAAGGCACGGCAGCGAACAGGTTGACGATCACCTGCGCGCCCCAGTAGCTCATCTGGCCCCAAGGCAGCAAGTAGCCCATGAAGGCTTCGGCCATCAGTGCCAGGAAGATCGCGCAACCGAAGATCCAGACCAGCTCGCGCGGTTTGCGGTAGCTGCCGTAGATCAGCCCGCGGTACATGTGCATATAGACCACGACGAAGAACGCCGAGGCACCAGTCGAGTGCATGTAGCGGATCAACCAGCCCCAGGGCACGTCGCGCATGATGTATTCGACCGACGCGAAGGCCATGCTCGCATCAGGCTTGTAGTGCATCGTCAGGAAGATGCCGGTGACGATCTGGATCACCAGCACCAGCACTGCCAAGGCCCCGAAGATGTAGAAAAAGTTGAAATTCTTCGGAGCGTAATACTCCGACATATGAGCCTTGAACAACTGCGTGGCCGGGAACCGGTTGTCCACCCAGCTCATGAACTTCACGCCCACGGACGCATCGGCCGGAGCCGTCTTGAAATCTGCCATGTCGACCTCTGTGCTTGGGTTGGGGCTCAGGCCTTCTTGTCCTCGCCGATCAGCAGACGCGTATCGGTGAGAAACATGTGGGGCGGCACTTCGAGGTTGTCGGGTGCGGGTTTGTTCTTGAAGACCCGGCCCGCCATGTCGAAGGTGGAACCGTGGCAGGGGCAAAGAAACCCACCCTGCCAGTCGTCGGGCAGCGAGGGCTGCGCGCCAGACGTCAGCTTGTCACTGGGCGAGCAACCCAGGTGCGAGCAAATGCCCACCGCAACCAAGAACTCGGGCTTGATCGAGCGGTGCTCGTTGCGTGCGTAGGCCGGGGTGAGTTCATCGACCTTGCGCTGCGACTTGGGGTCGGCGAGCTGCGGATCCAGCTTCTTCAGACCTTCAAGCTGTTCGGGGGTTCGACGCAGGATCCACACCGGTTTGCCGCGCCACTCGACGGTCATCTTCTCGCCGGGTTTGAGGCCGCTGATGTCGGCTTCGACTGCGGCGCCGGCGGCCTTGGCGCGCTCGGACGGGGTGATGCTGCTGACGAAAGGCACGGCTACGGCTGCCGCGCCGATGGCGCCGGCACTAGCCGTCATCGCCACCCAGGTGCGTCGGCCTTGGTCGACGGGGCTGTCACTCATGGGAATCCTCTTCTAGAGCACCCGAGGCGGACTGCCACGGGCTGCTACGGGCTGCGAATGTTCTAAGGGTCAACCCGCCATTCTAGCGGACACCGCATACACCAGCATTTCAGGGGCTGCGCATTGACCTGCTGCCGACGATACTGACTTCCAGCCGGCGCATGGCCATCAACCGGCGCGCATTCAGGAGGTGCAGAAATGGGTTTTGCGAGCGAATTCAAGGCGTTTGCGATCAAAGGCAACGTCGTCGACTTGGCGGTCGGCGTGATCATCGGTGCGGCTTTCGGCAAGATCGTCGACTCGGCGGTCAAGGACTTGATCATGCCCTTGGTCAATCTGGTCGGTGGCGGCCAGATCGACTTCACGAACAAGTACCTGGTGCTGGCGGGCCAGGTGCCAGCCGGCGCCGCGCTGGCCGAAGCGCAGAAGTTGGGCAATGTGTTTGCCTATGGCAACTTCATCACCATCGCGATCAACTTCGGGATCCTGGCCTTGGTGATCTTCATGATGATCAAGCAGGTCAACCGCCTCAGGCAGGCGCCGGAGCAAGCAGCGACGGTCACGCCAGCACCAATGCCAACGCCCACGCCGGAAGAGGTGCTGTTGCTGCGTGAAATCCGCGACACGCTGAGCCGGCGCCCGCTCGCGGACAGCGGGCTCACGCGCCAGCGCTGAAGCCCGCTTTTTGTGGCCCAACGCCGGCCAAGCGTCTAGCCATGCGCAGCGCTGCGATCAGGCTGCTGGCGTCGGCACGGCCGCTGCCAGCGATGTCGAACGCAGTGCCGTGGTCCGGGCTGGTGCGGACAAACGGCAGCCCCAGCGTGACGTTGACGCCCTCGGCGACCCCCAGATATTTCACTGGGATCAGGCCGTGGTCGTGGGTCATTGCCACCACCAGGTCGAACTCGCCCGGGTGGCCGGGCGCGTTGCGCGCGCGCATGAACACCGTATCAGGCGCGAACGGGCCTTGCGCGTCGATGCCCTCGGCGCGCGCCGCAGCGACCGCCGGGGCGATGAAGCGAAGCTCCTCATCGCCGAACAAGCCGCCCTCGCCGGCATGTGGATTGAGTCCAGCCACCGCGATGCGCGGCGCGACCTGACCCCAGGCCGCGGCACTGCGGTGGGCAATGCGCAAGGTCTGCAGCACGGCGTCGAAATCGAGCATCTCGATCGCCCGCCGCAACGCCACGTGGATGGTGACCAGCACCACCCGCAGTTCGTCATTGGCCAGCATCATGCGCACCGGCCCGCCGCCGGCCGCGGCCTGCAGCATCTCGGTATGGCCCGGGAAGTGCACGCCTGCCGCAGCCAGCGCCTCCTTGTGGATCGGCGCGGTGACGATCGCCGCGACCTCGCCGCGCAACGCCAGCGCCGCGGCAGCCTCGATGCACAGCGCGGCGGCGCGGCCGGCGTCCGCCTGCACCCGGCCCATCGGCAGATCGACCAGATCGCCCCGGCCGACGTCCTGCAGGCCAGGCGGTTGCCACACCGCGATGCAATCGGGCGGCGCAAGCATGGCGTCGGCGGGGGCGTCGAGGCGGACCACCGGCAGCAGCAGGCCGCAGTGCGCCGCAGCGCGACGCATCACCGCCACGTCGCCGACCACCAGCGCTGCGCCGGTGGCGCGGGCAGCGACAGCACGGGCGATGGTCTCAGGACCGATGCCGCAAGGGTCGCCCATCGTCAGCGCCAGCAAGGATGCGCTTGTCGACTCGGTCATGGCTGGCGCCGATACGGATGCGGGCTCGCCAGCAGGGTGCAGCTCGGGCATTGGATTTGGCAGCTCATGCTGGATTGTCGATCTCGATGAATCGGTGACGCAGACCGAAATGCGCCGCCAGGTGCTCACCGACCGCCGGCGCGCCGTAGCGCTCGGTGGCGTGGTGGCCACAGGCGAGGAAGGCCACGCCGGTCTCGCGGGCGATATGGGCTTGCGGCTCGGACACCTCGCCGGTGATGAAGGCATCGGCGCCGGCAGCGATCGCCGCCTCGAAATAACCCTGGGCACCGCCAGTGCACCAGGCCAGGCGGCGCAGCGTCCGGCCGTCGCCAGGCAACAGCAGCGGGGCTCGGCCCAGCGCCATGCCCAAGCGGGCCGCCAAGGCCTGCGCATCGACAAGGCCTGCCGCGGCGCCGATGAAGCCCAGATCCTGCTCGCCGAAACGGCCATCGGCCAGCAGTCCGAGCCGCAGGCCGAGCTGGGCGTTGTTGCCGAGTTCGGCATGGGCGTCCAGCGGCAGGTGGTAGGCATACAGGTTGATGCCGTGGGCCAACAGCAGCGCCAAACGCTGGCGCAGCCAGCCGGTGATTCGCCCGTCCTGGCCGCGCCAGAACAGGCCATGGTGCACCAGCAGCGCATCGGCGCGGTCGTCCACCGCTGCCTCGATCAGCGCAAGGCTTGCGGTCACACCCGACACCAGCCGCAGCACTTCGGGCCTGCCTTCAACCTGCAGACCGTTCGGCCCATAATCCTTGAATCGGTCCACCGCCAGCAGTGCCGCCAGGTGCGATTCGACCTCCCCGCGCAGGGCCATCTTGCCCACCTTTCTGTTCATTCCCGACGCCCTCAATGCGAAGACTCTGGCTGATTTTCTCCCAGGCAGCGACTGTTGCGCTGGCTTGCTTGTTCGTGGTCGCCACGCTCAAGCCGCAATGGCTGACGCGCGACGGCCAACCGCTGGGGCCGCTGCTGTCCCAGGTGGTGTCGCTGCGCACCGCAGCGCCTGCGGCGTCGGGCGCACAGACAACAGGCTGGGCCGACGCCGCCAGCTTGGCCGCGCCAGCCGTGGTCAGCGTGACCACCAGCAAGTCGCGCGGGCGCAACCCCCATGCCGACGACCCGGCTTTCGGCGACGGCGAGCAGGTGGGTATCGGCTCGGGCGTGATCGTGTCGCCCGAAGGCATCCTGCTGACCAACAACCATGTGGTTGAGCAGGCCGGCGAGATCGAGGTTCGCCTGTCAGACGGCCGCGAGGTGCGGGCCGAGGTGGTCGGCACCGACCCCGAGACCGACCTCGCGGTGCTGCGCATCGCGCTGGACCGGCTGCCAGCCATCACGCTCGGCCGATCGCAAGACCTGCGGGTCGGTGACCCACTGCTGGCGATCGGCAACCCCTTCAACGTCGGCCAGACCGTGACTGCGGGCATCGTCAGCGCGCTGGGCCGTAACGGGCTGGGTCTGTCGACATTCGAGAGCTTCATTCAGACCGATGCCGCGATCAACCCTGGCAACTCAGGCGGCGCGCTGGTCAACGCCCAGGGTCACCTGGTCGGCATCAACACCGCGATCTACTCACGCACCGGCGGCAGCAACGGCATCGGTTTCGCGGTGCCGGTCGACGTCGCCCAGCGCGTGATGGAGGGTTTGCTGCGCAACGGTGTGGTGCGGCGCGGCTGGATCGGGGTCGAGCCGCGCGAGCTGACAGCCGAATTCATCGAGAATTTCAAGCTCACGGTCAAGCAAGGCGTGCTGATCGCCGGTGTGCTGCAGGACGGCCCGGCCAGCAAGGGCGGGCTCAAGCCCGGCGATGTGGTGGTCAAGGTGGCGGGTCAGCCCGTCACCAGCGTGGCACAGCTACTGGACAGCGTCGCCGCGCTGCCGCCCGGCAAGCCGGCGAAACTGGCGGTTCAGCGCGGCGTCCAGGCGCTGGAGCTGACAGTCGACATCATCCAGCGCAAGCCGCCGGCAGCGCGCCGCCAATGACCTGACGTGCCACCTGACGTGCCACCTGCCGTGCCGGTCATCAAGGCTCGGTGCTCTTGGCCTCGGCGTCGGGCGCCTGGGTGTGCTTGATGAAGATCTGCGCCGCCCAAATGCCGACCTCGTAGAGCAGGCACATCGGGACCGCCAGCGAGAGCTGGGACACAACATCGGGTGGCGTGATCACCGCCGCGATGATGAACGCGACGACGACGAAGTAGCCGCGCCACTCCTTGAGCTTGGCCACCGTGACCAAGCCCATGCGCGCGAGCACCACCACCGCCACCGGCACCTCGAAGGTGGCGCCGAAAGCGACGAACATCGTCAGCACAAAGCTCAGATAGGCCTCGATGTCAGGCGCAGCCGTGATGCTCTTGGGCGCGAAGCCCTGGATGAAGGCGAACACCTGGCCGAACACGAAGTAATAGCAAAAAGCCACTCCCGCGATGAACAGCAGCGTGCTCGAGACCACCAGTGGTAGCACCAGCTTCTTTTCATGGCTGTACAAGCCCGGCGCGACAAAGGCCCAGACTTGGTACAGGACCACCGGCAGCGCGACCAGAAACGCTGCCATCAGCGTGATCTTGAGTGGCACGATGAAAGGCGAGATCACGTTGGTCGCGATCAGCGTCGTGCCCTTGGGCAGGTGCGCAATCAGCGGCGCGGCCATGATGTCGTACAAGCCCGCCGGGCCTGGCCACAGGCACAGCCCGCCAAACACCAGGCCCACGGCGATCAAAGCCCGCACCAGGCGGTCGCGCAACTCGATCAGGTGCGAGACGAAGGGCTGCTCGGTGCCTTCGAGCTCGTCTTTGGTTTCAGCCATCGCTCGCTCAGCTCTTGTTCAATCCGACGGGCCGGAAACGCGCCACGCGCGCCGCGCCCGACTGGGCATGGCCGCGCAAGCCTGCGCGCTGTTTGTACCAGCGCGGCAGCGCGCTGCGCTTGAGGCGCCAGCGCTTGTTGGGCCGCTTGTACTCGGGTGGTGGCGGTTCGTAACCGGCGAAAGCCGGGGTGCTGCTCAGCCCAGAGCCGATGTCCTTGACCTGCTGGTCAAGCGCCTGCTGGGCGTCGTTGACCTCTCGGTTGACCGTCTGTTCGACGTCCTGCACCGCCGTCTCGAACTGCGACTTCATCTTCTGCAGTTCTTCGAGCTCGATCGACCGGTTGACCTCGGCTTTGACGTCGGCCACATAGCGCCGCGCCTTGCCCATCAGCGCGCCCACGGTGCGCGCCACGCGCGGCAGTTTCTCGGGGCCGATGACGATCAGTGCCACAGCGCCGATCAGCGCAATCTTGTCGAAACCGAAATCGATCATGCGCGGCCCAGCTCAAGCCTGCCGGCGCCGGGCAAATGCCTGCCGCGGGCCTGGTTCACAGCTTGGTCTTGGCTTCGACATCCACCGTGTTGGCATCCACCACTTTTTGCGCCGTGACCTGCTGGGCCGGCGCCGCCGTCGCCGTCGCCGCGTCAGCCGAACTGGTGCCGTCCTTGACGCCGTCCTTGAAGCCCTTGACCGCCGAACCCAGGTCGGCGCCCACGTTCTTGAGCTTCTTGGTGCCGAAGATCAGCACCACCACGACCAGCACGATCAGCCAGTGCCAGATGCTGAATGAACCCATGACGAACTCCTGAAAGCCTGAAAGAGGAAAGCGTAGATTCTAGGTCAGCCCCCGGCCCTGTCAGCAAATGAGGGCTTGGCCTTCAAGCCCATGGCAGCGCCAGCTCAGCCATGGATCCAGGGTCTAGGTCCACCCATCACGTGCAGGTGCAGGTGCATCACTTCCTGCCGGCCATCGCGCCCGGTGTTCACCACGTGGCGAAAGCCCTCGGTGACGCCGAGATCGCGCATCAGCTTCGGGCTGATCGCCATCATCTTGCCCAGCAGCGCCTGGTGCTCTAGCGTCACATCGACCATGCTGGTGATGTGCAGCTTTGGGATGATCAAGATGTGCACCGGCGCCCAAGGGGCGATATCGTGGAAGGCGAGCAGTTCATCGTCCTCGTAGACCTTGCGCGACGGGATCTGCCCCGCGACGATCTTGCAGAAGAGGCAGTTCGGATCGGTGTGCATAGGATGTCGGACTGAAAAAACGTTGAAAAGTGGTTGACGGTCCAGACCCGCCCGGTCGTCAAGCGCCGTCCTGGTCGCGCTTGACCGCCTTGCGCAGCGCAAACTCTTCCAGGCCGGACAAGCCCTCGCGCCTTGCCAGTTCGGCCAGCACGTCGGCCGGTCGCAGGTCGAAATGCGCGAGCGCGATCATCGAGTGGAACCACAGGTCGGCGACCTCGTAGACGATCTTCTCGGCCACACCGTCCTTGGCCGCCATCACGGTCTCGGTGGCTTCCTCGCCGACCTTCTTCAGGATCGCGTCAGTGCCCTTGCTGAACAAACGGGCGATGTAGCTCTTGTCAGGGTCGCCGCCATGGGCAGGCTTGCGCGACTCGATGATGTCGGCGAGTCGGGCCAGCAGGTCCTGCGAGGTGGTTTCGGTCATTTCTTGTAGATTTGTTCGGGGTCCTGCAAAACCGGATCAACCGCCTGCCACTGCGTGCCGTCGAGCTTGCGGAAAAAGCAGCTGTGCCGGCCGGTGTGGCAGGCAATCCCGGGTGACGCGGCGTCGTGCCCGAGCTGGCTGACCTTGATCAGCAGCACGTCGGCATCGCAGTCGACCCGGATCTCGTGCACCTGCTGGAAGTGGCCGCTCTCTTCGCCCTTGTGCCACAGACGCTGGCGTGAGCGGCTCCAGTACACGGCCTGGCCGCGTTCGACCGTCAGCGCCAGCGACTCGCGGTTCCTGAACGCGACCATCAGCACGTCGCCGCTGCTGGCCTCTTGCGCGATCACCGGCACCAGGCCGTCGCGGTCCCACTGAATGCTGTCTAGCCAAGTCATGGGCCGGGAGTGTAGTCAGTCGGGCTGCGCCACCAGCGGCCCGGCATGGCCTCGCTCGGCGGCAAACCAGGTCAGCACGGGAATCGTGCCCGGCAGCACCGGCGCCACGGTCACCGGCAAGTCGCTCCAAGCCATCTGCTGCTGCTCGCGCATCTCGAACTCGCCATGCCAGTCGAAGACCTTGCAGAAGTGCAGCCGAACCAAGGCATGCGGGTAATCGAAAACCTCCTGCTGCCAGCGCTGCACCGCGCCGATCGTGATACCCAGTTCCTCGTGCAGCTCGCGCGCCAAGGCCTGCTCCAGCGTCTCGCCGGGCTCGAACTTGCCGCCCGGAAATTCCCAGTGCCCGGCGTAGACCTTGCCGGCGGGCCGACTGGTCAGCAGGAAGCGGCCTTCGCGGCCCTGCGCATCGCGCTCGATCAACACCCCGACCGCCACATCGACCGCCTCGCGACCCGGTCGGAACAAGCCGTCGGCCGATGTGACCGCCACAAGCTGGGCCGGCTCAGACACGGTCCAAGCCGTCCGGCGCCGAATATTCGGCCACCACGGCAGGCGCCGCATCGCTGCCATGGTCGCGCCCGGCCCAGTCTCGGGCGAACTGGTAGGCGACCCGACCCGAGCGAGAACCGCGCTCGAGCGCCCACACCAGCGACGGCTGGCGCGCGCTGGCGATCGCGGTCTCGGTGACGCCGAAATGCCGCAGCCACTGCGCGCTGATCGCCAGGTACTCGGGCTGACTGAACGGATAGAAGCTGATCCACAGGCCGAAGCGCTCGGACAGCGAGATCTTCTCCTCGATCACCTCGCCCGGATGGACCTCACCGTCCTCGGTGTGGGTGTAGCTGAGGTTGTCCTTCATGTACTCGGGCAACAGGTGGCGGCGGTTGCTGGTGGCGTAGATCAACACGTTGTCGCTGGCCGCCGAGATGCTGCCGTCGAGGATGCTCTTGAGCGCTTTGTAGCCGGGCTCGCCCTCGTCGAAACTCAGGTCGTCACAGAACACGATGAAGCGTTCAGGCCGTTCGGCCACCAGGTCGACCAGATCGGGCAGGTCGACCAGGTCGGTCTTGTCGACCTCGATCAGGCGCAGGCCGCGCGGCGCGAACTCGTTCAGGCAGGCTTTGATCAGCGAGCTTTTCCCGGTGCCGCGGGCGCCGGTCAGCAAGACGTTGTTGGCCGGCAGGCCGGCCACGAACTGCTCGGTGTTGCGCAGCAAGCGGTCTTTCTGGCCATCGACCTCTTTCAGGTCGGCCAGCGCGATCGGAGCGACCTGGCGCACCGCTTGCAGCCAGCCGGCATTGCCGCGCTTGCGGTAGCGGAACGCGATCGACGCGCCCCAATCGGGCGACGCCAAGGCTTGGGGCAGGAATTGCTCCAGTCTTTGCATCAGTTGATCGGCGCGTTGCAGCAGGGATTCAAGGGCGGAGGAACTCATGCGCCGAGTGTAGCGAGCAGGCTTGTCCGGCACGCGCGACCCGGATTCGCTGCACAGGCCGAATCCGGAGATTTCGAGCTGATGATCGGCAGTTCTTCGGCCGACATCCGATTGCGCGCGGGCTTCGAACTGCTCGACTGATCGTCTCATGAGAAACAAAACGTTCCGCATTGCGGAATGACCCAAGTTCGGTCGTTTCTCCGCGAACGCCGGGCGCCGACAGGGGCCAGGGATGCTCTCAAGCAAATGTGGCTTTGCGGCTTGATCCCCACGGGGGGCGGCCGGCTTCGGCCGGCCTTGGGGCGCTCAATTCGACGGCAAGGTCGCGGGGCTTTTCGTTGGCTTGCGCCGCGTCACCGGACCGCTGATCGGGCTGAGACCCGGCGCCCGTGCCGGGCCCGAAATGTCGGCCAGGGTCACAGGGTCGAGCACGCTGAAGTAGGCCTTGAGCGCATCGCCGAGCAAGCCCTTCAGGCGGCAAGACGGCGTCAGCGTGCAGTGATCGGTGGCCGCATCAAAGCACTCGACCAGCCTGAAATCGGTCTCGGCCTTGCGCAGCACCTCGCCGACCCGGATTGACGATGGTGCTTGCAGCAAGCGCAGGCCGCCGCCACGACCGCGGGTGGTTTCGAGCAAGCCCTGGCGCGCCAGATCGTTGACGATCTTCATCAAATGGTTCTTGGACACCCGATGAACATCCGCGATCTCGGCGATCGTCACCAGTCGGTCGGTGTGGGTTGCGCAGTACATCAGCACGCGCAGCGTGTAGTCGGTGTAGTCGGAAAGCCGCATCGTTGTCCAAAAGATGTATTTAACGTATTGCTTTGTGGCGACACTCAATATAACATGCTTATCACATGCATCTTAAGCCTCAACCGAAACCCATCCAGTTCGCCTGGACCATGCCATGAGCACCCCACCCCTCGTCATTCTCAGCGCCGCCCCGTCCGGCGCGGCTGCACCGCCGGCGCGCGGCCTGCCATTTCTGCGCTTGGGCTTTCGGCCGTTTTACCTGGGCGCGGCTGCGTTCGCCGCACTGTCGATTCCGCTGTGGGTGGCGATCGTGCTGGGCTGGGTCAGCCCACCGATGGCGATGGCGCCGCTGCTGTGGCATGCGCACGAAATGCTGTTCGGATTCGCCGCAGCCGTCGTCATCGGTTTCCTGCTGACCGCTGGAAGAGCCTGGACCGGGCTGGCCACGCCGCGCGGCGCGACGCTGGGCGCGCTCGCGCTGCTGTGGCTGTCGGCACGCATCGCAGCACTGGTGGCGCCCTACGCGCTGTACGCAGCGCTGGACCTGCTGCTGCTGCCATTGGTGGCCGCGTTGCTGGCCACCGTGCTGCTGCGCGCCGGCAACCACCGCAACCTGCCGCTGGCGCTGATCCTGCTGCTGCTGGCCGCCGCCAACAGCGTGTTCCATCTCGCGTCACTCGGCCTGATCGACGCCGCACCGATGGGCGCGCTGCACGCCGGTTTGGCGCTGCTGATCATGATCGAGAGCGTGATGGCAGGCCGGGTGATCCCGGCTTTCACGATGAGCGCCACGCCCGGCCTGAAACTGCCGTCACGACCCCGGCTCGAACAGGCCACGCTGGCGATGACCGCGATCGGGCTGGCCGCTTGGGTCTTTGCGCCGCTGGGCCTGCTCCCTGCGATCGCGCTGGGCCTGGCCGCAGCGCTTCAGTGGCACCGACTCTTGCGATGGCAGCCGCGCGTCACGCAAAGCCGCCCGATCCTGTGGGTCTTTCATGCGGCCTATGCGTGGATACCGGTCGGGCTGGCGCTGCTGGCGCTGGCCGAACTGGGCTTGATCGGCGCGACAGCGGGGGTACACGCGCTGGCGGTGGGCGCCACCGGCGGGTTGGTGATCGGCATGATCACCCGCACCGCACGCGGCCACACCGGCAGGCCGCTGCGCGTGAGCAAGGCTGAAGTCGCTGCCTACGCGCTGGTGTTGGCCACCGCGCTGCTGCGCACGGTGGTGCCCTTGATCGTCCCCGCCACCCTGCCCCAAGGCCTGCCGCTGATCGCCGCCGCAATGGCCTGGAGCAGCGCTTTCGCGCTCTACCTCTGGGTCTTCACCCCCTGGCTGATGCGCCCTCGGCTCGACGGACGGGGCGGCTGATTGGTCGGCTGATTGGTCGGCTGATTGGACGGCTGATGGCCGTCAACCGTTCTCGATGACTTTGCAGCCGGTGCCAGCCCAAGCTGGTACCGCTCAACCCTTTGATTCCTCCCCAAGAAAGGCAATACCGTGAACACCATCAGCGCCTGCACCATCGACGTTCGCCAGATCGCGCCCTTCAAACGGCATGGCTTGATCTTTGCGCAGTTGGACGCGCTGCCTGCGGGTGAGGCGTTGCAGCTCATCAATGACCATGACCCGCGGCCCTTGCGCGACCAGATCGACTTGCAGTGGCCTGGCCAGTACGGTTTCAGCTACCTCGAATCAGGCCCGTCGCTGTGGCGACTCGAGATCCGCAAAGCAGCGTCGCCTGTCAAGGCCCGCGCCGGGTCCTGCTGTTCGGGTGGTTGCTGCGGCTGACGGACCAGCCGTGGGTTCGACCAGTGATCGGCGCAGAATCACCGGCTTCAAAGGTGCGGGCAAGGTCAGCCTTGCCCGCAACCAACAGCCCTCATTGAAAGCGCCCCATGAATGTTTCAAGCTTCGACGACCTGCTGCGCTCGGCGCGCGCACAAGACTCCGCGCAGCGTCTGCTGTTTGTCTTTGCTACCGCTGGCCTCCCTGACGACGCGACACCCGACCAGCGGGCTCGCTTCCAGGCCGGCCAAGGCGGCACGCTGACACCGCTGATGTGCGTGGACAAGACACCCGATGAATTGGCGTCTTTCGAGACCTTGCTGGCGGAGTCGCGTCAGGTCGGCAGCGCCTGGGACATCGTCTTTGTCGCAGCGCTGTCGGGGATAGGCAAGACCAGCCCGACCGCTGCACAGGCCGAAGCGCCCTTGCAGCGCATGGTCGAAGCGATCAAGTCCGGCCGCATCGGCGGCTTCATCCCGTTCGACCCAAGCGGCGAACCGGTCCAGTTCAACTGATCAGCAGCTCAGCCGCCTTCGGCTATTGCACCAGCGGCGTGTCGGCGGCGTCGAGCTCGATGCCTTCGACAACGGCTTGACCCGCCAGCACCTGCAGGCACTGGCGCAAAGCCGTCACCCAGGCCTGCTGGCGCAAAGCCATCGTCACCGCGCCCTGCACCGCATCGAAGGCCTGCGCCACACCGCCCTCACGCGCCAGCACGTCGACCACATGCAGACCAAAGCGGCTGTGCACCAGTCGCGGCAGCACGCCGACCTCTGGTTTGCCGAACAACTCGCGAGCGAACTCGGGCGCGCAGTCGGCCGGCGTGAGCCAACCTAGATCGCCACCCAGTTCAGCGCTCGGGCAGTTGGAGAGTTCGCGCGCCGATCGGCCAAAGGTCTCACTGGCCTGCGCCTGGCCGTCGTGGCAGCGCACATCGAGCAGGCAGGCCTCGGCACGGTTGCGCAAGGCCACCACATCCATGCCCGGTGTCACGGCAAACAGGATATGACGGACCTGCACCTTCTCTCCGGTTCGATAACTGGCTTGGTGGGCGGCGTGGTGGCGCCGGCAGGCCTCGACCGAGGGTTCGGGCAGTGGCAACTCACGCGTCAGCCAATCGTCTATGGCTTGCGAAGCAGCCTCGCTGATCACACCCTCCACCGGCACGGCATCGTCGGCGGCCAGCAAGCCGTCTCGGATGGCCGCCTGCCTCAGCAACTCGGTACAGGCGCGCTGGCGCAGCGCTTCCAGGCCCAGGCCCTCAGTCGCAAGGTTCAAGGCCACGCCATTGATGCGGGCCACGCCGCAAGCCGGCACCTGGCCCGATCCATCGTTCGCGCTCAGCACGCTCAAATCCACAGTTTCGACCAGCATGTTGTTCACCTGGTTGCGCTCAGACGTTGGCGCCGGGCTGGCGCGGCTGGTTGTGGCCTGCGGGCAGGTTCAGGCGCCG
>Ga0214919_10004869_pt1 | contig 19317 bp, 20 predicted proteins | sample LL1503_MetaG_FD_177994 | JGI IMG/M metagenome (GOLD analysis project Ga0214919, IMG submission 177994) | Freshwater microbial communities from Lake Lanier, Atlanta, Georgia, United States - LL-1503 | ecosystem: Environmental > Aquatic > Freshwater > Lake | place: USA: Georgia | collected...
TGAATTATATTCCGTCGAAATCGAACAGGCCTACGGACCAGATCTCATCACTCGTGCGGGATCTGAACAACCACTAGTGATGAGAGTTCCCAATGCCCTTTGATGAGTCAGCCATTGCCACGTGGGCAAACGCCGTCTCGGTCATGCGATTGCTCGTTTCGCCGTTGCTCTTTGCGCTCATCCCAGTTGATGGTCGAGGCAGTTGGATCGCACTTGCATTATGGATGGTGTTGTGTCTGAGCGACGGAATCGACGGTTACTTGGCACGGCGTCACGGCACAACACGCAGCGGCGCTTTTCTTGATCCGCTAGCAGACAAGGTGTTGGTACTGGGCGCCATGTTTACGCTTGTCAGTCGCGATGTCTTTTGGGTCTTGCCTGTGCTCATCATCGCTTTTCGTGAAGTCATTGTCAGCGTATATCGCGTCTTTATCGGAGCGCGTGGGGTCAGCATGCCGGCCAGCAAGTTGGCCAAAGTCAAAACATTCAGTCAGCAAATGGCCGTGGGTTTTGCCCTTGCTCCGATAACGACTGTTGACCAGACATGGACATGGCAGATCTTCTTATGGGTGGCTGTTGCGCTCACGATTGTGGGTGGCGCGCAGTACGCAGCGCAGGCAGTGCTTTCCAGAAAACGTCCTCAGGCAACGAACTGAGATGCGTTGCGATGTTGTGGCAGTCGGCACCGAGTTATTGCTTGGTCAAATAGTCGACACGAACTCATCATGGATCGGCGAACAACTTGCTACCGTCGGAATCAACTCTCTCTTGCAAATCAAAGTAGGGGACAACAAAGAACGCATAGTCGCTGCAATTCGTGATCGCCTGCAAGAAGCGGATGCGGTCGTGGTGTGCGGAGGTCTTGGCCCAACACATGACGACCTGACTCGCGAAGCGATTGCCACCGTAATGGGGGTATCGCTTGAACTAGATGACGACATTGCTGCTGTTATTGAAGCCATGTTTGCATCGCGCAAGCGGCGAATGCCCGCCAACAATCTTAAACAAGCAGAGGTTCCTGTTGGTGCGCAGGTGATTGCTCAAACTCGTGGTACTGCGCCTGGGCTCATTTGTCCGGTTGGAACAAAAGTAATTTATGCCGTTCCTGGTGTTCCGCATGAAATGCGCGACATGGTCGAACGTGTGATTATCCCCGATCTGATTGCGCGTTCTGGCGAAACAGCCGTCATCGCTAGTCGCGTGTTGCGTACATGGGGTGAGAGTGAGTCTGGTCTCAACGAGCGACTTCAGCCACTCATCAACGAACTTGATCGCAGCCCCAACACAACGCTCGCTTTCTTGGCAAGCGGATGGGAAGGTATCAAGGTGCGACTCACCGCTAAAGCAGAAACAAAAGACGCAGTAGATACTCTCTTGAATAGTTGGGAGCAACGCGTGCGCGAGGTTGTCGGTGACATTGTGTTTGGCGTCGACGGTGACAACATGGAGTCCGTTGTCCTTGCAATGTTGCGCAAGCGTGGTCTCACTCTTGCGTTGGCGGAGTCAGTCACTGGTGGACTGGTGTCGGGTCGACTCACGCAGATCGCCGGGGCATCAGATGTGTTTCGCGGAGCAGTTGTGTCGTATGCCAGTGACGTCAAGCACGATGTGCTGCATGTATCGCCTGGACCCGTTGTATCGGAAGCCGCGGCAGCCCAGATGGCACAGGGAGCCAAAGACCTTCTCGGTGCTGATGTCGGGCTTGCGCTCACAGGCGTGGCAGGTCCAGATCAACAAGATGGCCAACCCGTTGGCACGCTCTGCGTCGCAGTGGTGCTGTCTGATGGCCAAGTCCACACCAAGACCTTTGTCCTGCCTGGGCAGCGCGAACAGATGCGTCAAATGAGTGTCATCTCATCTCTTGATATGTTGCGCAGTTTGCTTGCATGATGCTCAGGTGACTGCGCAGGTAATATAGACAGCGTTACCAATTGCCCCTGTAGCTCAGTTGGATAGAGCAACGGTTTTCTAATCCGCAGGTCGTAGGTTCGATTCCTACCGGGGGCGCCAGACGTGTTGTCGGTCCAAATTGTGGCATTGCCGTGCCCACGCCGTAGAATGAATAACTGTGACATTCAAGAAGGGCGAAACGGTGATTTACCCCCAACATGGGGCCTGCATCGTTCTCGGAACCAAAAAAATAATGGCTTTTGGAACCCGTCAAGAATATCTCTTGTTGCGAACCGTGATTAATGAGATGGATCTCAAAGTGCCCATGGATCGAGCCCATTCTGGACAGGGTGGAGTCGGCGTGAGGCCTCCAGTGTCAGCAGACGAACTTGAAGATCTTGTCGGAGTGTTGTCAAAAGCAGATCCACGTGTGCCTGCCAACTGGTCTCGTCGTTTTAAGAACCATCAAGAAAAACTCAAGAGCGGTGATGTGTATCAAGTCGCAGAAGTTGTGCGCAACTTGGCGGCACGAAACCGCGATGCTTCGCTGTCAGCAGCAGAACGCACCATGTACGAACGCGCTCGAATCAATTTAATTTCTGAAATCGCACCGGCACTAAAGGTGTCTACAGAAGAAGCAGAGGAATTCTTGAATGCTGCTCTCGTGCGCGGGGTCCTCAAACCAGCAAAAGTTGCCAAGAAAAAAGCAGAAGTACCCAAGAAGGTAGAAGAAGACGACGACGACGACTTCTAAGTCGCCACGGTCGCTTTTATTGCGGTTGTACTGAGATGTTAAACATTGGATTCTGTGGAATTGGGGTGATGGGCTCTCCAATGGCAGGCCATCTTGTGGACGCTGGTCATTCGGTGTATGTCTATAACCGAACACGTGAGCGAGCCGATGCGTGGGCGGCGGAGCACTCCGGAACTGTTTGCCAAACACCTCGTGAACTGGCGTCTCAATGTGATGTTGTGATGATGTGTGTGGGCAACGACAACGATGTGCGCGAGGTCGTGACTGCACCAAACGGTGTGTTGGCCGGAATAAGACCAGGGACATTGGTTATTGATCACACCACAACGAGTGCAGAATTGGCTCGTGAGATGGCGCAAGTTATTGAGAGTGCAGGCGGAGTGTTTATTGATGCTCCAGTATCAGGTGGACAAGCAGGCGCTGTGAACGGCGTGCTCACGGTGATGTGTGGCGCAAGAACTGACGAAGATTTTGCACGATTTGCCAGCATTGCCGAGGCGTATTCATCGCGTTGTATGCGTATGGGAGACATTGGCACAGGCCAACTCACAAAAATGGCGAATCAGATATGTATTGCTGGATTAGTGCAAGCGCTCGCAGAAGGTGTTGCGTTTGCCCAAAAGGCTGGCCTCGACGCACATCAAGTGATTGACGTGATTTCCAAGGGGGCTGCTGGTAGTTGGCAGATGGAAAACAGGGGACACACCATGGTGGATCAAAAATTTGATTTCGGTTTTGCTGTTGAATTGATGGTGAAAGATGTTAATTACTGTCTCGCAGAGGCAGCGCGAATTGGCGCAGATGCACCCGTGACAAAATTGGTGCAGACGTATTTTGAAGATCTCATCGCGCGTGGAGACAGCCGTCTTGACACAAGCAGTTTGATAAAACGTCTTATTTATTAGGAAAAAGTGCTATTTGCCGCTTGCCGCGGTTGCAAAAATATCTATGAGTGAATCAAGTTGTGGGTCGGTAATCACCAAAGGTGGACAAAACGTATTGGCGTCGTTGATGGCACGTGTGATTGCTCCGAGTTCGAGCATTCGGTCTCGTATTTTGATGGCATCTTGATGAGGGTGTAGTGCAGCAGCCCAGACAGCGCCCTCGCCCCGTGCATGCTTAATAATTCCGTCATCAGCAAGTGCCTGAAGCCCAGCCTTGAGACGTTGACCGATGTGAACGGAACGCTCTAAGAGTGCTTCTCGCTCGAGAATATCAATATTGGCGAGTGCCGCTGCGCATGCTGTGGCGTGCCCTGAGTAGGTATAGCCATGACGCATAAAAAAATCAGAATCAGATTCAAGTGCGGCACAAACTTTTTGGCCAACGACAACTCCGCCAAGTGGGAGATACCCAGATGTCACTGCTTTTGCAAAAGTAATCATGTCGGGTTCGACGCCAAAGTATGTTGCGCCAAACCATGTTCCGAGGCGTCCAAATGCGGTGATGACTTCATCAAAAATCAAGTACGCACCGTGTTGGTCGCATAACCTGCGCAGCGAAGCCAAATACCCAGGCTCTGGCGGAAACACACCGCCAGCACCTTGGATCGGTTCAGCAAGAACAGCAGCCAACCGAGAACTGTGCTCTGACATCAAGAGCGCAAGTGCTTCAATGTCGTCAGCATCAACTTGAATCACGCCATCTAGGAGAGTTCCGTATCCAACTTTGTTTGGGGCGATTCCCTGAGCACTTGTGCCGCCGTAGTTTGTGCCGTGATAACCGCGTGTGCGTGAGATGATGATGGTTCGTTCAGGATGTCCAGCCTGAACATGTGCAAGCCGAGCCATCTTCATGGCGCTGTCAATAGATTCAGAACCACTTGAACACAAAAACACACGTGCGTCTGTGAGCGGAGAAAGAAGAGCGATTCGTTGTGCAAGTTGATCGGCGGGAGCGTTTGTGAAGGGGTCGAATGCCGAGTATGACTCGAGAGTTGTTACTTGGCTCGATATGGCATGAGCCATGTCTGCTCGTCCGTGACCAATAGCGCAATACCACAGACTTGCCATGCCATCAATGAGTTGGTTTCCGTCTGTATCCCAAAGCAGTGCGCCTTCACCGCGAGCGATGGTGATAAATGATTCGCGTGCTGGTTTTGCAAACGGGTGTAAGAACTTTCCGGGCATAGTGGTTCCCTCTGGGCTAACACCACATTACGGGGCGAGAGAGGTCAACTCAGTATCCATGTGAGCGCACTGAATAGAGTGGGTATATGGATGTAGGACTCGCGATACCCCAGATGGCACGCGGTCTTGATCGAGCAGCAGTGTTGCAGTGGTGCAAGGCGGCTGATGATGGTCCGTTTTCAAGCATTTCAGCAGGGGAGAGAATCACATTTCGAAACCTTGAGGGACTCACTTTGTGTGCGGCTGCTGCTGTTGCCACCGAGCGAGTACGCGTGATGATGAATGTGGCTGTGTTGCCCTGGCATGCACCAGCACTCATCGCTAAACAACTCGCCACAATCGATGTGATGAGCGGTGGTCGCCTAGATGTGGCTGTGGGTGTGGGCGGCCGTTGGCAGGATTACGCCGCGGTTGGATCATCTTTTGCGCATCGCCATCAGCGCCTTGATGATGCGGTGCATGAGATTCAGCGATTGTGGGGTGGTGGTGTCGCCGCCGATGGTGAGTCAATCGGACCTCAGCCGCTGCAAGATGGTGGCCCACCGCTCTACGGATCGGCAATGGGTCCAAAGTCATTTGCTCGAGTAGCGCAGTGGGCAACAGGAGTAAGTGGATTTACATTGCTGGGCGATGCTCGCGAAGTCAAACGTCAAGTGCGCTCAACGTCAGAGGCGTGGCAATCAGCAGGGCGAACCGTCAAGCCTCGACACATCACGGGAAGTTTTGTTGCGCTGGGCAAAAATGCCCCAGAGACATTGCGGGCTTTTGCATATGAATATCTTGAAGTTTTTTCGCCTGAGTTTGCCACTCAACTGTCTGACTCAATGACGCTGTGCACACCAGATGCGCTGGCCGATGCTTTGAGGTCTTTTCGTGATGCGGGTATTGATGAGTTCATCGTTGTTCCGGCCACGAGAGATGCATCAATGGCATCTGATGTGGCAGATATTGTGCGAGATGTTCTTGGAGAGTCAGCGACCTAGTTCGTCACTGGGTGATGACATGCCACAAAGTGTCCCAGGCCAACTTCTTGCAATTGTGGTTCTTCCGCAGCACATCGTTCTGAAGCAGATGCGCAGCGGGTACGAAACCGACAGCCAGAAGGGGGATTAACGGGAGATGGCGGTTCGCCGTCGACGGAAATTCTCTTGACGATGACATCTGGGTTTGGAATAGGAACGGCTGCAATCAGGGCTCTGGAGTAAGGATGTGCGGCGCGCGCATACAGATCATCTGGACTAGCAACCTCGCAAATCTTGCCTAGATACATCACCAGCACACGTGAACTGACGGCTTTGACAACCGCCAAGTCATGAGAGATAAAAATAATGGTGAGGCCAAGTTTTTCTTTCATGTCCTGCAAGAGGTTGAGAATCTGCGCCTGAATACTCACGTCGAGGGCGGATACTGGTTCATCGCAGACAAGCAACACGGGATCAAGAGCGATAGCCCGTGCGATGCTGATGCGCTGGCACTGACCACCAGAAAATTCATAGGCACGACGATCTCGCACCACAACAGGATCAAGCCCAACAGAGTTTAAGAGGTTGTCAACTTTGACAGAGCGTTCTGCTGCAGTGCCCTTTTTCCAAACCTTCAGGGGCTCATCAATGATGTTTTTTACCTGTAGTCGAGGGTCCAGCGATGAGATTGCATCTTGAAAGATCATCTGCACTTTTGGCCGAACGTCTCGAAGGTCATTTCCGTCTAAAGCAGTTATGTCGACACCATCAAGCACAACGGTCCCGCCTTGGGGACGAGGTAATTGCATGATTGCTTTACCAAGTGTGGACTTACCGCATCCTGATTCACCAACAATTGCAAGCGTTTCGCCGCGCAAGACATCGAAACTAATCCCAGCCACTGCACTCACAAAGCTTTTTCTGTTGACTTTGTATTGAACAACGAGATCCTGGACCACAAGAATGGGATCACTATCTGCGCGAAGATGTATTTTTCCGGAGCCAGCCATTAGAGAGATCTTCCAATCGGAAAGAAGCATCGATATTGATGTCCGGTATGCGTGGTCACCAAGGGTGGCTTCTCTGCTCGGCATTTGTCTGTTGCGTATTCGCAACGCGGCGCAAAAGAGCAACCAGGCTCGGGGCTCGTTGGATCAGGAAGGCGACCTGTGATGACTCGTAGCCGCTGTCCACTTGATTGATCTAGGCGAGGGATAGATTTCATGAGTGCCTCTGTATAAGGCATCTTCATATTGCGGAACAAATCAGTCGTCGATGCTGCCTCTACAATCTGACCGGCGTACATCACTATGACACGATCAGTCTGGCCAGCAACAACGCCTAGATCATGAGTAACAAGAATCATGGCCATGTTGAATTCTTGGCGCAGTTCAGCAAGTAGCTCCAAAACTTGAGCCTGAACCGTGACGTCTAGCGCTGTTGTTGGCTCGTCTGCGAACAGCAGTTCCGGGGTACACGCAATGGCAATGGCAATCACAATGCGTTGCCTCATTCCACCAGAGAGTTCCCCAGGGTACTTTTTCATGGCCGCAAATGGGTCTGGGATTCTTACTCGTTCAAGAAGTTCTATCGAACGTGCACGAGCCTGATCTTTGCTCATCCCGAGTCGAACAATGAGCCCTTCCATGAGCTGCGAACCGATCCGCCGAACGGGGTTCAATGATGTCAGCGGGTCTTGGAAGATCATTGCCATTCCGGTACCCCAGTAATTACGCACCTCAGCGCGACTGAGATTTGAAAGAACAGCACCCTTAAATTCGACTGTCCCTGTGCGTGTCGCGGTTGAAGGCATGAGCCCCATCGTTGCTCGGGATAGAACGGTCTTGCCTGACCCCGACTCCCCAACGATTCCGATGCTTTCACCTTTGGCAATCGAAAGGTCGACGCCTCGAACGGCGTGTAAATCTCCGCGCGGAGTGTCGAACGAGACACTGAAATCTGAGAGCTTCAGTATTTCACTCATATTTTTGCCTCGCGTTTATCAAGCGATGCTCGAATTAAATCACCCAACTTGTTAGTTGAAATAATTGTAAACGCGATCACAATTACTGGTACATAAATTACGTGCGGATAATCAACAAGATCTCCAGAGTTGCGAGCAAGCAGAGAGCCCCAACTGTTGCCATTATTGAGTCCGACTCCAAGAAGCGAAAGAGATCCCTCGACGACAATCACTGTGCCAAGCGCCAAAAAGAGAATCGCAAAAATAGACGGCACCACGTTTGGAATGATTCGCTTCGTAAGAATCGAGAAGTCGCTAGCCCCAATAGACCGCGAGGCAGTCACGAAATCACGATTAATCCATTGCAGCGCGGCCGCTCGCGCAATACGACCCAACTGGGGGATAATGACAATGACCAATGAAGCAATGAGAACTTTTAATCGACTGCTATCGGCGACAGTGTCACTGGGGTTCAACGGTGTGGCGAAAATAGCAATAAGTGCAAAAGCCAATACCAGCGTCGGTATAGAAAGAATGATGTTAAACACAAGAAGTATAATTCGATCAAACCATCCCCGTAGATATGCCGAGGTGATCCCAAGCAAACATCCGATGAGACCACCTAAAAATACTGATATCAGCGAAATGGAGAGAGAAGTACGCGTGCCATTGATGATCGCCGACAGGACGTCAGTTCCTTCACCAGTTGTCCCCAAGAAAAAGCATCGCGTACTCGTCTGGGTCGAAGCGAGTAAGTCCACACGGTCTTGTTCTTGTTGTTTGGCATCAACGATGGTGTCGCTTGTTGACATTGGTGGGGCTGTAATTTCTGTAAAAACATCTTCAGAATCGGCCCCTTCAACTGCGGTCGTATCAGTCATGGGCACTGCTGTGTCGGCTGGTGCGGTTTCAGTTGAAGCTACCGAGTCAGTATCAGCTGTCAATGTTGTTGTTGTTGTTGTTGTTGTTCCGCGCGAGGCGGAAGAAGCGCGGGCTAAATCGTCCGATAATGGGCCCATGAAAGAGCAGTTAGTGAATGGTTTAACGTGCAAACCATCATTGAAAGTCTGCCCGACTTTGGCGATCGGCAACAATGGACCAAAGATGGCACAGAAGACAACGAGGCCCAGCCAAGCCGCAGCGATCTTTCCACCAACTGAATTCTTAAGCACGACGGTTCCTCGTTCGTGGGTCTACGACACCTATCAAAAAATCGATCACTGAATTGAAAGTAATATAAAACAGGGCGATGAATGCCACATAGGTCTGAATCGCCAGAAACTCACGCATTCCAATCGCTTTCGCAAGCTGTGTTCCCATGCCGGGTATCACAAAAATGATCTCAATCACAAGCGCACCGCCGATGAGCCCCCCCATGCTAAGTGCAGCAGATGTCATTAAAGTTGTGCACGACGGACGCAGAACATGGCGCACGAGAATGCGGCGGTCAGAGAGCCCCTTTGACATGGCCAGCAAGACGTAATCTTCGCGCAGTGCCGCAATCATCTCAGCGCGAAGCAAGCGCGTATAGGTAGAGATAGGAGCGATGGCCAGAGTCAGTACCGGAAGAACCATAAGACGAAAGTGGTCTACGAAGCCTTCGGAGAACGGTCTATATCCCGAAGGGGGGAGAATGCCGATCTTTACTCCGATGACCAACGAAAGAATAAGACCGATTCCGAAGTTGGGGATAGAGGAAAGTGAGAACAATATCGTGCTCGTAAATCGATCAAATCGCGTGCCTTGTTTATACGCGCTGGTGATGCCAAGAGGGATAGCAACCGAGAGTGCAACTATTTGTGTATAGAAGATGAGTTGCAACGTCGGAGGTATCGCTGTTTTAAGGACCGGAAGAACTTTTCCGCCAAATATGAAAAAGCCAAAATCTCCCTGAAACATCCTGCTCAACCACATCCAATATGCTGAGAAATAGTTTCGATCCAAACCCAACTCGTGGCGCAAGGATGCACGCTCAGCCTGTGATGCCACCGGATTTATGAGCAGAGAGACATCTCCGGGTAACTGACGTATCAAAATCGAGACCAGGAAAGTTGCCCCAATGAGAACGAGTGCTACTTGGCTGAATCGAATTAAAAGAGATTGAGCTTTTTTCATTATGGTCTTCTAAGAGTACCTGAAATGGTGCGTTTCATAAAATACCTGTTGAACTACGAAACAAAAAAAGCACCTGCGCCTAACGACGCAGGTGCTTTCTTTTGATTTCAATTACTTAGTCTTGTATACCCCTGCAAGCGAAATTCCACTGTTGCTGACACAGCGAGCAACTCCACCGCTCATGAGTTTGAGTTCGCAGACACCTTTGACCTTGTCCGTGGAAGCGACGGCAAACTGAACTGCCATGATGGAGGTTGAGTGAGCCTGTGATTGCCAGCGAGCGATGGCTTCTTTGTACTTGGCGGCCTGGGCAGCGCCGGAGAGGCCCTTAGCCGCAAACCACAAAGTATCAAAGTCTTTGTCCGTATGCCGTGAAATATTCAAGGTATTCAGGGAGCCGTAGAGGTCGGGGCTCGCGCCAGCGGCACACGCTGGCTCTCCGAGAAGAGCCTCGACACCTTTGCAGTAGTAGCCGTTACTCGTTGAACCCATGAACAGAGAGTTGTACTGGTTTCCAGGACCTTCGAGCACGTTGAACCAAACCGCCTGGTATCCGGTCGTCGCTGTACTCGCGAAAACATTAACAATGATCGTTGACGTCTCTACAGACAAAACGTTCATCTTGATACCCACAGCAGCCAATTGAGCCGCTAATTCAGTGCCGTTCTTTTGTGCATCTGGAGCAGTATCCCACGGAGCACTGAACTCAAGTTGAGTGGTTCCGGGCCCAAGATCTGTCAAACACGTCGCAAGATATTCCCTGGCTTTTTTGGGGTCATACGTAATAAAGTTTGTCGCTGTAGCACCAAGATTGGTTGCACCTAAGATCGATGTCATTGGCTTGAGAAGTCCAGAACTACGCTTTGTCGTATACGTTGCCCTATCAATTGCGGCAGATACCGCTTGACGGCAACTCAGTTTGTTAAACGGAGCCTTGTTCTCAACAAACCATAACTGTGGATAAAAGTCACCGTCGCTAAGAGTTGTCTTTAGGGTCTTAATCTTTTGTGTTCTAAGAATCGCATTTGCCTCGGATGCACCAGTAAACCAAGAAAGGTCAGTTGTGCCTGCTTTGAGCGCATTTACGCGAGTGGCTGCATCTTTGGTCGTTGTGAAAACAAGTTTATCCAGGTACGGAAGCTTCGCACCCTTGGCATCTTTTCTCCAATACGTATCGTTCTTTGTCAAGGTAATGGTTGATTTGTCAGCAGACATTCCACCATCTGCCATTTTAAATGGCCCTGTTCCGATCATCTGTCGTGAGCACAGATAGTTAATGTCTGCCAATTTCGTGCCAGGGTTATTTGCTGGTGAAAACATTGCAGGTGCACGCATGAATGATCGACCTGAGCCGTACAACAGCTCTTTGAATCCACCGTTACCCCGCTTGAGGTCAAACTGCACCGTGGTGTCGTCAACTTTCGTGATGGCTTTCAAATTTGACCATGCAACAGGAGCAAGTCCGCCGTATTTTGATCCATGAAACTTTTGGTTAGCAGGATCAACTTTCGTGCCGTCGGCAGTAGCGCTACTGCCGGCTGCAGCCAGCTGGCCGATAGATGATTTCATGTTTATGATCAGTGCATCGGCATCCCACTTTTCTCCGTTGGAGAAAGTGACGCCTTTTCTTGTTACGAGTCTCCAGGACGTAAAGTCAGAGTTAGCTGATGCTGACTCCGCCAGGTACGGCACGACTACTCCGTCTGCACGCTGTTCAAAGAGAGTTTCTCCCATTTGTCTCACAGCCATTAAGGCTGAGTTTGAGTTTGTGTCGTTTGGACAAAAACCAACCATGTAGTCGGTCATTGTGACATTGAGTGTTCCACCCCGTGTTGGCGCAGTAGTACTTGCTGCCTGCCCAGTTCCGACTTGTATTGCCGAAGCGCCGAGTGTGATTGCGATGGCAATGCCGAATCGCTTCAAGACCCTGCCTTTTTTAGAGTGATTCATATTCCCCCTGTAATTGATTTTGGAAATGAATTTTTTCCAAAATGTTGGACAACACTTACTCTACACATCTGCAAGTACGGTCCAAAACGTCGTCTGGCATGGCCCGGAAACCCCCTGGTCGGGCAGTCTGTCGAGATGCGGTTGGAACAGGTAAGAATGGTGGGTATGTCTCAGAATCGGTACGCGGCGCCTCCCATCCCATTGCCAGCGACCGTGCCACCCTTGAGCCATGAAGGAATGCTGATCCCGGCAGCTTTGGTAGCAAGAAACCTCAAGATCTTGTATCTGCCCACGACCAAGGTGGCTTGTACGGCGCTTAAGTTTTTAATTGCCCAAGCCGAGGGAAGTCTGAACGTCCACTCAATGCAGACCCTTGCCACAGCCGCAGTTACGCCAATGCACACCATCCATAACCCCATTGTGAGTGGCTTGACATTATTTCGAGAGTTAGAAGCAGATGAACAGCAACATATCCTGCAGGCCGATGACTGGTGGCGAGTTGGGGCAATCAGAAACCCGTATGCGCGAATGTATTCGAGTTGGGAGAATCGAGTGTTGCTGCGGGCACCGAGCCTGGAGATCGAAACCTATGAATGTTTTGAAGATGTGCTCGTGGATGGTTGCATTGATCTGGGGGCATCGTTTTCAATGTTTATGCAGCAAGTGATTGACAATCCAGCACTGGTTAATCGTGACGATCACTTTAAGTCACAAGCCGAGGCAATACGACCTGGCGTGATTTCATTGACACATGTGTTGCAGGTAGAAAAAGAAGGAGCACTGCAAGGTTTTGTTCAGTCTTTGGGCGAACGCGCAGGCAAAGTTTTAGAACTGAAGAAACTTAATGAAGGATTACGTATAAATTACAAAGAGGTCGTGACGCCGCACGCTGCTCAACTCATCGAGCGCTGGTCAGAATTGGACTTTGTTGGCTCAATCTATGAGCACGAACAATTCTCACTGTCAAAAACATCTGTCATTTTGAGCGAACGAGAGACAAAATTAATTCGATATATCCGTGAGGTGTCGGGACGACTTGACGTCGTTGCAACTGAGATGCAAACAAAGGTCAGCGCACTTGAGCATCAAGTTCACGATGAATGGCTTGCGGGGCTTTCGCGACAGGGAGCGCGATATGGATTGAAAGAAATTATGAGACGCCTCAGAGGAGGTCTGCGCGGCTGGTGCGTCTCATGAGTCTTCTTGGCTAATAAGCGTGGATGCATGTTCGAGAAGACTGACAGCCGTCTCATGAAGAATAGTTCCTGTCTCTCGCGGCGCGAGTCCAGCGCCTGCGCGCGCATTGGTGCCTTCTAAAATAATTCCCAAGCGATAGGCAGCGAGCACTCGAAACCAAACAAGATGAGTCATATCCCTGTTCGTCTGTCGTGCATAGTGATCAATGACTTCATCAGGCGTTGGCAGATTGACCCCTTCTAAAGCGGGTGATCGCATAGTTGAGTTACCTGGCCATGTGACAAGAAGATGGGCTAGGTCCAGAAGAGGATCGCCGATAGTGGCAAGTTCCCAGTCCACGATCGCAGCAAGTGCACCTTCATCACGTCGCATCAACACATTTGAGAAATGAAAATCACCGTGGATTATGCCTATCTGCATTGAAAGTGGGGCATGATGAGTGAGCCAAGAAGACACCATGTCAACGTCGCCAATATCAGCGCCGTCGTAGTTGTCGAAGTCGTTATATGTCTCAAGATGAGACCGCCATCGGGGAGCTTGTCGTTCAATCCATCCGTCTGCCTTGCCAAGATTTAAAATGCCAACAGCGGCGGGGTCTACTTGAGACAAGGCGGCAATTGCATCAGCCATCGAGAGTCCCATTGCGTGTTGCACCAATGGATCACTGCGATGTGGTTCTGGCATTTCAAGATTTGCATTGAATCCGTCTACGCACTCCATGAGGTAAAACGCGGCTCCAAGAATATTTTCGTCAGACTCTGCGGCAATGAGACGGGGATGCGGGACATTGGTATTGCCAAGAGCACCAAGTACGCGCGCCTCGCGGCGCATTGTTTCGTCGCTGTTCGCTCGCTTATGCATTGGGGGGCGTCGCAAAACAAACACATCTGCCTCGCGCCGAAAGCGCATCAGCATGTTTTGAGTGCCACCAGCGATAAACGAAATATCTTGGATATCACCGCTTCCGAGATTGCGCGTATCCATCCATGATTGCAAGATGCCAGTGTCGATGGCCTCGATACTGGCGTCGCTCATCGTGGGACTAGATACGTTCGATAATGGTGGCAGTGCCCATGCCGCCGCCTGTGCACATGGTGACGAGACCGGTTGACAAATCACGTCGCTCTAGTTCGTCAAGCAATGTACCAATCAGCATTCCGCCGGTTGCGCCGATGGGATGACCAAGTGCCATTGCTCCGCCGTTGACGTTGACTTTGTCCCAACTGACGCCAGTGTCTTTCAAAAACTTCAGTACGACAGAAGCGAATGCCTCGTTTACTTCTAGGAGATCAATGTCATCAAATGTCATTCCGGCTTTTTTAATTGCGCGTTCTGCTGCAGGACCAGGAGCAGTAAGCATGATGACGGGCTCTGTTCCGGCAACTGCAGTCATGATGATTCGCGCGCGTGGAGTGAGGCCATGCGCACGTGCGTAGTCGGGAGATGTCACCAACACCGCAGATGCACCGTCAACCACGCCAGAGGAATTGCCCCCATGGTGTACGTGCTGAATTTCTTTGACATTTGGATACGCCAGCATCGCCGTTTGGTCAACGCTAAGTGTTTCTCCCGAACGAACCTTTGCTCCCATTGCTTCAAAACTTGGTGTTAGTTTTGCTAGATCATCCATTGTGGTTCCGGGTCGTGGAAACTCATCATGGTCAAGCGCAAGAGTGCCCTCATCGGTGAAGATCGGAACGAGTGATTTTTCGAATCGGCCCTCAGTGATTGCGATGCGGGCGCGGTTTTGACTATCAACGGCGAGTTGGTCACATTGTTGACGAGTGAAGCCTTCGATTGTTGCAATTAAGTCGGCGCTGATGCCTTGTGCCACCATCGCGTAGATGTCGCGCAAGTGATTGTTGTTGGCTGTGAAGCCGTCAACATGCATTGGTGCTGGACGAGACATTGACTCCACGCCACCGCCAACCACAACATCTTGAAACCCGGAGAGCACACCCATCGCGGCAAAGTTCACGGCCTGTTGGCCTGATCCACAAAATCTATTAAGCGTGACGCCTGGGGCATCAAGAGACCAGCCAGCATCGAGTGCTGCCATGCGAGCGATATCCATAGAGTGGTCGCCACTTCCGGCACCACATCCCATGACAACGTCATCAACATCTGCAGTGTCCAGATTATTGCGATCGCGTAGGGCGTTGAGTACTTGCGCCAAGATGCGTTGAGGATGCACGGGGTGCAATGAGCCGGTTTCCTTGCCTTTGCCACGCGGTGAGCGCACAGCGTCGATGATCCATGCTTCTGTTGACATGTCTACCCCTTTCAAGCGGTCTGCATAGCGTAGGCGTCAATGATGGGTTGCAACTCTGTCGGAGTTGCTCCGTGCAAGATGACTCCATCACAGCCCAGTTCGCGTTGGCGCCGAATGGCTGCAACACAGTTTTGGGGTGAACCAGTCGCCGATGCCGCAAGCCATTCTTCAGGGATGAGTGGTGAGATCCGCTCAAGATCTTGAGTCGAGGCATTGGCATCGATGGCACCCTGAAAAGTAGAGACAAAGTCGTCTTGGCGAAATCGTTTCAAGACATCCGGATCCCAGTTATTTGTGCGCACCATCAGGTCGCCGTATGCCTGCAGATATGTGGCGAGTCTGCCAACGGTTTTTTTGAGTCGCAATGCAGGGTCGATGTGATCGCCAATCGTGGCAAAGCACGACCACACTTTGACTGTTGACGGATCACGCCCTGCTTGTTCGGCCGCGCGTTTCACTGTAGAGACGGCCCGTGAAGTGGTGTCGTCGGTGAAAAATGTATGGAGGACAACATTGTCAAAGCATCGACCGCCAAGCTCGAGAGTGTTTGGTCCAAAGGCGGTCAGTGTGAGCGGAATATCCAGATCAAATGATGGATCAAGTCGCAGTACTGGGTACGAACCAGTGATGTCGGAGTAGTTAAAAACTGTCTCACCCCGCCACAACTGGCGCATCAGGCCGACAAAAGATTCCATCGATGCAGTGGTGGCAAGTGGAATTCCAAATGCATTGAACATGAGATCTATTCCGCGACCAATGCCCAAACTAAATCGGCCCTCTGAAATGTTGTGCATTGTCGATGCCCATGCCGCGGTGACAATTGGATGGCGAGTGGTGTGGTTGGTTGCAGCAGTCGCAATAGTGATCGTTGACGAAACTGCAGCAGCAGCGCCCGTGAGAGTGGCAGCCTCTTTAATGTTGAAGCGTTCTGAGATAAATGCTGTCCCAAGTCCGAGTTGTTCTGCTTGACGAATTTCATCCAGCATTGCGCGCGATGTTTGTGGCGCGCCAGCAAGCGTGTAAAAACCAAGTTCAGCAAACATGACGCATCCTCACAGACAAGCAGGTTACGCATCCTTCAAGTTTTTCGTATTCACTAATGTCGACCGTGGTCACGAGGTAACCCATTGAGCGAAGAATCTCCGCGCTTTGGGGTGCGTCAGATGCCATCAGCAGATGATTGTCGTCAATAATGACCACGTGTGCTCCTGACTCTTCAGGCATTGACATGAACTGAGCAAAAAGTGACGCATCATCCACGACAGGGAGCCAGCCGATAATCGTTCCGTCAGGAAGCGCCGTGACCGCCGACTTGAGGTGCAGCGCCTTGGTCATCGCTACAGCAATCACCGTTGCGCCAAGTGGCGCGACAATCGCGCGAAATTGCTTGATCCCCTCAGAATTCGTGCGAGCACCTTGGCCGATATATATGGTGTTCGCCACCTTGAGCACGTCTCCGCCATCAAGCGTGCCTGGTGCCACGATGTGGTGAATCGCGTATCCAAGTTGGGCCACGATTGGCTCAATGCTTGCAACTTCGGGTTTGCGCGTGTCGCTGCCTGGTCGCGTCAGGATTGCAGTGCCTTCGTACATCACGATTGCGTCTTCGATGAATACACCGTCAGGACATTCGTCAACTGATGGTGCATGCGTGATTGACCATCCAAAGTCTTGCAGGACATCGACATAGTGATGCCATTGCTCAATAGCAAGTTCGTAGTTAACTTTGCTTCGTTCGATATGAGTGACGAGACCGTCGTTGAGACAAGGACTTGGATGACGAACAAGAGCCTTCATCGGTGTCAACTACGCGATGGGGTCAAGTAGAACGAGCGGTATTTCTCGCGTTGTTTTAACTTGATAACCCGCGTACCCCTTATATTTTTCAATTATGACTGGCCATAGCGCAGCACGCTCTTGTGCATTGGCGATTCGTGCAGTGCGCTTGTGTTTTGCCAGGTCTTTGGTCTGCACTTCGACGATTGGGTTGTCTCGCAGATTTAAAAGCCATGCAGGGTGTTGATCATCGCCACCCCGAGACGCCACAATGACGATGCTGTTGTTTTGCTGAACCGGGGAAGTCAACATCACCATGCGAGGTTCGCCAGACTTGCGACCGATTGTGGTGAGTTTGAGTACCGGCATGTTGCCAGCGTCCCAACCTTTTTTGCCCGCCGTTACTTTGAGAAGAGTTCTGTGAAGAAGGTTCATTGTCTTGAGTACTGAGTCGCTAGGCATGGTCATCAGATTACTCTTGGTCACCAATCCTTTGTCCGTCGCAGCGTCTTTTTTTCGCTGTCTTTTCGTTTACTTGAAAGCCTTCTTTCAATCGAGCCACGAGTCGGACGTGATTTTCTGCGGGGTAGTGGTGGTGGTGCGGCGGCTGAGTCAAGAATTTTTGCTAGTTCGCTGAGACAAGACTGACGGTTGCGCCATTGACTGCGACTACCGTCGCGCATTATTCGAATTTCTTCACCCAATGTACGTCGGAGTCGCTCAATTTTTTCGGGAGTACCGATGACATCACTGACGACCACTGTCAACATCGCCTTTGACGAAGTCTTGTTGACATGTTGACCACCAGCACCGCCAGAACGGGCAAATGTCCACGACATTGATGGATTCGGCACGATGAGATCTCCGGGGGTGCGAAAGTCATCTTCGAGGGCCATGTACACCATTGTGACGCATGAAAGACTCCGCAAACGCAGATGCGAGTGCTTGTTGGACTTCTCCGTACGCAAGACGACGGCTATTCTTGATGGAGTCCGAGATGAAATGGGGATTGGACGTGGATGTACATGTCGACAAATTTGTCAAAGAATACGTTTCGCAAATGGCTGGAAAGTCGGTAGACATCGAACGTTTTGTTCCTGATGCCAGCGGACTCACTCCTGAGGGCATGTTGGCTGCATTGGGTCATCCCGACATAGGACGGCTCGGCATTCAACTGATGGCTGATTTTATGGCACCAACAGGATCACTCTATTTTGATGCAATTTACGGCGCATTTCATGGGCAGCGTGACATCCGTGGTTGGCTAATTCCAACGATGACAGAGATTGAGTTCATTGATTTTGTTCCAACAGCAGAACCTGTTTTCTTTGATGACGGAGAAGGTATTTCGACATTGGATGAGTGGCAGATGTTTGCCAACATGGGAGACAACAAGATCCCGTTATCGCGAGGCGTCAGCGTTCGTCGATATCGCGATGGATGGATCACTTGGGCATGCGATGTGTATGACACTGGTCCGTTTCGGATTCCGCCGCCTCCAGATTCAGGACTCGAAGCGGCTCCCTTGCCCCCGTATCCAACTGTTGATTGGCCAATAAATCATCAGGCACCACCAACAGTTGTGCGCACGACAGATTTTGTCGCCGATGCCAATACATTCCATCCCACAGACTCGGTGTATCACGATCCAATTTTTGGAGTGTTTCACGGTCGTGAAGCAATTCGTGAGTGGTTGTGCGACATTATGCCCAAGGTCGGAAATATTGAGTTTGCACCGATTGGGCCTCGACTAGATAACGGAACCGTCATGGTCCAAGAATGGATGCAGTTAGCGGTGCAGCCTGACGGATCTCGTGTTGCGATTGCCCGCGGAACGAGTGTGCGTAGAACAGTCGATGGACAAGTGGTCTACGCATGTGACTACATGGATACAGCGCCTCTCATGGACCCAATTATTCAGGCTGCGTGCGCAAGCGCTGGAGCGACAATAACTCCAGCAGATATTCTTCGGTATCAAGAGGCGAAGTAACACAGCGGTGTACATACCAACACAAGGCGCTAAGAAATGAGAGCGGGTGAAGGGGATCGAACCCTCATAACGAGTTTGGAAAACTCGGACTCTAGCCATTGAGCTACACCCGCGAACTGTGTAATTCTAGCAAGATGATCGCTTCTCACAACATCCAAATTTTCTATGAAGAGTAAGGCTCGGTGATGAAACACGGCTTTATTATTCGGGTTGGGACGATCCTTGAGGGTCAAGCAGTTGTCTGACGACAAGTACTTCTTTAGATGAGCCGACTAGGGTCACTCGTGTTGTTATCTTTTGTTAGAAAGTACGTATATGA
>Ga0214919_10004870_pt1 | contig 19316 bp, 23 predicted proteins | sample LL1503_MetaG_FD_177994 | JGI IMG/M metagenome (GOLD analysis project Ga0214919, IMG submission 177994) | Freshwater microbial communities from Lake Lanier, Atlanta, Georgia, United States - LL-1503 | ecosystem: Environmental > Aquatic > Freshwater > Lake | place: USA: Georgia | collected...
AAAAAGTTTGTAGGCACAAACTTAAAGTCGTTAGCAGCCCATAAACGAAAATGTAAGAACAATCAGAAACTAAATCAAGAAACAAATCAAGATATAAATGAAATTACAAATGAAAATACTAATGAAAATGCTAATGAAAATACTAATGAATCATCTAGTGATACATCATTAGATACCCAAAATAAAACAAATACTAAAAAAAAAATTAAAAAATAAATAACCGCAAGGATACTGCGTGTTCGGTTTAATTAAAAATAAATCAAAATAATTTTGATTTATTTTTAATTAAAGGTTTGTTAGACTTATTATTGAAGATATTTAAAAAAATCAACAAAAATGTCTAAGGTATATTTTAGACCTTTGCACATCTCAAAGATAAATGCTGATTTTAAATACTTTATTTTTAATTACTTTATTTTATCGAATTTATTTTTTAAATACTTTTTTTTTTCCGAATTTATTTTTTTAAATACTTTATTTTATCGAATTTATTTTTAATTACTTTATTTTATCGAATTTATTTTTAATTACTTTATTTTTTATCGAATTTATTTTTAAATACTTTATTTTATCGAATTTATTTTTTTAAATACTTTATTTTATCGAATTTATTTTTTTAAATACTTTATTTTATCGAATTTATTTTTAAATACTTTATTTTATCGAATTTATTTTTTTAAATACTTTATTTTATCGAATTTATTTTTTTAAATACTTTATTTTATCAAATTTATTTTTAAATACTTTATTTTATCAAATTTATTTTTAAATACTTTATTTTATCGAATTTATTTTTTAAATACTTTTTTTTTTTTTATAAAATATAATTATACTATTTTTATAAAGTATAATTTATAAAAATATATAAATATAATATAATTATATTTCATAATAAATAATAAATAATAAATTATATTATAAATATAATTATATTATTTTATAAATTATACTTTATAAAAATATTATAATTATATTTTAATAATATAGTCTTGAAAGATATAAAAAAATGTAATTCCCTAAAGTGTGTAAATTATTCTTTAAATATAAATAATAATTTACACACTTTATTAGCAATGCGACCAAAATAATAAAAAATTTTAAAATATTATTTATTATTAATTGACCTTTGCATTTTTTATTTATTAATCAGTATCTTATAGGATAGCTACAAGCGAAGCTGATAAATATGACTAATGAAGATGATGATATTAATATTTTCTTGGCCTTCCAAGTTTTTTAGGTTCTATAATTTCTATAGTTTTTTCAATTTCAATTAATGGTTTATTTTTATTAAGTTCTTCTTCTTTCATTTGTTTTAATTTTTCTCTCTTAAGTTTAGAACGTAATTGTATTTTACTAGCTTTGCTGATAAATTCTTCATCATTTTTTCGTGCATCATAATATTTGCGTGACTCTGAGAGTAAAGCTAATTTTGACATATTTTCTTGAGTCCATTTTTTAATATCAAATTTGGGTTTGATATCTAAATTTATAATAGTAGGTTCTCAGCTACGCGAGCATTATTTATTAATTATTAATATTTTTTTAAATAAAAAAATATATTCTTGCGTAGCTGAATAATTCTTTCTTCCGCTACGCAAGAATAAGAATATTATTTTATTGATTTTGTCTAATAAAATAATATTAAATGAACACGACATACTTGAGCCATATGTAATAATGTGCCTCACGTTGGATAAAGACTATAAATAATAACTAAATAATTATTTAGTTATTATTTATTCTTAGCTATGATGCTATAATAATTCGAAAACAAATATTAAGATTACTTAATAACAACCATGGTCCATAGCAATATTAACTTGTTGTAGTATAAAACATTTATTACTTCGATAATGTTTTTCTTTATATGAAGGTGTATTGTAGTGAAGAACACATCTACACATTTTACATTTCCATTCTTTTTTTTGGGTTTTAGTCGTGGTCGTACACAATTCTCCTTGTAAAGTCATATGTCCGAATTTATTACAATTAGTACAAAATTGATTTTGAATAATAAGTGGAATATAACCACAGTAGGGACAATTAAGTTTTTTTTTAGTATCAATCCATTTTTTAAAACATGTAGTATGAAATACATGACCACATGATATTTTATATTTTTGACATTGATTATCTTCTAAACATATTATACATAAATCATTATTACCAGCTATGCTAGTAATAGTTTGCGTATAATTAATATATTCAAACTTATCTTCATCTTGTAATTTAATTGTCATATAATTATAGATATATAATATCTTTATATAAAATAATTTATATTAATATTTTCTGGGTCTGCCTCTCATTTTTGGTTCTTTTGGTTCTTTTGGTAGTTCAATGATAATAGGTTCGTCTTTTTTCTCAGCATTTTTAATTTCTCTTAATTTTTTTTTATATTCTTTAGCTCTTAATCTTTTTTTATTCATAAAGTCTTCATCATTTTTCATTTTTTCATAATATATTCTAGCTGCTAATGCGGATGTTTGTTTATCTCTTCCATTTGTAGATAATTCCATTAATATTTTAATTATAAATGCTTGTCTTATGCATAGAAGTATATTTTTTAATCAAACTGAAAATAGAAAAGTTATACAAATTTTTGATTCTTTTTTAAATATAGATGATTTTAATAAATATTCAAAAGATATATTACATATTCTATCACGAATAAGTTTAAGTTCTAATATTAATTATAAAAGAGATATAATAATATATTTTAATGCAGCTTGTGGATATGGTTTTAATAATAATAATTTACATTTAAAATATAAGTATTTTTCATCTGAAGGAATGCAAGATAGGTTAATAATAAAACCTAATACATTACATTATAAATTATTTTATGATTTTTATGTACAAAAATATTATATTTAATATTTTTATTTATTATTATATTTATTATTAGAAATAAAACTAATAATTAAATTTAACAATTTTTTGTTAGAAGTAAAAGTAAAATAATTATAAACTGTAAAAGGAAATTTAGTAATCCTAAAAATACTATTATTATATATAATAATGTAAAATTTACTATTTTTGCTTAAAATAATAAGTTATAACAATTTAATAACAAAATTTTAATGTATAAATTATAAAAAATTTAGAATTCAAAATAATATAATACTGATGTAAAGCGATAATAATATAAATTGTATAGTAAAGTAATAAGAAAAAATTTATTCTAATCTAAATAATAAAAAATAGTAGAAAAGTTGTGATAATATTTATTTTATAATATAAAATAATTTATTTTATAATATGAAATTATTTTTTCAAATTATGTATATAATTATATATCATTTTATTCATAATAACATAGAAAAAATGTTTTGCTCAGCCTATTTTAAATATAATAATATTAAAAGACCTTTAATAAAATGTAAAAATATTCCTTTTGAAACAATTAATTGTATAGGTATGCCTTCTGGACATGCAGAAACAATAACAATATTAGCTATGTTATTATTAAAAGAAAAATATATTTCTTTAGAAAATGCAATATTATTAATTATTATTTTTTCGTTACAACGAATTTTAAGTAATATGCATACATTTAATCAAGTTATAATTGGTATAATGTTAGGATTATTTTATTCATTTATTTATAATTTATCTTCAAATTCATTTATAATAATTTTATTCATTGGATTTATGTTATCATATTTAATTATAATGAAAATTGATTCTACCATAAAAAAAACAGATATTCCTAAATGGGTAAGTGCCGAAATGTATCCTAATATTACAAAAAAACAAAATATTTCTAAAATTTTTAAAATAGCTCATATTTATCCTAATGTTTTAATAGATAGTCCATTATTTTTATCATGGAATAAATTAGAATATATATTGGATAATATTATAGAAAAAATTAAATATTTTGAAAATAAAAATTCTATAAAATTTGATGCAATTATAGGTATTAAAATGGGTGGTGCTATATTATCAGATTATATTTCAAATAAATTAAAAATTAAAAATTATAAAATAAAATTAAAAAAAACTGCATGTTCAAAATCTACTGAAAATGACAATACTATTTATAATGTTTTTAGTAAACAGATAACTAATAATAAATTTGAAATATGTGAAAATATAAATGATAATATTACTAATTATAATATATTTTTAATTGATGAAAATTTATATACTGGAGAAACATTTAGAGAAGCTATTTATTATCTAAATGAAATTAAAAAAGTTAATTATATTTATAAACAATGTATATTTATAAATAGTAAAAATATTAATAATGATTATAATTATATTGCAACTACCAATAAAGGTCCTGTAGTATGGCCATGGGGCTACGATAATTAATATTACAAATAATATATATTTCAAAAATAATATATTATATCAATTAATTATTTATTATATTTAATTAAATATTAATTATAATAATTAATAACAAAAATATATATTATATATTAATGGTAAAATTAGTTACTGTAGCTACAGATAATAAAGGATATTTTAAATGGTTAGAAGAATCATGTAAACGATATAATGTAAATTTAATTAAATTAGGATGGGAAAAAAAATGGGAAGGATATTCATGGAAATTTACATTAATGATTGATTTTTTAAAATCAGTAGATGAAAATGAGTTAATTATATTTATTGATGGATATGATGTACTTTTATTAAGACCTTTAGATGATATTGAAAACTTATTTAATACAATTATTCAAATTTCAAATAAAAAAATTATTATTTCTTCTGAAAATAATCATAATAATTTAGGTATGTATATTGGTTCAATGATATATTTTAGTAATTGTAAGTCATTTCAAATTAATTCAGGTACATATATGGGTAGAGCAAAAGATCTACTAATGATTTTAAATACTATCAGTAATTCAAGTAATTTTGCTGATTATAAAGATGACCAAGAGCTAATGACTATTAATTGTCGTAATAATAAAGATATTTATTATATTGATAATGATAATAATATATTTTTAGTAATTACTGACCCATTAAAGGATATATTCACCAATAATGAATTAAAAATAAATAATAATAAAACTATTACTTTTAATAGTTCTAATCCTTATTTTATTCATACCAATGCTAATACACTTATGGATGGTTTAATTTTAAATCTAGGTTATGAAATAACAAATAATGAAATAAAAAATAATTATAATTATTTTAAGAATAATTTATTTAAAACTAAATTACTTAATTATACTTTATTTTATAATGAACCAAAAAAAAATTTATTTTATAATAAAAAAATAATTATTATTATAATTATAATAATCATTATGATAATTTATTATTATAGAAAAAAGATTTAAATTTCTTTTCAAAATTTTTACTTATTTTTTTATACTATTTAGTACTATATATAATTAATTAATTTAAGAAATATAAAACAATAAATAAAACAACATATAAAAAATACATATTTTTTATTATAAATTATATATGACATATTTGAATGAATATTTAAATAATTACCAAAAAAACATTGTGATTTATGTATAATAAAATCCAAAATTGATTTAACATCATTATCACTTGTAGAGCAATAGTCTTGTTCAAATATAAGAGGTATTAAGCAATAATTATTAAAAATATTTAATGAATAAAATTCATCTACAGGAATATTATCAATATATTTATTATAAATATCTAAAATTTTAATCATAGAATTTTTATTTAAACAATATGCATGAGTTCCTAGAGGATTATATTTTATTATATTATCATTAATTTTAGTATTATTAAATATAGTATACTTATAATTAAAAACCAAATATCCCAAATAGAAAATATCATATTTATTATTTTTCATAAAATCTATAGCATGTTCTAATAGTTTTAAATTATACAAATTACTAGGTCTAATATCATCTTCAAATATTAAAATATTATTATAACCAGAGTTATAAGCTTTTTTAATAACATTTATATGAGATTCAAAACATCCATATCTACCTCCTTTAGATGATTTTTCAGTAATGTAAAATTCGACATTAGGTATATTTAAATCATTAAATACTTTATGAGCAGAAATATATCTATCAGTTCTAGTTTTTAAATTAATACAATATATTTTATCAAAAAAATTATATCCCATTATTATAAGTTATATTTTTTTATTAAATTATAAATATTTAGTATTAGTGTTCATTATAATAATTATTCTAGTATTTTTGATAAAAGGAGATAAAATTAGTAATATAAAATATAATTTAGAAAAAGATGGTTTACCAATTATTAAAAATATTATTAATACTGATGATATAAATAAAATAAAGAAAGAATGTGAAAATAATAATTATGATAATATTTTAAATTTATTACTTAATAATAAAAATTTTAAAAATAGAAAATGAAATTAATGATAAAAATTATATATTTCAGGATTATATTTTTATAATAAAAAAATCAAGTATTGATACATCCCATAGAGATGAAAATAATAATATGCTCAATTTACACCCTTGAAGATTTAAAATGCCGATTTTTTTAATATATAAATAATTATATATTAAATGTCTAAACACAAAAGTGAAGATTATAAAATTACAGCAGTTAAATATTATTTAGAAAATGATACAAATTATACAAAAACTTGTGATATTTTTAAGTGTTCTGAAAGAAGTTTGAAAAGATGGATTGAAAGATATGAAGAGTCAGAAGAAATCAAAAGATTAAATAGAAAACCAATATCTTATAAAATAACAAAAGAACAAGTTAAATATGCAATACAAAAATTAAAAAAAAATGAACAAATAACAATGCAAGAATTACTTGAAATACTTAAAAAGAAATTTAAAGAATTTGATATTACACCTCAACATTTAGGACAAGTAATAAGAGACAATAATATAACCAGAAAAAGAACAAGACATGAACACTATCCTAAAGAAAGATATGGAAAACCTACCGATATTAAAAAGGAATTGGAGGCATTTTATAAAGAAATTAGTAAATATTCACTTAATAAAATTATTTCTCTTGATGAAACATCAATTAGTCCAGTTTTAATAATGGAATATAGTAAGTGTTCTTTAGGAAAAAGATGAGTCATTAAAACCGATGATAATTATGTTTTTAGAAAATTTACTTTATTATGTGCTATTTCTAATTCTAAATGTGTAGGTGCAACATTGTATAAAGAAGGAGGTATGATATTTTATATTTTTTTTGTAAAAAAAAATATAAAATCTGGATAATATTAAAAAATTAAAGATTTTTTAATATTATCAACTAAAGAAAGATTTGTTGAATTTTTAGAAGCAAATATATTTAATAAATATAAAAATCATTTAATTATTTTAGATAATGCAGGTAGTTATTTTATATTTTTCTTTAGAAAAATATAAAATTAGATTATTAAAAAATCAAAGATTTTTTAATAATATCATAATAACGAATATGTTAAAGAAGCAATTATAAAAAGTGGTAATAAATATATATTTACAATCCCTTATACTCCTAAAACAAATTGTATAGAGAATTAGTTTAATCAAATAAAACACTATTTGAAGTTAAATAAAAAAGTATTGAAATATGATGAATTAGCTATAGAAATTAAAAATACAATAAAACAAGTTAAAAAAGAAAATTATAAAAATTACTTTGAAAATGCTTATAATAAAGATGCCTATAAAGATTATGTTAAAAAAGATTCAACATTAAAAAGAAAACTAAAAACTTATAAAGATTAATTTATTTAAAAATTTCATAATACAATCATATAATATATTATGAAACTTAAAAGTATTTTATATAAAAAAGAACAAGAAGAATTAGTTGATAAAATTATTAATATATTAGAATTATATGATGAAAGTAGTATTATTTTATATAATCTTGATAATGATAAAACCAAACAAGATACAATATTAGAATTAATACCAGAAATAAGAAAATATTATAGTTTTTCAACTATCATAGGTGCATCAGAACCAACAAAAGCAAAAAGACCATACTTATCAATTATCAGACAATTAACAAAAAGTAAATATAAATTAAATAGTTATGATTATAGAATAAAACAAGATGATAAAGAAGATATTAGAACAAAAAAATATATTTTTGAATTAAGATAAATTTTTTACTAATCCATAAATATTATTATATATTTCATCAGCATATTTACCATGAATTAAATATTGTGCATCATCAATAATATAATAATAAATAATTTTATTTTTACTTTTTTTATTAAATTCATGATTTTCTTCTAGTTTTTCTGGTATTAAAATATTTGCATCAGAATATATTATTGTCTTTACTTTCATTTCTTTTATTTTATCATATTGACTTCTCATATGCCTTTACATAATCCATTTAATAATTGTACATATTTATCATCTTTTGTCTTTTTAATTTTATCCAATAAATCAGTAATAGTTTTATTAGTTAAATTTTCTATAATATAATCTTTAAAATTATCACCAACAATAGATTTAATAAAATCATAATTCATATCAGAGTGAAAAGCTTTTTCATAACTTTTTTTAGTTAAATTTCTATCAATCAAAATATAAAGTGCCATGCAATTATCAGGATACATATTACAAAAGTATTTGGCAAAATGATTACCTTGATCAATAGCAATATAACTCTTTTTTGGATCAATCTGGCTATGTACCCATTCAGCATAATTTTCAAATTGTAAATATTCTATTGTAAAATTAATGTCTTTTATACTAGATTTATAATGTAAATTACCATTTCCTTTAGTGTAATTCATAAAATTTACATAATTTGGTTTTAGTATAATAACATCTCCTAATTTCTTAACCAAATCTATTTTATTATTATCTTTATTATAAAACCATACTTGATGACCAGTCATTACATCACCAAATAAAATAAATTGTAAATCTTTTTACCACCACCAATCATATTATTTATATCTATATTTTTTAATCCCAAATACCTTGTCTTATATTTTATATATTTATTTTATAGTCCATATATAATAAACTATAAAATAAATTATTTATCTAATATTTCACAAACTATATCATATATTTCTTCTCTTGATAAAATTCTATAGCATTGTTTTTTATAATCTTTATTCCATTTTTTATTAAGTTTAATAATTTGTTTTGCATCACATTCTTCTTTAATTCTTTCAGTAGTTAATCTTATGAATTTTTTATTATCATTAATTAAATCATTCATTGCCATCTCATCACTTTATATATTTATTAAATTAATTTTTAATCAACTACAAAGGTATAAAATATTTATTTTATTAATAAATTTTTTATATTATAAAGCAATTTATTACAAATTAAATTTTATACATTTATGCCTTTACATTTACATTTACATTTATATTTATACAATCATACATTTAAATTTAGTATTTAAAATAATATAGAATATATTATTATTATGTAGATTCAATTATAAATGTTTTATAAATATTTTCATCACTGACAATCATAAAATTACTTAATAAGCCATTTACTAAATAAAAATCAAGTATATTAGAATTACCTCTATATGAATTGCGATAAATATCATAAATTACTGATTGGCCATTTAATAATGTTTGTAATATTTTACAAGCTTCTTCTAAATTATTAATTTTAAAAAATATATTAGGTAACCCTTGAAATCTATAATCTTTTTTTGCAATAGCGCTTTCATTTATACGGACTATTTCACTATCAGGACTAATTGACTTAAAATTATGGTTTATTCCTTCAAAATAAAAAGATAATGGATTAAATATTTTAATTTTAAATAGATTATATTTATTAAAAATATCATCAAACCCTTTATTGTAAAGGTTACTAAAATTAAATTTAATTAGACTATAACCATTTAATGATAAAATAGTACCAGATTCTAAATTTACATCATGTACATCAGAATATAATTCCAGTCTTGAATAGCTATATATCCATTGATTTAAAAAATATATTAATAATTCTGGATTAAGTTTATTATCGTCTTTTAAATTTATATTTCCAAAATCAACAGGATATAGAAAAACATATTCCTTATCTTTATCGCTATCACCCCATTGGCATACATTATTAAATTTAAAATCTGTTGAACCTAATTTAATATTTACATGCGTTTTATTAATACTATAAGGTTCAGTAGTCACCATAAAATTATCACTCTTTTTATCATCAATATAATAATGATATCTATTTATTGTAAATATATCTACTATCATGAAAGAATTAATTAATGTTTTATAATTTTGTATAAATAATGGTACAAATTCAGTTTGAAATTGAATAATTTCTTTTGATAAATCTAAATAAAAATTTTTTATTAATTCATCTATAGATAAATTAATTAAATTATATTTTTCTTTAGGTATTTTTTCTGTAAGTTCATAAAATTCTAATTTTTTTTCATCCGTGGTTAAATGTGTATCTATTATTTTAGTTATACTTTCATCTAATGCATTTACTCTAATTTTTAAATCAGGAATTAATTTTAAAATATATTCTCTTGATTTTCTATTTAGATAATTATAAATAGTTTCTTTTCCTTTATCAACTATAATTACTTGACCTTCTGTACTTGGTTTATGATTGCACTTTAATAAAGAATATATATTTAGAAAATATGGATATTCAGATTTTAATTTTGATAATAAATATCCTGTTTTAAATTCATCAAATAAATCTGTTCCATATTTTAAAAAATATTCATTATCTTCTATAGTTATAAATCCTATACCATTATTATGTCGGCCTTCATTTGATTGTGGCATAATATCTTTAATCAAACTACATTTATGTAAGTCAAAATCTGGTAATCTGCTGGAAATAATTTTTTCAATATATTCTGGTGATGACCAAGAAATACCACCACCAATCATATTAATATATGATTGATGGTGATATTTTCCACCACCAATCATATTACTATATTTTTCTTTATTGTATTTAATTTTATATTTTATATATTTTTTTTTGTAATTCATTATATAATTATAAATATAAATTAATTTTTAAAATTTTATAATAGTTTTATATATTTTTTTAATTTTTTTTAATTAAAAAAATTATATGTATTATAAAATAATTAAACGAAGTTTTGCAAGAAAATTTTTAGATAAAAATAATTTCTTGCAAAAAATAAAATTTATATTTTAGAAATTAATTACTAATTTGCTATTTTATAAAATTATTATTTTTTTATGAAGTAATTAATTATTATTTTTATAATATTAATAGTACGAATTATTACACCAAAAAATATAAATAAAACTTTATAATAATCATTAATTATTATAAAGTTTTATTTATTTTACACCTTTGCACATTTAAAACGCCGATTTTAAATTGCAAAAAAAACTTAATAGTGTAAAAATTTGGTTATATCCCATCGTGTAAAGGGAATGAAGTCTCATATTTTTCTCTACAAAATATTGTAGGTCGTTGTCCTGTATTGAATATAGACTCTACAATATTTAACATATTTTGAACTGCATTTTTATCTCTGTTATGAATTACTTCGCACTGAGGCTTTACAGACTTATGTCTGAGTAATCCGTGGCAGAAATAAACTTCCGTTTTTGGTTTTTTCTTTTTTTTTTATATTTACTATATTTCTTTTATAATCATACTATACAAAATATTTAATTTTATTTACTAAAATAAGTAATTTTACATGTGTAGTCCATTTTTTTATTAATTCAATTATTTTTTCCGTATTATCCATAAAATTACTTACTCCTCCCCTTAATTTAATATATTTATTTTTATATTTTAAATATTTTTTTTCATAATTAAACATTTATATATATATATATATATATATATATAATATTTTTTAAATTTCATTATTTATTTAATTATTATCTAAAGATTCTTTATTTAATTATCAACTAAATTAAATAAAAAAAATAATATAAATTAATTAATATTGTATTGTATTGCAAAAAAATATATTCACGCAGTTATAAATTATATAATTATTTATTTTATTTATTTATTTATAAAAATAATATGATATTATATTATTAATATTTAATTAAATAACTATAATAATTAATTATCTCACATAGGTGTAAATCAATATTTTTAATATTTTCATATTATTAGATAGGCAAGAAATAATCAACTTATATCTGCCTATCTGAGGTGTAATGTTTCCACATTTTTGTTTTTCAGGTTTACAGATTTTTATTTAGTATTTTTTGAATAAGTTTTTTCTTAAAATAAATATATAATACTTTATTTGACACCGGAAAATACTTTATTTGACACCGGAAAATACTTTATTTGACACCGGAAAATACTTTATTTGACACCGGAAAATACTTTATTTGACACCGGAAAATACTTTATTTGACACCGGAAAATACTTTATTTTGTAATATTTTTATTTGAATCAAATATTATAAAAATAATTAAATGTATTTAAAATACTTGTTCAATTATAAAAAAATTTAATGGTGTAGGCTATATTATAGAACATAAAGAAGTAATTAAAATTAAATTTATATTTGTAATATTAATTTAAATAATATTTATTTATAAAAAAAAAAGTAATTTATTATAATATATAATGTTAAATGTTAATAATGATATTTATAAACAAAAATATTTAAAATATAAATTAAAATACTATAATAAATTAAATAAAAATGAATACGAAATAATTGGAGGTACCGATGGAACAACACCAATTATATACAATTTGGAATTATCAGCTGAAACTACAGATACTATAAATGAACTCGCATTTGAAGATTTAATAACAAAATCAAAACCAAAAGAAAGTAGGGTTTTATTCAAAAATAAAATGCTAAATTATGCTGCAAAACTATTAACAAATTCTGAATTTGATAATGACCGAATATATATAAAATATATTGATAAAAAGCCTTATACATTCTGTATTAATTTATCAGTTATTTCTAAAAGTGATTTACAAGATATTATATATATAGTATCTTTTTTAACTGAAGGATATGAAGGATATAAAAAACAATTTAGTCCAGAATTAACCTACAAGAGTTTTAAGGATTATGTAGATAAAATTGTAAAAATTCAAAACATATATAAATTTACATCTAGCAAAGAAGAAAATGAAACAGAAGTTAATTTAAGAATTAATGCTATAAAAGAATATTTTGAGCCACAATATACTAGTCCTTTATCGACATTAAAAGAACCAAACCCAAAAAATATGCATTTTTACTTATTATATAATGAGTTAAAAATCTTGGTGGAATTAGAAAGGACAAGTGAAACATCCCAATTAAATCATGAACAAATAATAAAAGAATATATATGTTATAAAGTGTTTATTTACGTTAGACCAAATGATGAGAATTACTTTGAATTAAAAATTATTGATAGTAAATTAAGTTATAATGATTTATTAACTTATTTAGTAGAAGACTTTGGTAAACGATTTGAAAAAATCAAAGAGTTTGAAAGTATACCATTAGTATTAACACTAGATAGTAATGAAGAACAAAATGCAAAAAACTTTAATGATAGAATAAAAAAATTAACTGAACTATATAAAGATCTTAATTATAATTATAAAAGAGGTAGTTTTTATACATATATTAAAATTACTGATTTTAATAGTAAATTAGATACTAAGAAATATGATAATGTACTATTCCAAGTTGAATTATTTGGAGTAGTATACGCTCAAAAAATAAGATATTGCTATTCTATTAATATGTGGGATATTAAATCAGAAGAATCATTAAAACCTGATATGCAAATGTACTACCAAGGGAAACCCTTATCTGTGTTAAACAAAGAAGACCAGTTCTACTATAAAAGAGATATTGGTGCACAGAAAAGATATCAAGATTTATTAAACTATGATAACTTTAAAAATGACTATATACCTTTTATACTAGATGATATAGAAGAGGCGATAAAAAGTGGTAGATATAATGAATAAAAAGTATGATAAAAGATTAAAAAAAAATAATACAAGATTCCATATTAAAAATATAATAAAAAAATATAATATTACATATATTTTAATATATAATAATATAATATTATATATTATATATTATATATTATATTTTTTTATTAGCTTTTTCAATAAATAATTGATCAGTAATTTTAGGTCTGGTTAAACATATTATACAAGGTTAACCATATTAGACAATTCTGTTCAACTAAATGATTACATGGTAATTGGTCAAATTCACCATGTTCTTTATAAATAATTATTATTTTTTTATGTCCATTAATTTCATTAGCTTTATTACTAAAAAGCTAATTATTTAATCTTGAAGGTTTTTAGTATAAAGAGCATCCTTATTGTTTCTTACTATGATTTTTTTTCAAATATACCACCAAATATACCATGTATTTTGCATTTAATTTTAAGAAATAATATTTATTTTCTTTCTTAAAAATTTGATATATTTATATTTATTATTAAATATTTTATTAGCTTAAATAATACATTCTTCAAAAGTTTTTATTGTAGTCGATATAACTAACATATATTTAAATAAATAATATATTAGTATAATAGATTCTGGTAATTGAGGTCTCTAACATGTATCTCTATAGTATAATGAATTTGGTTTGGATATAAATATAAAAATATTTATATCATATATTTTAAAATATTTATATTATATATTTTAATTTTTGAATAAATATTTATTACTAAAAATTATTATATAAATCAATATAATTAATTTCTTTAATTTTATTACTAAAAATTATAAAACATTTTATATATAAGTATAATTTTATTAATAAATTTATTATATTGATTTAAAAAATTTATTGCTGATTTATGAATAAATAAGCTATAAATGTATTTTTTATTAGTTCATTTATATATAGATATATAGATATATAGTTATATATAAAATGTTTTATAATGAAAATGTATTTTTCAAAAATATTTAAAAATATAAAAATAAAATATATATTTATATATATATACAAAATGTTTAATAATGAAAAGTATTTTTACAAAAAATATTTAAAATATAAACAAAAATATATAAAATTAGGTGGTGGCGGTGAAAGCATCTCATTGATAAGGAAAATAAAAAATAAAGTTGTAAGTATTTTTAATAATAATTATATTGATACAACTGATATTAATAAATTTTTTATTTTTATATATAAAAATAAAGACAAATTCTATTATAAACCACTAGAAGATAATAAAAAGACTTATATAGGTACTCTATATTCATTGGAATACGTATGTAAAAATGATTTGCACTCTGAAAAAGTTAATGTTGCTTTTTTACACCGAGATCAAACAACACTTACATATTCATGTGATAAAACTATGACTGAATTCAGGACTTTTTACATATCAACAACGCCACCCGAACAAGTAATTGACACATCTTTTATCCCAGATGTTTTTGATAAAGAAATGCAAAATCTTAATAAAAGCATAACTCAAGAAGATACAGCTACAACAACTATATTTGATATTGATGTCACACATGATAGTGCTCAGTCGGATGGACATGGTGGAGGAAAAGATAAGTGGACTATTAAGTATAATAATAAAGTGATAGATTGGTATGGTCCGATGTTAACATATAGAATTTTTTTAGATATATTTAAATATAAATTATCATCTGAAATATAGCTTACATTAGTTCGCTAATTATTATAATCATATAATTTCTAAGATTTAACCATTCTACTATTACAGTGTTCAAAATCCTTAGTTAAACTAAAATGTACACTTTTTATTTAATTTTCTGTAATCTAGAATTTTGTAGTAAGAAAGGTACTTTAAATAATATCATAATAAAAGTATATAGTAATATTTTTTCATTAATCTAAATAAACTAGATATTACATATATTCTTTAGAATTAATTATCCAAAGGCAATTATGTGTCATTTGTGTATCAATAAATATAGTTTAAATTTAGTTTTATATAAATTTTTATTATTATTTATTATTAGCTATAGTTATATTTTTATTATAATTATAATTAGGTATGATTTATTTTGTTCTTTTAACTTTTGATACATATTTTGTTCTTTTAACTTTTCATACATATTTTGTTATTCACTTATGTATTTTAAATATAAATGTTCATACATAGAAATTAAATATACTTTAAATATATATTTAATTTCTATATATTTGTATATAAGATATAATGTTATATAAAGGAGATATTTTAAAAAAATATTTTAAATATCAAAAATATAAATCAAAATATTTATTATTAAAAAAGCAGTTATTATTATTAGGTGGAGCATTAGCATTAGAAGATATTACTGAAGATATACAAAATACAAGTTATAAAAAAATAAAAATCTATTTAGATATATTAATTAGAAAAGCTAATAATATTTCGAGAACTGGTCCAAATGAGGAAATAAAAAAATTAATAAATGAATTAAGAATAACTCAAAACACAGATTCATTAGTAACACAATTACGAAAATCAGAAATATATGTAAACTTATCTCACAAGAGAATTAGCAATAATTATAGTGAATTAAAAACGTTATGGTCAATATTAACTTCTCAACAGAAAACAGACATATTAGCAAACTGTTGTCACAATATAAAAAAAAAAATTATATCAGAAATATCACCCAGTTCAAGCTTACTTAAATCTAATGTTCCAGTGATAATTAATAAATCATCAATAGCACAAGGTGAAATATCTAGTATAGTTGTTAAAATAAAAAATTTTTTTGTATTACATTATACCCAAGATAAATTCCCTTCTCTAAAAGATGACTTTAATGAAGCAATGAAATTAGATGATGTGAAAGTTATAGATCCTAAAACAATAATAGGTATTAATAATAATTCAATATTAAATTTGTTTAAGGCATTACCAAAAGCTAAACAAATAGAAATATTAGGATTTATTGACTCACCTGCTAATATATCATCTGCCGATTTAGATTCAAGTAAATTAGATTGTAAATTTATAGAACAGTTAAAAAAAGAAACTTGTGCAATTTGTTTAGAATTCTTATATATTGACCATGATAATGGTAATTCAAAAATTTTTGGATATACAACTTGTAAACATTTTTTTCATAAAGAATGTATTGATAATTTGATAAACATAAACCGAGGTAATAGTTTTTGTCCTAATTGTCGTACTGTTCTAGCTATCAACCCATTAACACTTTGTTCATACTCTTAAGAATTAAATTGTATATTCTCTTAGTAATTAAATTGTATATTCTCTTAGTAATTAAATTATATATACTCTAATTAATTAAATGCATATACTATAATTAATTAAATTGTATATTCTCTTAGTAATTAAATTATTGATACTCTTAGTGTAATTAAATAAATGATAAAATTATTAGTATAATTTTTAAATATTATTAACTATTGTATTTTTATAATTAGTACTTTCATGTTTATACATTTTAAATATTTATTAAAACAAAATCTAAATTAAAAATCTTAAAGAGTGTAAATTAAAATAATATTAATAAATATTTAGTTAATAAATTAATTTTTTTTTGTAATATTTACCTACTGATAATGAATTATTTTTGATTTAAAATATTATACTTTAAATAATAAAGCAGTAGTAAGATAACCTTGTATAAAAAAAGATTAGTATAATTAATTAAATAATAGGTTTTTAAATTATAAAAGATTTATTTATACTAGATAAATTTATAAACTTAATTTTTTTATATATATATATTAATTATTTTTATTTAATTATAAAAAAATTAATATATATATATATATGTATAATTTATCACATCATTTGTCAGAACATAATTTGTCTTTAAAAAAATACACAAAATATTTAAAATATAAAAATAACTTTATTAATTATAAATATGGTGGTAGTTATGAAAAAACCCAACATATATAATTTTATTTTTTTAATACAGTAATCGCAGAAATAAATAACAAAATGTTATTTAGACAAAATAATTATAAAACATATTTAGTTGATGAATTTAGAACAAGTTGTATGTGTTCAATTTGTAAAACTGAAATAGGAAGATGTGATAAATTTCAAATTAGAAAAAATCCAAAACCATATAAAAGTGGTAATATCTTAGTCCATGGGTTAATCAGGTGTAAGAACTGTTTTAATGTATAGAATAGAGATGTAAATAGTGCCACAAATATATATAGAATAGCTCAAAATGCAATTAATGGATTAGACGACCGCAATATTTATGTAGGGAAAAGAAAGATGATGATAAAGTAGAAAACCCAAAAAAAGAGAAGGTTAAAAAAGTCATTCAAAAGAAACCCAAAAAATCAGTTAAGGTCGTCACCTTAACAAAATCATAATTTACACGCTCTGCAACGGACAAACCTTGAATATTTTTTTTGTTGAGTAAAATTGGCATTTGATAAAATAATAATAATTAAAAATTATTATTATTTTATAACTAATAAATTAAAAATAATAAATTTTTAATTTATTAGCAAATCTTCAAGGATGTAAAGAATGCAACTTATTTAAAATAATATAAAATTATGAAATTGATAAATTAGATTTATTAAACTATAAAAATTTATATATATTATTAATAATTTTAGTTAATGATATTTCAAATCATAATTTTTTGGATATTATAGAAAAAATTAAAAAATTATTAAAAACACAAGGTAATTATAAATATCCAGATAGTTTTATTAATAAAACACTTACACATAAACAATTAAAAGAAAATATATGTTTAATAACTTCTATTAAATACTCTGTTGAAAATAAACAATTTATAAAAGAAGATATATTTTTACACTTTTGAAGATAAATATAATTCATTTCATAATTATCATGTTAAATTATTTGAATTACAATTAAACCAAGTATTAAAAACAACAAGTCAAAAAAAATATAAAAAATATAAAAATAAATATATATTATTAAAAAATAAATTAATTTATTTATAAGTTTTTAAATTTATAATAATATATATTTTTTTTTATAGTATATTATAATAATTTTTTTATAGTATATAATATTATAATATTGAATAATCAAAATTACTATAAAAAATATATAAAATATAAAAACAAATATTTAGATACTGATAATAGTATCGGAGGGGCTAAAGGTAAAGGTAAAGGTAAAGGTTACAGTAAAGGTTACAGTAAAGGACCCGTTACCGGTACGGGTAGAGGGAACGGATATGCTAATACACCACCTATACCATTACCGATGGCGTCATTGATGCAATCAGTAGTGCAATTTATATTATTGAGACAAATAGCAGTTTATTATACCATTTACCAAGAATAAAAATTTATTTACATAAATTTTTTATACTTGGTAAAATTAATAAATTTTTTATACTTGGTAAAATTAATAAATTTTTTATACTTGGTAAAATTAATAAATTTTTTATACTTGGTAAAATTAAT
>Ga0214919_10004871_pt1 | contig 19316 bp, 16 predicted proteins | sample LL1503_MetaG_FD_177994 | JGI IMG/M metagenome (GOLD analysis project Ga0214919, IMG submission 177994) | Freshwater microbial communities from Lake Lanier, Atlanta, Georgia, United States - LL-1503 | ecosystem: Environmental > Aquatic > Freshwater > Lake | place: USA: Georgia | collected...
ATCGCAAATAGGATATATTTCATTTCCAGTTGAATTATAAAAACTATATAATTCATCATTTGTATTAAATTCAATATCACAATTATGGATTACCTTTATATATTTTTTATAACTTTCTTCAAAAAATGTATCAGGTATGTTATATAATTTTCTATAATAACTGTCAATAATATTTTGATTTTGTTTTCCTATAGAATTAAAGTGGTCATATGCCGTAATAATATTTAGGGTAGTATTATTAATTATATTAGAATATAATTGCCAATCGAAATCAGGCGGTATTGAATTTAGTAGATCTTGCTGATGTTGTAGTCTCTGTTGTCGTTGCTGTATTCTCTGTTGCTGATATTGCTGTAGTTTAATAATATTATGTCTCAATATATTGATTTTATTGGATTTATTCATACAAATAATTAAGAAAATTATTACGTTATTTAAACCTAAATAATAAAAAAAGAATAGTTATTATTAATTATTTAGGACCTTAATTAATTTATAAGTTAAATAAAAATAATTTATTAATTAGAAGCAATAAAATATTTTTGTTAAAAAAATATATTGTATTAGTATATAATGTCTTCTCCCGAGCTCGTTTTGACATCCGCAATTCCTGGCGATACGATAATAACCGTATCATGGGTCTTAAATAACATTACTGGTTACAAACCAGTAGCTATGAAATTTTACATTAATGATGTTAATGCAAATCCTTATGCTTATAGTTCTTCATTGAAATGGAGTGAAGTTACTGTTCCAACTAGTATAATAAAAAATAATATGTTTGATATTCCTAACTTATTAAACGGAACCGCATATGTATTTTATGGATTTATAATTCTCCAATCAATCAGTAGTCCTACTACATTTGTTAATGTTAATTCAAAGGTGTCTTCTGATGTAACTATTTTTGGTGCTACAGAAATTATACCTTTTGCAAAACCACCTGCTCTAATATTAGATGATGGAAAAACAGCATTTACAAATAAAAACGGAACTGGTAATAGTGGTTCTAATTATAGTGGAGCAGATCCTACTTCTACTACTGAATATAATTTAAGAATAATTCTTAATAATTTTTTTAGTGCTAGCAATGTAAATAATTATGTTCCCGATTCTATAATTGTTATGACTAAAGATAATAATTCTAACCCAGCAGCGTCTGAAACGCGTGAATTCCCTCCTATTCTCTGGCAAACTGTAATGGACGGCAAAGAAACTGATGCTTTTGGTAATATTTCTTATATATTTAGAATGACAGACTTAGAACCTAATTTAACTTATGAAGTATCTACTTTTGCCATAAAAAATAATTCAATAGGCACTTTGTCAAACACTATTTTAGCTGTAGCTACACAAAGGGCTAGTCCTCCTCAAGCACCAACATTTTTAATTCAACCTGATACAGGAAATGTTAAAATAACTACAACAATTACCGAAAGAGGAGCTACTTCTGATATTTATTATTTAAATTTATACAAGAGAACTGGCGCTGGAACTGTGCAATCTCCTTATATATACACTCAAATTGTTAAAGGAACCACTACAAAAACGGTTAGTAATGCTCCGACCGTAATTAACTATACATTTGATCTTTCATCTAAATTTTCCGATCAAAATGAATCAACAAAAATGGTTTTCCCATATGAATTTAAGTTTAATACAGTCACAGATGATTTAGCTAATGATTTTGATCCATTTGATTCAGACAATTCAATATTTCCATATGGTGTTCAACAAACTATATGTTTTACTGTATACAATAAGTTTGGTGAGAACCCTAAAGAAAGTGGTAATTTTGCCACATTTACACCGTATAAGAAAGTTTCTGCACCATCTATTAGAATCGGATTAGAACCTAACAGTATTACAACTGGGACTGTTGATTTAAATGTAACCTCTGTTCCTACTTTATATGGGCAAACTATTAATAAATATAGGGTTTATACTAAAAGGGTTCGCAGTGAAACTGTATTTAATTTTAAATCAGAATATGATCCTGTATCTACACAATTGTATACAGTGAGTCCTTTGGATTCAGCAGATAAATATTATTTTGCGGTTTCTATAGCTATATACAATAATAATTACACTAGTTCTGTAAATATTGCTAATACGGGACCCGAATATATTGAAAGCAATTTATCTACAGACGTTGTTTATGCTACTCCGTTTCGCCCCGCGTCTGCTCCAGTGTTGACAATATCATATTTGGAAGCAGATGTAAATGGTCAGGCAAAATTGACATGGACACCACCAACAAACATATGGGGTTTATCTGTAGTTAAATATAATATTTATAGAAAATTGGCAGAAGGTAATTATGGTAATACCCCACTACAAAATACTAACCTTTCAGGAACAGATTTTATTTATACAGATACAGGACTTACAAATGGAACAAGATATGAATATATCGTATCCGCTGTAACAAGTACAGCCGGCACAACTAGTGCTACACCAATTGAGGTAGAAGGTTATACATCAGTTTCAACACCTATTACTCCTTGGTCTAGACCTTCTGTCGCTACATTATCAATTACAGATACTGGTAATCATTGGGCTAGAATGACTATTACAAATAACGCAACATCAGCGAATGGTCTAACATTTTATCAATATAAGGTTACAAATACAAATCTTGCTTCTCCTAGTGTTTCAGTTGCCGATAAAATCGAAACAGTTACTACTTTTTATTATACCGGATTACCAAATGATGTTGTAAATACCTTTAAACCATATGTTTTATATAATAATCCTAATACCGGTGGTTACATAACAACCAGTGAACCATCCCCTGTTGACGCTACTCCTAGTTTTCAAAGTATTACTAAGTTTGAACCTTCCTCTATTATTTTAGGGACTATTGGATCAAACAGTGTTTCACTTACTTGGACAGCTCCAACATTTTATACAAACGGTGCTGGTAGTGTTCCTGATAATGTTTCATTAAATGGATATAAAGTAGCTGTATATTTATCTTCAGATACCACATTTTCTACTGTAAAATATTTAAGCAATCTTTTGACTTCTGCAACATCAAGTTTAGACATAACTAATTCAGCATTGATAAATGGTAATACCTATGTTGCTAGAATTATTGCTTATTACGATGATTCTACTACTACTGGAACAGTAGAGCAACTTGAAAAATATTCTCTAAAAAGTTTATCTTTTACTCCTGTTACAAATCCAAACCCACCAACTAATGTTACATATTCTGATTTAGGAACTTCTAGAAAAGTAACTGTAAATTGGACTGCTCCTGCATATACTCAAGGCAGTGATAATAATAATTTACCTATATACCAATACCAAATAGCATACCAAGAATATGAATATAATGGAACAACTCTAATAGGTAGTAAATCTGCATTCCAAACTACTAATACTACATCTTATTCTTTTACTGGACTAAACAATGGTAAAAAATATAAATTTTTTGTTACTACACAAATTCAAAACCCAAATAATACATCAATCCTTTTGACTAGTAGTGAAGCCACAAATGCTACATTAGCTGTTCCTTTTGATAATACTAATAGTTTATACGCTGTTGCCGGTTTTGCGATATCTTCTATTAGTGGAACATCTATTGGAATTGGTTGGACTCCAAATAGTTCATTAGCTGGACTACCATTTAACTATTTATTAGAAAAGAGCAGCGATTTAGGAGCAAACTGGTCAACCCTTTCAACTATTGCTTCAACCGCATCAACCAGTGTTACTGATTCAGCTGTAACTATTGGCACTCTTTATCAATATCGTATACATATTGAAATGCCTAATCCTAATGGAGGTTCCGACTTAGTAGGACCTCTATCAAGTGTTATAGACGCAAAACCTTATTTAGCACCTGATGCTCCAACTGGATTAACAGTAGCTGCATCAGATAGTTCCGTTGGATTATCATGGACTACTGCTTCAATAGTAAATGGGTTACCAGTCCAAGGATACAATGTTTACACAGTAGTAACCGGTTCTCCTAATACTTATACTAAAATTGGTACTTTAGTAACAAGTGGAACATTTTCTCATACTGGTCTAACAAATGGAACATTATATAAATATGTTTACACAGTTGTAACGCAAGATACCAATAATGATCTTTCCGATCCAAATGCAGGACAAAATATTGAAAGTGGTTATTCATCAATGGTTTCTGCTACTCCTTATAAAGCCCCTGCTGCTCCTGTAGTAACTGTTGATATAACCGATGCTACAAGTGGAACAAATACTATTAATTGGTCAGCAGTAACAAATACAGGTGGTTTTCCTATTGCTGGATACAATGTTTACCGAGTAGTTTCGGGTACCCCTACTAAACTTAATACTAGTGGGCTAGTAACAAATGTATATTATTCTCATACTGGTCTAACAAACGGAACTTCATATAGTTATATCGTAAGAGCAGTAGTGTTAAATACTAATGCTAGTAGTGCTCAAGTAGAAAGTGTTGATTCAAATACAGTAACAAAAATACCTTTTACTTATGCTAATGCTGCTAGTTTATCATATACCGAAAGTAATGAAACGGATATAGTATTGAATTGGACTTTTACAAATAACAGTGTTGCTTCTGGCTTACCCAGTTTACCTGCTCCATATTTTAACATTAACGTAACTAATAATTCACAACCAGAATTAAATTATGTAGTTGGCAATGTTTCTATAAGTGATACAAGTAAGAATTTCCATATTACTCCTGGAAATAGATATTCATTTACAATGGATACAGTATATTCAAATCCAAATGATACTTCACTAAAAGTAACTAAGGTTGGAACAGTAGCTCAATCAATTACTACTTTTGGTTATGCTGACGTTCATCTTGATGTAGTACAAACAGATTTAACCACCATTAAGTTTGCTATTAATCAATTAAATGATATAGATTTAAAGGGAGGAGTATTTTCTAACTATTTTGTATATGTTTATGCGATGAATGCTGATAATACTTATAGCACAACTCCTGTAAAAACATTAACAGTAAATCAACAAGTCCCTCCTAATCAAACAATAACTGGTTTGACTGCTTATAAATTATATAAGATAGTAGTTCAAGTTGAAACATATAGACAAACAACTCCTAGTGATATTCACAGAGGCGATAATACATATTTATTAGCTACAACAAATCCTTCTTCACTAGATCCTGCTAGACCAGTAATTGACAAAGTATTTAACCAAACCAATACTCCAAATACAGCGTTAGTTCGTGTAGCCCTAGGTGGTGATAATGTTTATCCCGCTATTAACCAAGTCATATTCGTTATTTCAAAAGATAATAGTTCAAATGCAAACAAACAAGTATTTTATTCTGTAACAGATCCTTACGTTAGTGCTACTGGTTCAATATCTATTCCATTAAATAATATTAATTATTCTGATATTGATGAAGTAAGCGTAGTCGTGTATAATTATACACATGGAATGTCAGATTTAAAGGTTATTGGTAAAGCTGCTCTTTAAACTCACTTTACTTTAAAAACTCATAAAAAGAATGATGTATAAAAAATAATAATTTATAAAAAATAATTTATAAATTATTTGTTTTTAAAAAAGGTTTATATATCTAATAACTTTAAGATCTAATAGTTATATAATATATAGATGAAAAGTTTAGAAATTGTAATATTAGCTCTTATTACCATAGTTATTTTTTATTGTGTGATAACAAACATAAGACAAATAAAACAAAATACACGATTTTTATTTACATCTTGTAAAAAAGGGATATGTTATGAAGATCTACAAAAATGTTATTCTATAAACGGTTACACTTATTCAGACACTTCTTCTGATAAAAAAATAGAAAGAAAAACGTTTAAATGCGTATTAGATCCTGAAGACAAATATAAATTATTAAAATTAGAAAATATATTTGTTCCGTCTATGATGGATGGAACTTTTTGCGACGTATTGCATACCACATATTATGATTATAGTGACTTTTCTGTTTTAAAAAATAGAGTTTATAATTTAAATATGCCTTTAACAAAATGTATTAGAATTCGAAGATATCATTTTCAGCCAGGAATTTATTTTGAAGTTAAATATACCGGAGGTACAAAAATAAGAGCTTTAATAGATGATGACTATAATTTATTAGAGCCGGATAAATTAGACGATGAATATAAAGAAACAGTTACTGGTATTTTACATAAAATACAGACACAAAAAGTGAAACCTATTTTTAGTAATACTTATAAACGAATGTCATTTGTTTATAAAAACGATCCAACTATGCGAATGACCATTGATACTAACATAGAATTTTTTCATAATAATATTTATGATGTGATGGATAAAGATGTATTAGAAATAAAAATACCTACAAGTGTTAGTATAGATGTAGCAAATCAATATATAGATGAAATTAACGAATTAGCAGGAATCAATTTAAAATATGCACCTTTTTCAAAGTTCGAGTATTATTACTACAAAGTAATAATGAATCAAGCATACTAACACCATAACAACATAACAATATAATTATTTTTTATGTTTACGAGTTTTATTCTTCTTATTTTTTTTTGATTTTGTTAGTTTACTATGGTTTCTTAGTTTACTAGAGGACTGAATCATAGTAGACTTAACAAATCCTTCAATAGCGGACTGATTCCCCAAAATCAAATGAACAATATTTTTATAAAAAGAACGAAATTCGTTGTGTTTCTTTTTGATGTCATCAAACGAGAACCATTTGATTTGTGTTTTTTCAAATATTTTAGTATTTCTTATTATTTTCGGATCTAAACGTTTTTGTAAAAATTGTTGATTATTATTATAATAATGAGGTAACATCTCGTCATATTCCATTGGAAAAATATGACATCTATACGTTGAATATCCTTCAGACTTATAATCAATATTATAAGTGCCATATTTATTCAACATTTTCCTGATATCATTATCAGTACCCAAAAATCCAGTTAATTCTTCACCACCTTCACGAATAGCAGTTTGAAATAGAGTTTCACCCTTGTCGGTTCCTCCACCGAAATCAGACCATCCAGGATTTTCATCAATATCTCTTTCTTTTCCAAATAGAAAATATATCTTATTGTTGTGTATTGTTACTGGTAAAATGCTTCCTCCCATATAAAATATTTATATAAATTAATTTTTATAAATAGTTTAATGTGCACTATATATATAGTGATTAACAATGTTAGAATTATATTATTTCGTTTATTTCATTTTTGCTATGTCAATATTAGTTATATTTTTTGTTTGGCACAGTAATTTACATAAAGACCCTAGATTTGCTACACTCCTCCAATTAGTAACAGCATTAACTATTTTATTTACTGTTTTCGCTATTATCATACAATTATTTACATTTAATTCAACACAAGTGGATACGGAAATAACGCTTTACGGAACTTTATTTGATGATTTAATGGGTGGAACAATCACATATTTTGAGAATAATCCAAAAATGACATATTTTTACAACCAAATGTTTAGACCGTTAGGGTACAATCCAAATACACCTGTTCATAATAGAAATTACGCAAACGAACAACAAGTTGTACATTTTATTCTACAAAAAACAGACTCAATCATTTATCTGTTAAATAATGACACTATTATGGAAACTACTAATAGAGTAAATATAAAAAATAAGCTAAATTTTTTCTATGATAATTTTATTCGTTCTCCTATATTTATGGAAAATTACAGAAAAATAAAACCGCAAATAGCTGATTTAGCTGTTACGCACTATTTAGAGCTCCATTACAATATATAAAATATCGCAATTATATATATGACTAAAAAAACAAACACAAAAAGACACAATAAAACAAAAATAAAAACAAAAAGACACAATAAGACAAAAAAACGCTTAAAACATTTCCGTAAGCTCCCAAATAGAACACCAAATTATATTGACGAATTAAGTCAAGTTATTTTTGATAATGCTCCTAAAATAATGCCACGGTTGCCAAATTCGGTTGCTATTTTGGATAATAAAAACGAAGCATCATATTCACCTACGGTAAATAAAGAATTAGTAATGCTTCAATCCATTGAAAGGGGAAAAGTGCACGATTGCAATAACCAAAAAGCATTTGAACTTAAAGAACCGTTACAAATTGGACTACCCGGACAAATATTCGGAAAAACGTGTGTTCCATATTATGATCCAATCGCGATTAAATATCTCCTTAAAAACTTATCAGCTAATAAACACATTAATCCGGAAAAAATTGTGCCTCCAATACAAAGTCAATCAAATTGTTGGTTTAATACAATGTTTATGACATTGTTTATTAGTGATAAAGGTCGTAAATTCTTTCACTTTTTCCGTCAATTAATGATCGAAGGTATCCAATCAAACGGCGAACTAATTCCTAATAATCTTAGAAATGGGTTCGCTTTATTGAACTATTCGATAGATGCGTGTTTAACTGGTAATAAGTATGCTTATATTTTAGATACAAATGCTATAATCCGAAATATATATGATGCGGTTCCAGAATCATACAAAGAAAAACTTCCATATATAACCAACGTAGATAAGTCTGGTAATCCGATGCGTTATTATGGTAGTTTAATTTATTATCTGCACAATAAATCATTAGAATTCCTGTTTGTAAAAAATACAAACGATAAATGGAAAGAAACTATATTATCAGATATTAAACATTTACCTCATTTTATAATTTTAGAGATTTATGATAGTTCTAATAAAACACCTGGTACATCTGGAACAACAACTAACAAACCAAGAAGTTTTTTTGTTAACGGTGCTAAATACTCGCTAGATAGTTGCGTTATTCGTGATACCACTCAACAACATTTTTGTGCCACTTTGACGTGTGAAAACAAAGAAATGGCTTACGATGGTATGAGTTTTCATCGTCTTGTTCCGTTAGAATGGAAGAAATATATTAACTCGAATTTTACTTGGGAGTTTGAGGGGTCAAATAATAGAGACGGAACGCCTTTAAAATGGAATTTTACACACGGATATCAAATGTTATTGTATTATCGAGTCAAATAAATAGCATTCGCGATTTTTTGTGAAGCGAATTCAGATGGTTCAATATCATACACAAAGTCATTAGGGGTTGTTAAAAGAGTGTCTAAATTAATAACATTATACATTTCACCAATTTTACTGGAATATTCTTTAATTAATTGGTTCCATTGATCTATAGATGTTTTATATGTTTGATAACGGGGATTAGATGGTAAGTATAAGTTAAGAACATTAATTTTAGCACTACCAAATTTAGTTCTAACTGCTTTAAGAAATTCCATATAATTATCAAATAGTCTTCTAATTTCTGGACTAGTTAATTGTCCACGATTATTTAAAATGTCATTTCCACCGGCAGAAATAAAAATATAAGTTTCTGTTTTATTTAGATCTACTGGTATTTTATCTAATTGACTATAACTGTCGTTAATAGTGGCGCCATCTTTAGCAAAATCAAATACTTTTGTTGTTTTAGTTTTTAAATTATCGACAACAGATTTTCCGGAAGGAACATAATTTGAGTTATTTAAGACACTGTCGCCAATTAAAACAATATTATAGTTATTATCATTGTTAGTTAGTCCTTCTTTAAAGCTCTTAAAAAAGGCACAACTAACAATAATAAATATTGAGACCAATATAATAAATAGGGTCTTAAAATTCTTCATATAATATAGTTATATAAACAATTTCACTATATTATATATGAGCGATTCAGCAGAACTAATTAACAAAATAAATTCATTAATAAAAACAAATTCGGATGAAATAGCAAGGTTTGAAGCACAGAAAAATACAACACAAAATATAAACACAATACAAACTTTAGATACCCTAATTAAATTAAAAAAAGATCATATTAGTGACCTTGTTAATAATCTTAGCATTCTGAATGCACATCTTACTAAAAATGCAAATGCAAATGCTAATGCTAATGCTAATACAAATGCTAATACTCCAGATACACCAGATTCAGAAGACTTTTATGATGCTTTAGAAGATGAAAACGAAATCGAATTTTATGAGGCTTTAGAAGATGATGTTAACAAGATAGAGAGGGAAATGGAGGAAAAAGGAAATCAACAACAAGAAGCTTTAAAAATGCGGGAAGAAGAATATAAACAAAAAACAGGAAAAGATTTCAATCCGCTTGTAACGGATGAATTAGAGCAGCCAAACCCAACACCAGTTAAACCTTTAACACCAACTCCAATTAAACCCCCGACTCCTGTTAAACCTTTAACTCCAGTTAAAACTCCAACACCGACTAACAGCAGAAAAACAAGAAAAAATAGATTAACACCACAAGAAATACAAATGAAACAAATGGGACCCACTTTTGTTAATGAAGACTTAATAACGCCTGACGAATCACAGAGTAAAATTTATACAGGCACTAATATATTACCACAAGATAACTATGTTGATTTAATGGACGGTATCAATAATCCCAGACCAAATCCTAGGATTAATAGGAGATATAATTCTAATCCTAATCCGAATCCTAATCCGAATCCTAATCCTAATCCAAGTCCTATTAATTCAGGATCAGGATTTAGCGAAACAATAGTAAGTAAAGGACCAAGAATAGAGGGTCCTCAAAGACCAGATGAAAATATATGCCCTCAGATATCAGCAACAGGTAAAAAGATAAATACAACATATTTTATTCCAAGCCAATTACCAAATTTAACAAAAATAAAAACAGATGTTATCAAAGAAGATACAAAAAGAGGTGGAAGAAAAACTCGTAAACGCATACCAAGAAAAAATAGTAGAAGAAAAACTAGTAGAAGAAAATAATTATGGATTTAAAAATTGGATTGCATAGTAATCCATTTATTTTGAGTTTGGTCATAAACTATTGTAGCCCAGTTGCCTGTTACTCCCGGTAAAATAATATCAGTTGATGGTCCAGATAAAGGATTTATATTGGCAATATAAGCACCAGAACTGTCAATAGATCTAACAGCATGTGTTCCATTATTTTTAAGCATAAGTTCTCTCCCATTAACAGAAATAGGTAATGTAATTGTAATAGGACCGCCAACACTAATAGTATCACATATAATCCAACTGATACTGTTAGCGTTAGTATTTAGAGTTATATCTGTAAAATCATATGTGCTAGTAGTAATTGTAAAAGGAGCTCCTCTGGAAAGAAAAGAAACAGAAATAGGACCATTATTGGTATTAGAAATAGACCCATTGCTATTCATAAGCCAATAACCAGAGGCATTATCAATGGTATAATTAACAGAGTTAGATGGAATAGAACCATTAAAAACTTGAACAGGAAATGTTCCAGAGCTTATTGTAGAAGGAACATAAAATTGTAAAGTATTAGAATTGACAAAATAAACGGTAGGATTAAATGTGCCAAATTTTATAGTAGAATATGAATAAAAGTTGGTTCCATTAATAGATACAACAGTATTGGATCCAGCTGGACTTTGATAGCCGGATAAGAAGGCAATATTAGGACCGAAAAAGAGATCGGAAGGGTTAGTCCAACCCTTACATCTGTTATTATAATTTTGGAAAACTAAATTAGACATTTATATTATATTTATACAAATAATTATAATATTAACTCTGTATTTTATAGTTTTAAAAAGTATAATTGTTATCTAATATTGAGTTTTAAACATAGTTTTGAAACCGTTGGCTAAGTGTGTTACAGATTTTTTACCGTTGCTTGTTTCGCCATAGGTTCCAGTATAAGCATTCCAAAAGAAAAACATACTAATGATTAAGAAATAGCAAGCGGTAATATATTCAAGGGTTTTATTGGAAATAGTTTTGGTGATATAAGCGCCAACGAATGCCATAAAAAAGTAAGTAATAAAAAGAATAACAGAGGTCCATACAGCAACTTGTCCTCGTTTATAGTATGCTAAAACAGCCAATAGAGAAATAGGTGGAATAATAGCTAATAAAACAGTTCCGGCGGCTGTTTTAAAATCAGGAACAAGGCCTAAAATCAATAGCCCGGGAAGCATAACTTCAGCGCCAGACTGTCCCAATGCGCCTCCAGATATACCCGCAATAGTGCCAATAAGAATAGTTAATAATATTTCAGTAATACCCATATAATATAATATGATATAAATATATTAATCTATAATGGAGCATTGTCATCTTTTTTCATTTTAATATTTCCCATAATATATTTGTTGCCAAATAAATATGTTAAATAGCCGAAACCAGTACCAATGGTTAACCCAACTGCTAATTGTAACATAGTATGATTTTTATATAAATATCTTTGAAACAAAGAAATAGTAGAAATTAGAGCATATAAAGTGGTAATAAAATGATTATTTAATGTTAAAGTAATAAAGGACAAACAATACCCGCAATTTTGTGCGTGACTAGAAGGCATTCCGAATTTATCGAAGCCGATACGAGCTCCGTTAACGACGCCAATTTCGATAGCCTTTTGTTCATTATTAGGTCTAGGTTCTTTAATAAAAAGTTTTAAAATAATATTTAAAATGTTATTCAATATGAAGCCAGAAACAAAAAACCGTAAATATGTTGACATATTTCTAAGAAGAAAAAGACTTAAAAAAAATAGTAATACTGGAGCATATAACCCTATATAATCTCTTAATAGAAATAGATCCATTAATATATGTAGTGACAATTAATTGTCGATTATAACTCCCGGGAAATATATATTAATCAGTTTTTGAACTTAAAGGGCTTTAAGTAGGTTTGAATAATATATATTAATCAGTTTTTGAACTTAAAGAACACATAGCTACCTTATCGGTTCATAATGTCCACCAGTCCAATATATATTTATTGTTTTTTCAGAATTTGAACTTAAAGGTATAAATTCAATCGTACGGTTGGTTTGATCTCTAAAATTTTTTACGTTTATACTTAGGTTCCAAATATTACAAGCACATTGAATTTCTATTGCTCCACCCCAAGTCGATGTTGAACGCATATTCGTAATATAACTATTTGCATCTACACTTTCAAACTTAAGAACTTCGTGCGTTTCTAATCCATCAATAATTGGTTTATTCTCTTGTAAATAATCACATATTTTTTGTCTTATTTGGAAACTGTTTTCCTGAATAAAATAACTTAAACTATTAAATAAACAACTCATTAGATATATATATAATACATAATTTTTTAACGGGGTAATATATTATTTTCTTTATTTAATATATTATAATGAACAGTAATGTTATGACATTCATTTATATTATGCTCTTTTATGCATTTTTATCCTACTTTCTTGGCCCTATTATTTTTTACTATCTAGGCAACAAATCTTTAAAAAATGCTGGTTACGGTTTTATTGTTTTTAGTTTGATTTCAATTGCTTTATGGGTTGGATATGGACAAAAAATGGTTTAAAAATTGTAAAATGGTTTAATATTGATACAAATTCTCAGATATTAATGTAACACACCAATCTGCTCCATGTAAATCAACTACATTACCTCTATCATCTAATAAAGTTATTCTTAAACGATCAATATCTACTGGACCAAAATATATCCTTTTATTATCTTGAAATTGACCACTAACTTCTGTATACAATTGTCCTGTTGCTAAGGAGCCATACTTTATTGGTATTATAGCAAATGTATCTGAATTTGTTGGCGCTTTTGCTCTGAATGAAATCGTCTTATTTCTATTTTTAATTATTTCATTTACCGTATAAATCTGAGCTTGTGTTAATGTTCTCGGTGCTGATGGCAGTATTTGTTGAATATTTCCTGTTCCAAAATCTAATTTGTCCTGTAGACTATTAAACAAATTATCCGGATTTACCCCTAATGATGCCGCTTGAGATGGAGTTATATTTGATAAATTGCCAACCGCATCTATGTCTAATAGTGATGGTGTATTTACTATGTTTGGGCTACATATATATGGCTGTGAACTATTATAATAACTCGGTAATGATAAAGATTTTGATAATTCTGTGATTGTTATTAACCCATTATTTATGTGATTTTGATTATAATCATCTAAAACTACAATGAAATACTTTGTACCGTATAAATTTAATACACCTTGAGGAGTATTACCACCGCTATAAGTATAATTTGGAGATGTTCCGTAAGACGGTGAAGAAAACACGGGTTGAAGCGGCAATCGAAATCCCATTAACCATCCAAGTGTTCCATTAAATGTGTGTCCTTGATTACCTGATGCAGAACAAGGATAAGACCCAGATTCATAACAACTTTTTTTTCCAGTTAAATCAAAAAATGTATAATATGCGTCTGTTAAAGCATCAAATGTATCTGTATATTGAGTTATTGTAACAATTGGATTACCAGCTGGATCTGTCCAGCCATCCAAATACAATGTTATTTTGCCATTATTTGGATTAAAACGTGCTATATCAGGAACTGGAGATGCCGGATATGTGAATGGATGAATATAAATTGGACCAGGTGTTTGTTCTGTTGTATCTGTATATGGTGGTTGAAAACGAGCTAATGTTGTAAACGCAGTATTTAGAGCTGTACAAAATTCACTTGGACTATAATTACCGGGTTCCAAAAAAATCTTAAAAGTATTTCCGGCATTTGTTACCCAAAAACATGTATTACCATAAACATAATCTATCGTATACCAAGTATATGGAATTTGGATAGCATATAAACGCAAACTTAATACATTCGTTAAAGGATCCGATAAATCCATTGTGTAATCAGTCGACATACTCTCTGAACCGCCGGATGCTTGACGAAACTGGCTATCTAAATTTATAAAACGGCTAGTAATATTTTCTAAGTTAGGATTTAGTGTATCTTGTGCAACCGGAACATTAAATGTGTTGTTTACGCCTAATTGTTCCCGGTTCATCGGAACGTGGTCATTATCATATACATCAATCTTTTGAATACGGTCAGTATTTTTATCCTTTTGAACAGAATTTTTTTGGGGCAATGCTTCATATTTAAACCATTCATTTGTTTGTTTTTCGTTGGGACTATATTCTGCATCTGTTCCAGACCTCTCTAATTCTTGCATATATCTTAATAATTTAGTTTGAATTGCTTGAAAAAAATTTACTAATTGTGGTTGATTCTCTCCTTCTGGAGAAAATCGTTTAATATATTTGTTAGTTGTATCAATTATTTCTGTTGAATCGGGGTCATCAAGTTCTACTATAGCTAATAATTCTGTTATTGTATAATTATCTATATTAAAATCTGCTTTACTCATATAATAATTAGTGTTATTTTTCTATATATTTTTTATTTCATTATTTTATTTCATTATTTTATTTCATTATAACAATTCTATAATATCTTCTATAATTGGTTCAAAATTATTATGTTTAAAATTATCTAAGAAAGCGCATTTTACCTTGTTTTTTAAAGTGCGCATCTCATAAATCCAATTAGTAAATAATTTATCCGTTAAAACAGTTATTCCTGATATTCTTTTTAAATGTGATTTACCCTTAAACAATATATTATCAAATATTTCGCTAATTTCTGGATCGAAACTATCTAATTTCTCCCTGCTTAGCCAATATTTACCACGATATATATACCTATTATAATCATTGTTTTCGTATATTTTATGTCTCTTATCAACTACTAATAGATTTTTTATTAGACCAATTCCTTCTATTCTATTTCTTTCATTATTCATTTCCGCTACAAATAATAATGAACCGGCTGGATATATATTACGTATTGGTAATGGTGTGCCATATATAACATCTTCATTATTATTGTTACGATAATTCCTATTATCTGTATAAGTAGAGTCATTAAATCTGGTGCAAGCTAGATAAAACATTTAAGATAGTTAAGTTTTTATTTTGGTATTTGTTTAAAATCAATTTTATTATAATTAGTTATTTATAGAATTGTTTTATAATTCTATAAATAAATGGAAAATAATTGTTATTTTGTTAGTAGTCGTGGGTTATTAAAATCATGTACTTTTCATTCTTTAAATCCGATATCTAGTTCTAACAAAGATAACAGACATTTATACAATATGTTACATTCAAATAAAATGTTTAATGGAATGTCTATTTATGTTTGTAGCGATTTATTGAAATATTTTGTAAAATTTATTTTACCAAAATTATTACATACATTTGTTCTTGTTAGTGGAGATTCTGATCTTTGTGTTCCTAAAGAAGCCCTAACCAAAGAAGAAACAATTAGACTTTTACAATCTAAATTATTGATAAAATGGTATACACAGAATTCACGTGTTGAAGAAAATGATAAAATAATTCAAATACCAATAGGCTTAGATTATCATACTATTTTTAAAAATCCAAATTGTAATTGGAAATTACCTGATGAGGGGCATTTACCAAAACAACAAGAAGATATTCTAATTAATATTATAAAAAACACAATACCATTTCATGAAAGAATTCCAAAAATATATGTAAATTATACTGTAAATAATGATCGTTTTAATCAAAGACAATCAGCACTAAATACAATTCCTAGTGAATTAATGGAAATAAATACTGCTTTTACCCCAAGAACACAAACATGGAAAAATATGTCACAATATAGTTTTATATTATCCCCTGCAGGTATTGGACTAGATTGTCATAGAACATGGGAAGCATTATGTTTAGGGTGTATTCCTATTGTTTGTATATCAGAATTTAAAACATTGTTTAATGAACTACCTGTATTAATAGTGAATAATTGGAATGAAATAACCAAAGAGTTATTGGAAAATACTATTGAATGTTTTAAAAATAAACATTTTAACAAAAATAAATTAACATTGAATTATTGGGTTACAAAAATTAATGTTATTAAAAATAACATTAGGTAATATTATTGTATTTTTATATTATTATATACAAATGAAATGTTGTATATGCGGACCAGTTAGAAATTGCGGACAATTTTTAGATAAAGTTTTACAAAATATTGAAAAAATAGGGACATTATTTGAAGATTATGAAATATTAATATATTACGATAAGTCAAATGATAATACATTAAATAAATTAAAAGAATACCAAAAAACTAATTCTAAATTGAAAATATATGTTAACAGTGAATTAACATCACCATTTAGAACGCATCGACTAGCTTATGCTCGTAATTTTTGTCTTAATTATGTAAAAACAAAAGATATAACTGAATATCCATTTTTTATAATGATGGATTTTGATGATGTTAATTGTAAAGAAGTCAATCCTCAAATTTTAAAAAAATACTTGTTAAGAGATGATTGGGATGGGTTATCATTCAATACGACACCAAGATATTATGATATTTGGGCATTATCAATATATCCCTACTGTTTTAGTTATAATCATTTTGAAAATACTAACAGACATAATTATACTGTTATTCAAAACTATATTGATAATAAATTAAAAAATCTGAAAGAGGGGGCACTACTACAATGTATTTCTTCATTTAATGGATTTTCGATTTATAGAACATCCAAATTTTTAAATACTTATTATGACGGAAGAATAAGAATAGATCTTATACCAAAACATTATATACTGGCACATGCTAAAGCGGCTAATTCAAAACTGATATTTCATGATTATGGACATGTTAAAGGAGCACATGAAGATTGTGAGCATAGAGCATTTCATGTACAGGCTATTAATAATGATAATGCAAGAATAATGATAACTAATGAGGCTTTATTTTATTAATAAATGATTAATTATGTTATAATTTAAAAAAAAAATGTTATATGTATAATATGTTACCTTTTAAAATAAATACAGCTAGGACTGATAATTTATCTACAGTTTTATTGCAAAATAAATTGCTACAAAAAAAACAAATGATGGCTAGACATTACCATAAATATTCATTTTTGTCTCAAAGTTTAAAACAGGAAGTTCAAGAGATAATTAATAAAGCAAAAAATATTATTTCAAACGATTTACTTCCAATTATTAAAAGTCTTAATGAACCTTTAGAAGGAAATATTTTTATGTTTCATCATACAACAAATTATACTAATGAGTTTTTTGATAAACAAGTAAACTTTATTTTAGCATCTATGAACCAAGATTTAAAAACTGTTTTAGAAATAGGGTTCAATGCCGGATTTTCAACATTACTAATGTTGTTAACAAATAAAAATATAAAAATTACTTGTGTTGATATTTGCGAACATTCATACACTAAATTATGTTTTTTAAAATTAAAAGAAATATTTGGAAATAGACTTGAATTATTACCTGGAAGTAGTGTAGATATTGTTCCTACATTAAATGGTAATAAGTATGACCTAATTCATATTGATGGATGTCATTTAGTAAGTATAGCAGAAAAAGATATACAAAATTGTTTAAAATTATGTAAATCAAATACCGTTCTTATTATGGATGATACTCAAGATAAAGAGTTATTTGAACTTTGGAATAAATATGTTATATTAAATAAATTACAGGATTTGCCTAAGGGAACTTTTGTAGAAACATCTTATCACAATATAAAAAAATATCAATAAATTATTTATGATATATATTTCTACTTGACCATAATTCCCTATAACGAGGATATTTTTGACAACATTTTTGTTCATCTCTGTATTCTGCATAACTTTTAAGAATAATTGAAGAATTATAAACTAAGTAATATTCAGCTAATATATTTTCAATTTCTGTATATTGATGATATATATCATAATTATTTATTTCTGTAGTAGATACATATTTTCCTAATAATCCAGGACCAGTGGGTTCTAAGTTACTATGCCCGTAATACTTGTTTTTAACATTTTCTACTATCTGATAAATAGCTTTTAAAAGAATTTCATTTTTTGGTAAAGATACGATAAGGGCATTATAAATATGTTTTTCTGGAATATCTCTAACAAAGTATTCTTTATCTGTTAGTTCTATTAATTTAAAACCATTTGTACACCCAAATTTAATATCTAAATATATTCCTCCATTAATATATAATACACAATAACGCCATAGATCCGCTTTATATGCGCAAGGCAATAATTTATTATAGGCATTTAAAACTTCCGAATTAAAGTTGTTTTTAATAAATTCTCTAGAATCATTTTCATCAAATAAAAAAAATTCTAATTCTGGATTTTCGTTTTTTAATTTTGTATAATTTTCACTCATTTTAGGTAGCAATTGTTTAGAATGCCAATGTGTATACACTTTTAAAGGAATAATACTAGTATAATTAGCTTTTGGTTCATAATTTATATTAATTCTGTTATAATTGTTTAATAAATAAACATTTTCATTGTGTTTTCTTATCTTTTCTTGTTTGGCATCGTTATTTTTTTTTATTATTGACATTAATTCATCTATTTTTTTTTTATTGTACAATTTATTTAAATATGAATT
>Ga0214919_10004872_pt1 | contig 19315 bp, 22 predicted proteins | sample LL1503_MetaG_FD_177994 | JGI IMG/M metagenome (GOLD analysis project Ga0214919, IMG submission 177994) | Freshwater microbial communities from Lake Lanier, Atlanta, Georgia, United States - LL-1503 | ecosystem: Environmental > Aquatic > Freshwater > Lake | place: USA: Georgia | collected...
CGATATTATACATAGCAAAGGTATGTATGACAAACACCAAATCAGTCGAGGAGCCGTATGACGGGAAACTGTCACGTACGGTTTTGAAGTCGAGTAGAGATGGGTGACTATCTCTACTTAGATAACTCATGTTATATGTTCACATGGCAGTACTTCTTAATGAGTTATTTTTCCCCAAAACTGATCCTTTTACTGCTTCCCTCCTGACAGCATTTGGTTTTTGCTCTACATATTTGTTAAGACCATTCGGTGCATTAATATTTGGCTATATTGGTGATAATATAGGACGAAAAGCAACTGTTATAATAACTACTCTACTCATGGCACTTTCTTGTTTTGTTATGGCGGTATTACCAACTTATGCTCAAATAGGTATTACTGCTTCATGGTTAGTAACAATATGCCGTATTGTCCAAGGGATGTCGTCGATGGGAGAATTTATTGGAGCACAACTATATTTAACTGAAATTACTAAGCCACCTATACAGTATCCGGTGGTGTCACTAACTTCCGTATTTTCAGTATTAGGTGGAACAGTTGCATTGGCAGTATCCTCTTTAGCTACAAATTCTTACATTGATTTAAACTGGAGGACTGCATTTTGGTTTGGGGTAGTTGTAGCTTTAATAGGTACTGTTGCACGAACAACCTTAAAAGAAACTCCTGAATTTGCTAACGCACAAAAAAGGGTTACAGGAGTTCTTAATGAGAATCAAAGAAAAGAATTACGGAATAATCCTATTTGGGTACAAGAGAGCAAAAATGATAAAAAAACTCTATTTCTATTATTTACTCTGGACTGTGGCTGGCCAGTATGTTTTTATTTTAGCTATATTTTTTGCGGTGATATTTTAAAACGAGAATACGGATTTTCTGCGAGTGAAGTGTTACATCAAAACTTCGTGGTATCAATGATTCAATTTATTGGAACAATAATTTTAAGTTTTATAAGTTACAAAATTTATCCCCCTAAAATTGTTAAAGTAAAGTTAGGGATTTTTATAATTATAGCTTTAATAAGCCCTTTTTTAATGAATGTATTTCATAGCTCTTATATTATTTTTTTTATACAATGCTGTTTTTTATTATTTGCGTGTGATTATACTCCTGCAATGCCAATAACTTATAAGCATATCTCTATATTACGTAGGTTCACCTATAGTTCTTTGGCTTATGCAATATCAAGATCTTTTATGTCGATTATTACTTCATTCGGATTAGTATATTTATTCGAGTATTGCGGGTACTTCGGAATTCTAGTGGTGTTACTGCCTGTAGTGACAGTTTATATTATTAGCATTAATCATTTTGATAAATTAGAGAAAGAGGCTGGTAATTATCATTAAAAGAAAAAATATTTATATATGGTATTTTTTCAGGATTTAAACATTTACAAACTTCTAAACATAGTTCTTGAACTTTTTTCCCTGTAGAAGTTAGCTCTAGATATTCTGATAATAAAACAAAATTTATTAAGGTTTCGTTGGTTATTTTTTCCATTTTTTCAATATTCATACTTCCTATAGTCTGTATATTATGTAACCTATCAAATAGCTTTATTATCAAAACCTCCTTATCTTTTAGCTGGTAAGCATTGTTTAATACCTGCTCTACACTTAACTTTGTTCCATCGGGTCTATCCCGAGTGAGCCTATCAACCATTTCCGCTATTCTCTCTCCGAAAGTACCTTGTATCATCTCTACAGTAACTTCTGTATCTTCAACGATATCGTGCAGTATACTAGCTACTATTACATCGGTTTTTAGTTTATATTCAGATACCATATAGGCTACTTCTAGCGGATGCGAATAGTATGGCTCGCCTGATTTCCTTTTCTGGTCACCATGATATTTCTTAGCCCAGTAAATAGCTTTATTTATCAAATTAAAATCCAGTACGTTTTTAGTGTCTAATGATTTTAATTTATCTATTAACCTAATTGAATAGCTACAATCCAAGTTCTCATAATTGATATCTGCCATAACATAAAATAAAAATTAAGTAACTTAAAAATTATCTTTTAGCAGTATATAGCTTTTTTGAATTTTTCAAAACTTTTTACACCATAATTTGCTATTCATAGTACCCCCACATTCTTAATACTTTTATTAATTTTTCCTCTTCTATAACTTCATAAACTAATCGATGCTGCAAACTGATTCTAATTGATCGCCGTCCTTTTAAATCCCAATTAAGCTGCTTGGAATTGATCGGATATGGTGTATGCTGCAATACATCTCTTATTTTTACTGCTTTTTCATATAATCGGGCAGCTTTTAAATTATGGATATCTTTTTGAGCTGCTTTTGATAATTCTATCTTATAGCTCATCAGTCCATTCCACAAACTCTTCTTTCGGGGAGCTGCTAGCCTCAAGTATGGATTTAGCTAAGCCTGGGCACAGAATATATAGCTAAAGTTTCCTGTAGTCCGTCGTAATCTTCTTTAGATAAGATAACGGCGCTACTACGTTTACTTTTTATATAAACTGGCTCGTGAGTTATATTAACTTCGTCGATAATTTTAAATAGATTTGTCCTTGCCTGTGATGCAGTATAGAAAGCCATATAATCTCTCTTATTTTTTCTTGATAACTTTTAAATGGTACAACATTTTGTACTCTTTGTAAATCGAAAATATTAGTGTGTAATAAGCATGTATAAAGCTAAGGTCTAAAATAGCGGTTACATTTAATCAGTAATAAGCGTTTTTTAATACTTCTTTTGTAGTTATAACTGATTTTTCTTTCATAACATCCATCTCCCTTCATCGATCTATAAATTTTATACTGCGCTTCAAATAAGTATAGCTCATTGAGCCAGTTATTAAAATACTCACATTTACCAATAGTACATAACAGCTCAAGCTCATCGGCTACTTTACTGTCCGGCATTGGTATTGGTGGTAAGTCTAGTGTTAGTTAGTTCTATTACTATGCATCTCTCTACGAGTAAAGCATGCGGTGAAAATGTCTACCATAGTTAATCGCAGTAAAACCTTTCTAGTTTCTATTTCTCTAATTTCTACTGCTTCAATATTATCTTGGAAGACTATTATGCTTTTTAGGATTTTACTAATGATAGTGATAGCGTACAACAAATCTTTGAGTGAGTCCGATTGCATCGTCCATAATATCTTTTCTCTTAATTCAGGATAAATATTTGTATTTGGAATTAAGGATAGTTCGTATCTATCCTTAACTAATTCAAACATTCTCAGGAATTTAACATCTGCTATTTCGTGCAAATCTTCGGTTGGTATATCTCCCAATTCTTTTCTTAATCCAGCTAATACTTGGGTTATTTCTTTATTCATTTTGAGTTCTTGTATTTGTAGATTTCATGTTGCAGTTTTTCTAATTCTTTTATATCAACTGATGGTTTTAAATGTATTACCTCCTTAGGTATTAATTTACACATTTTGTCATAAGTATTTTTAGTTGCAAATAATTCCAGTTCTAACAGTAAGGTTAGTCTTTTTACATGATCTTGAAAAGAGTTGATTGATTTCTTGAACTCTTTTGGGACTAATGAACAAAAGATAGAATAAGTATCTTTTTCTAGGTAAGGTATATATTTACCTTCATCCAAGTTTTTTCTAACATTTGCTACTGCTTCATCGCTAGCTTTTTTGTGATTGTTATCTATTTTTTCATTAATAGATACTTTAAAATTCAAAGTTTGGATAAAATCGTCCTCATTACTGTAATTTGCAATATTAAAAAAACGTTCAAAATAATCACTCCTAAGAGTATAAGATGTATAAAACCAAGTAGCTTCATGTAATTGTTCCCATGGATTCTGGTAAGGTGAAAAGTAACATAAACTTGAAACTTTTTCGATATCACCCCATGTAATTTTTTCGTAAGGTTTCGGTTCATTATGTAGCAAAATCATATGTTTTATTCTACTTTATTTTCTATGGACTTGTTAAATTCATGAACGAAATTTAAATCTTTTGTCAACAACATGCGTTTAAACACTTCCTTGGATTTTTGGCGCATGTTGTTTCGAATATTGAAATCTCTTAATCCGTTATAAGTGATTTTACGTTGCCTTCGTTCAGGTAATGTTTGGTAAAAAGCTACCATCATCTTTAACTGATCAACAATTTCTGCTTCGGCTTTATTTAAACTTCTTTCTTTCATTTATTTTAACACGTTAAGTTAAAATTAAGATTTAATACTAGCATATTTGTCCGAAAAAGTACAGCAATATCAGGTTTTAATTGGTATACAAGGGATAAATATTTTTGTATAATGTTGGAGAATAAATATTGGAAGTTACCATGAAATCTAAAAGTAAAGTTCCTTTTAAAAGCAAGAAAAACTATAACTTAAATGGAGTTGATGTTAACCTTCTGCTGAAAAATCCATCTTACATTCGTAAAATTGTTAAAGGTAACCATAAAGAAGAAAGTTACCATGATAGAGACGAATTAGAAGAAGAGGAGGTGGAAGATGCAGGTGATGATAAGCTAGAACGACATATGAAAAAGTATATTAATGAGTATATAGCTAAAAAACATCTAAAAGAAGCGGAACAAAGAGGTAGGGTCCAGAAGAGGTTAGATATTCTAAAAAAATTCGTAGCCCCTGAATTACCTGACATGGATAAAAGATTAAAAAATCCTGAAAAAGGTATAATAGAACGTAAATTAAAATAGAGATTAAGCCCATGAAAGAGTATTGGAAAATGTTTAATATAACCTTGTATTTATTAATAATGGTAAGGTTGTTATGGGTTGAATACAACGATAATTACCTGACTTTAGAGTTTATAGGTACATTATTTCTTTTGATTACAGAAGAGAGTAAAAAAAATGTTGAACCTCATTAATAACGAATTTATTTTTAGGTTTCTGGTGATTTTTCGTATGCACTATCACCTATATCCTACGAAATAAATTTATAGTTAAAGAATTAGTCCGCTTTGACCTAATATTATATGGGTCTATTTCTTATATCTTTTTACAACCAATTCTAATTAATAGAGTTACTAAGTTGCTATCTGATACTTGGTTTTCTATATTTCTTTGTATTACTGTTTTATATTGTTTGAAATGTTTTTTGCTTAATGTAGGGGTCAAGAAAATACATATATTAAACATTTTAATAGTATGTTCTCTCCTTCAACCGGTAATGAAAGATAGAGGAGAGCATTTATTATATCACTCGCCGCAAATAATCAGGAAGTTTATAGAATAAATAAATATTTTCTACAGACTATTAAATTTCACCCGTCGCACCCGTCGTCCCGTCGCGATACCTTGAAGCCCTTATGTTATAAGGGTTTTTCTGCGACGGGTTTTAAAAATACAATCCGTCGCGAAAAACAAGATTCCGTCGTAAGAATTTTCAACGTAAACGGCCTATCTTCATGTTGAAATACTTAAAACATCAGGGAAAGAAGCTTTAAGACGATAAGATATTATGATATACTTAATGAAAACACAATATATGGATAGATTATGAGCAAACACATTCAGGACATGCTTGATCGTCAGGCTTTTATTGACCAAAACATGCAAAAGAAATCACCTTTTGATGAAGGTGTAATGCGTGCTGTTAATAGCGCCAAGCAATCCCTTGGTATGGATCAAGAGCAATCAGATAGAGCTATGCGCAGTGGCTTACTGGGTTTTAGTGAGGCATTACAGCAGGATGAAGTACCTATTAGCAAAGGAATTTTTGGTAAACTTGCTGCTGCTGCAAGAGGAGTACCAGCTGGTATGAGAGCTTATGATGAGTCAGAGATGGCAGCTCGTAATGAGAATAGCCTGCACGCTGATATGGCACGAAGGTTTAGAGCAGGTGAGGAAGCAAAAATTGCTAAGATGGAACAGAATGCTTACAATAGAGAGATGAATGCCGAGAAGATGGTACTAGAGCAAGAGAAGCTTGGTGAGATGAGGGATCGTCATAAACAATCTATATTTGCTAGAATGGCCGTAGGTGCTAGGAAAAAAGAAACTCCGTTTGATAAGAAACACAAACTAGGAATGGAAGGGATTACGCGCACAATTGATAATGCAATAGCTACTATTAATAGAAATCAGGCGTTAGCCGAAGCAACAGGTGAGGATTCTAAAGGAGAAGCAGGATGGTTAAAAAGAACTGTTAACAACAACTGGCTAGCAGAGAAAGGGGGCGTTTCTATTCCTTTAACACCTGAACAAGTCGAGATAGAGACTCTTGGTTCATTATTAGCGGGATATGGTAATAAGTTAATGAATTACACCAATCAAATTGAATTTGCATCATTACCGCATATATCCCCTTATAACTCAGATGCAACTAATTTAGCCACCTTGAAAAAGATGCAAGAAATAATAATTCGGGATGCCAAGGAAGGAGGGTATGATTCAGGAATGGTAAATGTTACGCCTAATACTACAGAAGGGTTAAGCGGATACGGTGATGACACTGTATCCGACACTGTTAGCGGTACTCCTAATAATATCAATGATTCTGATGATTTCGGAGATTTGTAGAACATGAAAGTTAAGGTTCAATCAAGAGACGGGAGAATATGGGACATTAAGCCCGAGAATGTTGGAAAAGCGTTTGAGAGAGGCGGTCGATTAGTTAATGAAGATCAGAAAATCAAAGTCCAATCCAAGGGTGGTAAGCTTTGGAAAATTAAAGTTAAGAATATTCCTGAGGCTTTAAGACGGGGCGGTAGTATCCTAGAGGATCAAGAAGACAATTTTTCATTACTTGATAGAGCCAAGCAATTCGGCAGTGGAGCATTAGCAGGTTTTAGTAGTGCAGGATTAGCCGAGGCAGCCGACCAATTCGGATCTGGTGTTATGGAAGTTGCCCCAGGAGTAGTGGCGCCAATTTTACCGCAGTCAGCACAAGTAATGGCCAAGACAGCTAACAAAGGTTTAGAAGCTCTAGAATCAATGCGACCTGATGAGGATGATAAGCTGGGAAATGTACTCTATAAATCAGGCAATTTTGTAGGTGCAACGGCTAATATGCCTTTTCCAAGTACTACCGCCATTAATTACGGCAAAAGTTTATTATCCGGAGCTGCGGGAGGTGGTATTGCAGGCGGACTAAATCAATACTATGGCGTACCTGAACCTGTTGCTGATATAACAGGTATAGCACTTGGAAACACTAGACCGATACCTGCTGTTAAACTGGGAGCGCAAAAAGCTTCAGACATAAAGATACCTTTTGCCTCAAGATATAATAGGAAAATAGATACAAAGAAAGCAGAAAGAAAAGTCAGTGCTTTGGTAAATGATTTAACCAAAGGGAAAGATTTAGAAAAGTTAAATGAATTTAAAGCTGACGGGCTTGATGTTGTACCCGTAACTGCCGAAGTGGCTTTGAATAATCAAATCTCAGGGCTTCATAATACATACGCACCTAATTCTAGTACAATTTTAAACAAACAAAAACAAAATGATGCTGTTCTAAGAAGTAAAATAGATAAAATCGGCGTAGAAAATTATAGCCCTACAGTGGAAGAAGTTGGTAGGGAAGGAAGGGAATTTTTCAATACGGAAGTAGGGAAGTTAAAAAAGATTAGAGAAGAAGCATCTGCCCCGTACTATCAGGCACAACTAGAATCTCAAAATCTATATCCAGTAACAAATTTTGAGACTGCTATAAATCAAGGAATTGCTGATAATACTGGCGAACTTGAAAGAACTTTAAAGCGTTATTCTGGAATGTTACCTGATAAGAATGCTGCTTTACTGAAAAAATTAAGGCACGAGCTAGCTGAGCTTCAAAAGAAATCTAAAATTAGTAGTAAAAAATCAGAAATTGATATCAATAAATTATCTCCAGCTGTTAGAAAACAATTAATGCTGGAAAATCCTGATTTTCAGAAAATAGGTGATTTAGAAGCAAAAATTAAAGGTCTTGAGGGAGGTAAATATAGACCAGCTCACATTGACTCAACACTCAAAAATATGCGAAATGAAGCTCTTAAAGAATCTACTACCAAAGAGGAAAGGAATTTTTTAAATCGCTATGCTGATGCGTTAGAGAAAGACCTTGAAGCTACTGATACAGGTGCTAAGGCAAGGCGGACATATAAAAAACATTCACCTAAAATTAATGAAGTAGAACAAGACGATTTTTTAAATAGTTTTATAGCCAAAGACCCGTACGGACAATTCTTGACGTCCGTAGAGAAGTTACCGCCATCGATTTTAGCAGCTCCTTTTGATTCTGTAAGAAAATATGGAAAGTGGACAAGAGGAAGTCGTACAGATGAATTAACAAGAGCTTATTTACGGGATAAGTACTTAGGTAAAGCGGTGGATATAGAGGGTGGAGTACCTAGTTATGCCAAGAGTTCCGGCTTTCTAAAACAGCAAAGACCAAGACTTGAATCAATCTTAAATAAAAATGAAATGTCGGAGCTTGATAAGCTAAACGAATACTTGAAGAACAGGAGTATAGTGTTGTCGGACAATAGTGCTTTCGGTTCTCCTACTAACACTAAAAGGATGCTGGATGATATAACTAGAAAATACCTCGGCGACCAAGTGATACATCCACACAAAACAGCCGGTACAATAGTAAAAGGCTTGTCTGTCGGTTTCGTACCTGGTTTGAAGCAAGTAGGTTCGAGTTTAAAGGAAATAACACGTCCTAATCCAAGTTATAATACCTTGTACGAGTTCTTAAGCGACCCTGTATATGCTCAAAAAGTATTAAAGAGGAAAAGCATAAATCTAAATGAATTAATGCCTAAGCATCAAGGATACCTCGCTCAATTGATGGGAGTAGCTAATAATCAGGAATGATGTTTTATATTTTAACATAAACATCATTCATTACCTATTAACCGAGTTTTTACAATATTACATATAAGCAATAATATTAATAATTCTGTCATTTTTAGTCCTCTTTAAATAATATTATTTGGATTTTAATTTTTTAGTTAAACTAATTGAATAACTATACGGCAATTGATCTTCATCAATTAATTTATAAATTATAGGCATATCAATATCTTTATACCTTTTACATTCTTCATGAGAATTAGTTGTAGATTTAATAAATACTTCTTTTGTATTTAAATCAATTTCTAAGACGTCATTAAAGCAATACTTAACTGAATCTTCAAGCTCTGGATTATCATTTGTAGCTATGATTTTATTATTATCCCAAGATTTTATATAATAATTTACTTCATAAGAGGTAAGATAATAATCAAGTTTCATGCCATAATCTCTTAACACTGTTTCACGGATAGTACAGTCTTTAGTATCTTTATAACATTTTATTTGTACACTATGTGGAAAATTATAAACTCGATTGCACATATCTAATTGTTCAATACTTTGTTTACTTATGTGCTTCCAAACACCAGTAGCTGATACATAAGATGGGTTATTTTTTGGAATAACATTAAATTTCATATTTGCGTTAAATATTATTAGAGGTCGTGTTTTATTTAATAAAACTAAATCTTCTAATTGTTCACAAGATGTTAATATTAACATTAATGGCATAAATATTATAATTTTCTTCATATCCTACTCTCCCTTATCTTTTATAATTTCCCAGAGCATTGATGCTGTTTTATAATCCACAGTTGTGGACTTCTAACTTTAAACTCTTATCCCATGAGAGATTATTGTTTTTCTTAAAGGCGAAGTATTGATAGATGAAAGAAAATATACTAAACACAAGACCTTTAAAGAATACCTGTACCTCTCTTTCTACAGCTTCAACATAACCTAATTTATCACTTTTATTCGTAACAACAGCTATATCCATTAATTTTGGGGCTGAAGTAGTACCGAAAATCATATAGCTAATAGGTATAAGTATTATGCAAGTAAATAATCCTACGCAAAGTTTCTCAATTAATACTGCTTGGCTGTTGCTCTGCTCCCATATATTTATAGCATCTAGTGCAACCATAGTTTTCTCATAATCAATCAGTCCACATATTGCACCGAGTATTAAAAATACAAAGGTTGGATAAAAACACATATCCACTAGCCTTGCAGTACACCTCTTCCATGCCGCAGCTTTAGTGAGGCCTGTTGTATATATCCTTATTGTCTAATATGTTAATCATTTTAGAAATTATTTAATCTTTTAAGTTAATCAAAAACACTAAACTAACTTATTTTTTATGTAAACCTGTAAATTTACAATAAGGTTTTCAAATGGTAAGATTTCCAAGTGTAATAATAACAGTCGTTTTTCTTGCAGGTGATAACAAAATGTAGGCGCCTTGTAAATATGTTTATTTTATAGGCATTGAGTACAAGGTGGTGATCTATTAATTAAGATAATAGGTAATCCACAAAGTTATTCATAAATTTTGTATAATTTAAATTTCGTTATGATTTTTAGATAATCTAGTATAAGCTATAGATGTTATGGAGGTAAAATCAGTGCGTATTCAATTTAATATCAATTATAAAAAAGCCGTAGAAGTTATATTATGGGTATTACATAAAGATAACACTATTGACGTTTATAAATTAATGAAAGTGTTGTTTCATGCGGATTGGGTTTCAGTCAATAAATATGGTGCGCCAATAACCGGTGATAATTATCTGGCAATGCAGTATGGTACTGTTCCAGATATTATTTACAACTGCTTAATCAAAAAAGATATTCTATATTTAGAATATGCACAATTAGAGGAAAAATCACTTCCTTTTGATTTAATAAGGTATGAGTTATTACCGAAAAGAATGCCTAATATTGATGAATATTTATCTATTGCTGATATTGAATGCTTAGAATTAGGTATTAAGGAATATGCCGGTCTATCATTTGAAGAAGTAAAAAATAAAAACCACTCTGTTAAGGCTTGGAGAGAAACCTATCAGAAGACGCCTAATAGTTTTATAGATTGGTATGACCTAATAGAAGAGCAGTACCTTAAGGACGATTTATCAGATGGTTGGGCAAATCATATGGTAATCTAAATGCTATTGAAAACAGGCGATATAATACACGCTTTTATTGAAGATATTTACCCTCCTAAACATAAGTATTTGCTTTGCGTGCATCCAGAAAATAGGCTATTTTTAATGATTAATACGGAAGATAGGGAAATGTACCGCTGTATAAAAATAATATCTTCCAATTATCCTTTTTCAAAAGGTATAGATAGATTTATTAGTTCTAATAAGTTTTTTACTATTGATAGTAATATTATCGATAAATGTAAAATTTTAGATAGTTTAAATAAAGAAGATAAACTGCGTATTTATAATAAAATACAAGAAGCTCCTAAAATTTCCATGCCGGATAAACTATTAAGTAAAATCTTAATCAATTATTAACTTTTGATTGATAATTGTTATTCTTTCTCATTTCCTGTAACTTTAGAAGCATTGCTATACTTCTCTCAAGCTGGCGAGAGAATCCAACCTCATATTTAAAATTTTTATCATAGCTATCGTTAGTTAGATACGCTTTACCTAAAGTCTGCCGTTTTACTTGGTATCTGTTTTCAACCTCATTAATGCGTGCTTCATAATCAGCTTTTAATTCAGATACCCAGCTTATTAAATCCTCTGCATTCTCTGAAGTCCATTCGTCCTGTTCCTTATCTAAAGTTTCATGCCACTTAGTCTGGTCGTCTATATGTAGAGCATCTAACCCTTGATCATAAGAGTTAAATTCTAACAGTATTTTCTCGGCGTTAATACAATGAGAGAGTAATTCTTTCAATTCAGTTAATTCTAACTGGTTCTCATCCTCAGTAGCCATTATAGCCTTTTTAACATCGTAATCCATTACGCTAACGGAGTTATTGTCAAGTAAGGCATCTTTAGCGGGATGGCTGCCGAATTGCCCATTAATTCCAATGGTTCGGTTTAAAGCAGATTGTAAGCTAGCACTTTCAGCGTAGATGATACGACCTTTACGCCACATGTAGGTTGCAATCTCTTGAACGTAAAACTCTTCTGTCGGTCCTACAGGGTTATATTCAGCTATTAAAGCCGCAAGAAGAGCATCATAATCAGCTTTGTTCTCCCAAGGTAAAACTAGATGTTTTGAGCGTACTCCATATTTTAGAGCATTATTTTTCACTACATCATATTTAGGTGATCTGGACTTTATGTAGCGTCTGTTTGTTCGTATGGTATTAAAATTCAATACTTGACTTGATAACATTTTAATTAATCTTTAATCTGTTAACATATTTTAACTCAAAAAGTATAGAATGTCTATGAGAGGTGATTAATATCCTCATCTTCTTCGTCCATCTCTCTGAGTTTTTCAAGTTTTTCTTTCGTATCCATTAAAAAATCAAAACCATTTTCACGGCAAAACTTGCTATATAGTTTAACATCTAAAGTTCTCAACTCTTTTTCTTCTTCAGTCAAAGGGGCACTTACAGGTGTATTTAATGTTACGTCATGAATGTTAGCATCCTTCCAACCCCCAAAGGCTTTCAAGTAAAATGTTGCAGCGGTGGTATCACCTATATCAGTCTCACCAATAGCTTTTCGATATAAAGCTTCAGAGACAGTATTGACAGCATGCGACTTTCCTTTGAAAAATGCTTCCATCGCTTCAGGTTGCCGCTCTAAAATCTTGTAAAATGTGTTCTTAAAAAGACCGAAATATCCCGCAATATTATCAGCAGTTAATCTACCTGCTAATTCAAAAACTCGAGCTATACCTTCTTTAGTCAAAACATATTCTCCATCTATTTTGGTTAATCCTGGTGTTTTGCCTTTAATTGAATTTTTTTTATCTCTTTCCTCTTTAAATATTTTCATTTTAACCTCTTGATTAGTAATTTTTTAAAACAATTTATATTTTTCCCAAAGGAAAAATGTATCTTTGACACTTTTACTGATCACGTCTAACTCGTGTTCTGATTTTACTTTTTCTTTATCAAAGGAAGGATTCTCTGAAGCAAAACGATACTCAGTTATAGCGCAACTAAGTTTCTTTAAAAACGGCATGATTTTGTGCGTTTTACTAACGTCATACGTAACAAAGTTTATTTCAGCTAAAACAGCTTTCTCATCTTCATTGAGCGAATTTTTTAACAACTCAAATTTAGTAATTTCATCACTTTGTGGATCATATATTTGCAATTCAGATATTAAACCGCTCTCTTCATTGTTTTCAATTACATGTAACCCGTAATTCTTTGATGTGTTTAGCTCCTTAAAGTATTGCAGACGAGGGGTAACATTTTCTACTTCCTCATTTTCTACTTCCAATATCTTATCAGCTGGGACTACGTAATATCTTGATCTTTTACAATGCTTGGTTTCTTCGGGTCTTGTGTTTCCGTTCTTTGAATCAGGTATTAGGTAACCAAGATCGCGTAATTGAGAGCAAAAAATTCTAGGACTTCTTCCTTCCAATATTTCTCTCTCAAAAACATCCTTGTTAATCAAAAACTTATATAAGGTATTATCTTTATTTCTAAAATACCCTGCTAAATGTAGAATAGCTCTATTTCCACATAAATCGTCTGCATCCAAAAATCTAGAAAATCTTTCTTCGTTAGTAAGTTTTTTTAATCTTTTAATAATACCATTTAGTTCATGTGAGCCATTATTACCTCTTTGTTCAAGCCATTTATCGAAAAGTACTTTACAAGCTTCACTAATAGCTCCCTGTTCAAAGGTTAATATCCCAGCATCAATTGCAGTTTCTCCGATTGCAGCTATTAACGCAAATTTATTACCTACTCGCTGTACTTGAGAATCTGAATTTGGAGGTAGATATTTTTCAAACCAAGTTTTACTTGCAGATATTATAGCTTTCTGTAAATCATTAAAATTAGAACTTATATATTGCATCCATTCATCTATTACTACACCGCTATCTCTGCATTCTTTCCTTAAGTGCTCTGATAATTCTCTACCGCTTTTAAAGCCATGCAAAGTATCAAAAATACCCAGTCCTTTACCACTATCTGCTGGTATTTCAATAAATCTTACACTTTGACCTGCCGTAGTACTTTTTCCTTTTTCGTTCAGTTTAGCTTGTAGTCCGATCTCGCCAGTACTTAAACCTAAAATCCTGAATGTTGTAATTGCTTGAGCTTCACCATTCCTTCTAGACCTCCCTTTACCTGTGCCATTACCAAATAAGTAAGTAAGTTTCTCAAGAGAATTTGAGTCAATTTCTGCTAGCTCATCCATTAATAAAAGACCGTCATTTGAGTTCTTACATAAGGACTCGGCAGCATTATCGGTTGTTCTAAAAGATGACGGCTTACCCATGCCCCATACAGAACTTGCTACATATAGAGCAGTTGTCTTACCTATCGAACTACTACCCGAAAAGTGAAAACAACAACCTTCTTCATTAAATTTTTTAAACAACGGGGTGCTTATAGCAGTTGCAATACTAAACATCAGCAGATTGTTACCATTAACTAATTTCCCTATGCTATCTCGCCACCCTTGGAGAGTACCTTGTCTAATTAGATTTCTTGGGTTTGCACTATTTGATTGTAATATATGCTCTTCTCTCTCTTTCGTTTCTCCTTGTTCTGTATCTTGAACTAAGTAGCTATTTCTGGCATCATTGACAAAAGGCAGGAGATAGCAATTACCATGCCAACCTACTTTATCAACTCCTGTAAATCTCTTAGTTGGATTACAAGAATTTATATATTGGGCAAGTAACTTATTAGTCAGTTTCCCTTTGAAAATTTCATTAACTTTAGGTACTTCCAAACCATTATTGAGGAGTAATTTTAAGAGAGCAGTAGGATCAGTTACATCTTCATCATTAACAAAAATTTTACTTTTTACGTGATCTTTATTAGTAAAATCACAAACTTTAGCCCAATTCTTGTTGTCACCATCTCGAATAATCCCCACTGGTTTCAAATAACCACAAAGTTTTTTCCAAAACCTAAGTGGGTTTTTCCCTTCTTGTTTGATTACAATTTCATAATAAACCCCATCATCTTTTAATTCATAATTACGATCATTACATTCAGTAATTTGGTCATGTGAAGGTTTTCCAAGTTTTTTATTTACCACATCAATAACCGATGCAAAAGTAACCGGATTTTCTATTTTCCTTTTAAAACTGTAATATTTACTCTGGCATACCGCTATAATATGCTCTTTTGAATACCGAGTATCTGTTAAGCTCCACTCGGTAAATATTTTAAGCCCCTCTACCTTACCCTCGAACTGATGATTAAGACTTTGAGCTACCATAAGCCAACTTGAGTAATCAGTCTCACTGCAATTATAATCTTTAAGCGTATCTATTATTACCTCTCTTGATATATCAAGCGGCAGGTTCTTATGATAGATAACGAGTTCCTTTGCTAGCTTACTATCATCAATCTCACTTTCTTCCTCAGCTACCTCTTCCTTATTTACCTCTACAACCTCTTTTAGCTCTTCCCTATGCTCCAAATAAAGACTGGCATCAATAAGTTGCCCTGTATTTTTACCGCTTCTAAAATCATCATTACGTTTGTTAGGTAAAAACATCAACTGCATGGGCGAATAGGAAGAATTATCTATCACCCCCCTTAATGCTGCCGGGAATAGATCAGCAGCAATATTTCTAGCAGCTAGTCCGTAATTACAAGCTTCAATATCCTTACTTAAAAACAACATCAGTCTTATACGTGGTTTTGCGTAAGTACTACTTGTTGTTGTATAGTAAATACATGTGTTATTTTTAAGACATTCATTAACTAATGTTAATAACTCATCGAGATTACCAATGTAGCTATCGATGTCATAAGTTATAATTGACCTATATGTTAAATTTGCAGAATCTCTTTGTGGTTTTGAAAAAGCCCCACAAATCATAGCCTCCAGGTTCTCTTTAACAGTAAAAGGTTTTGCAACTACTTTATTAAAGTAACTTATAATTTCTTCAAATCTTAAGTTACTTTGCCTTGGGACTTTGCTTGTAACATTGTCAAAAAAACTTATTGTATAGTCCCGCATTACTCCTTTTTCTATTACCTCTTTTCCTGGAGTGTTTAAATCAGCTTTACTTGGATGCGATGATATGTTATTATCGTTTTGCATTGATGGGTTTTTATTTAAGGCGCTTTGGTTTTCCATGGCGCCTTCTTTATTATCTGGATTATTACTTTGCTTCATAATTTACCTCTCTCTTACTAAGGAATATTTCTAAATCGTTTAAGCGATATTTAACAAGTCGACCGACTTTTACGTATTTTAAGTCATACCTTTGTGTACTAGCCCAGTGTGCGAGGGTACTGGGGGTAACACCTAAAAACTCAGCAGCTTTTTGGCGATCCAACAAGACGCTAGGAGCTTGAGAATGAATAATATCTTTCATATAACCTCTTATTGTTAATTTGGTTCTTACTGTAAGAACCACCACGTCCAAATATATATTGATATATTTTATTGCCGTAAACCTTAATGGTTGGGGAGAAAACTATGGAAAAATTATCTAAAAAAAAGCCATGATTACCTGATGTTTACAAGTTTTACAGGTGGAGATTAAAAAAGAGTTAAAAATAAATTTAAACTTCCTTCAATACCGCATACTTTAAAGGTTTGGAGTTGGGGGAGAGGGGATAAAGGTTTTTTGTAAAAACTAATACAACAAGGGGCTAGTTTTTAATTTTTTATACTATTTGGTAAAGAATTTAAAACCTTTCGGAGCAGTTTTAGGAATAGTTAAAACTATTGGTATTTCTAGATTGTCGTCAGGCTCTGATTAAGCCTCTTTGTACTTATTAAAATTGTAGGGGCTATTTGTTATTATCTCTCTAATAGTTTCAGCAGATAAACTGCCTGTCGTAAGAAATTTAATATTACATCTCTTTGGGAGGAATTTTCCGACAGTATCCGCGTTTATATCATCTATTCCATACTGAGCTTTCCACTTGATTTCTCTGCACATTTTATCTTGTAAAGTAGAAAGCTCTTCTTTAAGTTTATTTATCTTTTCAATAATATCCGACATTAGTTTGGCAATTTTTAAAACTGACATTTTTGGTTTCTGTTCCTTAATATCTAAATACCATTCGATTATTTTTTTATTTCTTATAAATACCTTGTATGTTGCCTTGATACGTTGAGAAATTAGTTGTTTTAATTTCGTAGGGGTTTCAAACCCCTTGCCGTTTAAAATCTTGATTATGTCTTTTACATGAATTGCTGAATTATGAAGGAGAGAGGCTATTATAGCATCCTGTGCTGTATTATTATCAACTTCTGTGTATTTTTCTGAATAACGGTTATGATATTTTTCATATAATTTCAATTTATGACTCCAATTTGTATCTAAGTTTGATTTAAATGAGGATTCATCAAGTGAGATATAATCTTTACTATTTTCTTCGATATACCATAACCCGCAAGAGATTCTACCTTTCAAATACGCATCTTTTATTGAACTTAATATATCATCTTCCTTAAAACCAAATTTTTCTAAATCTCTGAGGAAAATAAACCCTAATTGGTTTATACATAATAAGGGTTTTTGCAAGGCTACCCCATTAACCTTTTTTCTTTTGGCCTTAGACGTACTTGTAGATATATTTTTTTTTAATAACTTTTTTTGCATTGATTCCTCTATTATAGATAGGGTTATTATTTGTTTTTTCGTGACACATTTTTAAAATACAAAGGTGCGACGGAATCTTGTTTTTCGCGACGGATTGTATTTTTAAAACCCGTCGCAGAAAAACCCTTATAACATAAGGGCTTCAAGGTATCGCGACGGGACGACGGGTGCGACGGGTCAAATTTAATAGTCTGTAGAAAATATTTATTTATTTTTATTTTATTCTACCCAATTCTTGCATTGTTATTGTTGCTTTTTCTACTGACTCTTTGATAGGGTCAATACTTAGGCGAGCATAAATAGCAGTTGATTGCTGGTTTTTATGTCCTAATGATTTCCCAATTATTAAACTGCTAGCCCCATTTATAGCTTGGTAACTACCAAGCGTTCTTCTTAAATCATGAAGTCTTAAATCCTTGATGCTAGCTCTTTGCAATATTCTTTTCCATCCAGATTTTGGTTCAACTAAATGACCAGTTTTGCCAATGCTTTCAAAAACCCATTTACTATTAGGATTTGATTGCAGACGATTTTTAAGGATATCTATTACTTTTTCTGTTAAATGAACTCGTAAGGATTCGCCGTTTTTAGTTTCAGGTATCAACCATTCGCGGCGTTCAAAATTAATATCCTCCCACTTCATTGATAAGACGTTGGATTTTCTAGCACCAGTAAAAAGAGAAACATAAATATAATCTCTGATAGTGGAATTAGGCTCAGCTTCTAAACTTTCAAAGAATCTTGGTAGTTCGTCAGGATGTAAAAACCTATCTCTTGATTTCTCTTTAAACTTTTTTATGCTGCTGGCGGGATTTGTTCCATTCCATCCCCACTCAATAGCTTTGTTGTAAATAATATGAATTCTTGCAAGCATTCTATTAGCTTGATAAAGCCCGTTCTCTTTCTTTATTTTTTCATGTATTAACTGTATTTCTTGTTTAGTAATGGTAGATAATTTTTTCTTGAACCAAGCAGATAAAAACCTCTTTATTTCCCCTTCGTCAGCTTTCCAAGTTTTCTTTATAACTTTACTATGTCGTTCCATAAAGATTTCAAACACCTCACCAAAAGTAATTTCACTTCTTATATTCTTCTTTTCTTCATTAGGGTTTTTACCGCTTATCATATCTGCAATAACTCGCTGTGCTTCTTTCCTTGCATTTTCAATAGTCATTTCAGGATATTTACCAAGCGTAACTCTTACAGGTTTACCATTAAACTTACGATAAACCTTAAATGACTTAGTGCCTTGATCTGTTACCATCAATTCAAGACCTTTTATTTTTGTATCGTAAAAATAATAACGTTTATTTTTATCAGGCAGCTTTAGGTTATCTAGTGTCTTTTTTATAAAATTGATATTTTTTTGCATAAATAAAACTCATGAGAATTAGTCTATATTTTCTAAGGTATACTCTGGGTATACTATAGAGATATATTTTAGTAATAATTAATAAAGATATATAAAATATAGATAGCTTAAAAAGCTTGTTTTGTCAAGGTTTAATAAAATTGATAAAAATAAGTAAATATCAAACCATCTGACTACGGATCAAGAGGTTAGGGGTTCGACTCCTCTCGGGTGCGCCATTCTTCATTTTTAGGTAATTTTACAAACATATCAAACGGTGGATGCGAATAGTATATATAGCTTACGGTGGTTCAATTTTACTGTCGATAAGGTTCTTTCCAAGTAAGTGTATAAATTTCTAGGATAGGTTATATTAAGGGTAATATAACTTAATAGGAATAAAATAAGAGTAAGAGCGATCAAGAAAAAATAAAGCAAGCTGTAGATTTGTTAATAG
>Ga0214919_10004873_pt1 | contig 19315 bp, 15 predicted proteins | sample LL1503_MetaG_FD_177994 | JGI IMG/M metagenome (GOLD analysis project Ga0214919, IMG submission 177994) | Freshwater microbial communities from Lake Lanier, Atlanta, Georgia, United States - LL-1503 | ecosystem: Environmental > Aquatic > Freshwater > Lake | place: USA: Georgia | collected...
TCAGGGGACAGACGTACGGGAATATTGAGTATGTTGTCGTGGATGGTGTATCCACAGACGGAACGCTTGCCATCCTTGATGAATACCGGCATGTCATCGCCAAATTCGTCAGTGAGCCCGACAGTGGTGTCTATGAAGCCATGAACAAGGGGGTCCGGATGGCCACAGGAGACTGGATTCACATTCTCAATTCCGACGATTTTTATGCCACATCTGATGTTCTTCAGTCTGCAACAACGGTTCTTGATCCCCAGCGAACAAATTACTTCCTGATGTGGCGCGAGTTTGCCGATCAACGCCGCGATCTTCAAGATTGGGACTACAGCCGCTGGCGTCTTTTCGTATCAGCCTTCCTGCCGCACCCCGCGCTGATCGTCCATCGCAAGCAATATGAAGAGATTGGTCTGTACAACACGGGCTACAGAATTGCCGCCGATCACGACATGATTCTGCGCCTCACGGCTAAGTGGGCTGGCCTGAAACACAACATGCCACTAACTGTCATGCTGCAGGGAGGACTGTCGGAGGTGAATATGACCGAGTCGCTGCTGGAGTTTCGTACGTTGACCGAGGCACATGGACTTCCAAGATTCGCCGGTGCTTGCGTGCTGGCACTGAAGCGACTCCGGTGGGGAATTTAATATGAATAAAGAACAAGAACAGCTGGATCCAAATACAGGGGCAATTCTGAATGCCGTGTCTCAGCGCGTACTGGGTAGTGGCGACATCAAAAAGCAGGCTTTGGTGGATGTTGGTTGCGGTGAGGGGCGGCTGCTCGCCCGGCTGCAGGAAAATGGGTTGCAGCATCTTGCCGGCATTGGCTGGGCGGTCAAGGTGCCGGCTGAAGTTGATGCATTCAATGGCATTGACCTGTCGCAAGCCGGATGGTCTGCCCGGCTTCAGGGGCGAAAATTCGACTGGGTCGTATCAACGGAGGTGATAGAACATCTTGTCAATCCGTTCCACTATTTGGTCGAGTTGCGGAATATCGTTACGCCGGATGGGCGACTGTTGCTGACATTCCCGAACGTACACAGCTGGAGAAGTATCGTCGGTTACGCGGTTGCGGGGCGTTTTTCCGGATTTTTCGGGGTGAATTTCAACGACAACCACCCGCTGCATGACCAACACATTTTCATTCCGAATATCCACCTCGTCAGGTATTTTTTGAAGTTGGCCGGATTTAGCATCACCGAAATACTGTGGGTGAACGGCCGCCATCGCCTGACAGCTCAAACGACGATGGTGATCGCCCAACCTTTTGACCCCGTCAACGTATCATGAAGAGTAATGCCTTGCAGCCTCTGCCTGTCATGCACCTCATGCGAACGTATGGCGCCCATGGGGGCGAGCAACAGCTATCGCAATATTTTGGGGCCGAACCACGCGGTGATGTTTCCGAAACCTTCGTTTTTGTTTACAGTGACACAGAATGTTCAAAGCTGTTCGCTCGGCGTGCGCCCGGTCTGGACCAGGTGGCGCTTTTTCCAGCGGCCGTTGCGACCGGCGCTGCGTGGCTTGAATTGGCGAAATTATTGCCCCTACTGCCGCTTCTGCAGTTGCGCTTCTTTAACCTCATCCGGCGACGCAGACCACCAGTCTGCATGGTGCATGGCTTTCAGGGTGCCCTGGTTGCATGGCCGGCGGCCATGGTGTTTCGCAAAACCCGTTGGGCCTACGTGCATCGAATCACCAAATCGACGATGGGCAGCAATATGCTGTTTCGCTTGATTTACCGTCCATTCGACTTTCTGGCAGGCAACTCGAAAGCGGTAACGGCCTCCTTGGCCCCGCTTGCCCAGAGCAGTCTGTTGACGACCCTAGAAAATGGCTTGGACTGGCGAGCCTTTGAGGCAAGAGCGAAAGCGGGCATGTCGTCGCCAGTCCACAAACCCAGCGGCCCTGTCATCGTTTCTGTCGGACGCTTGCTGCCTCACAAAGGGCAAGCAATGATCATTGACGCGTTTGACATGATTGCATACAAATTCGCTGAAGCTGAGTTATGGATTGTCGGAAACGGTGTCGAATTTGACAAGCTTGGAACGCGGGCCGCAGCTTCTCACGCGGCAAAGCGGATTCATCTGCTTGGGCGACGTGAGGATGTCCCCGCAGTTCTCATGCTGGCCGACATATTCGTGAATGCTTCAACATGGGAAGGTATGAGCAACGCGGTGCTCGAAGGCATGGCCGCTGGCCTCCCGTCCGTTGTAGTTGATGCGCCGGGTGTCACCGAGTGTCATGTCGATGGGGTGACCGGTTTTGTCGTGCAGCAAAATGCGCATGAGCTGGCCGCTGGAATCACAAGACTTCTGGATGACCTCGGCCTGAGCCAGCGGATGGGCGACGCGGCCCGCCTCCACGTGCACACCCAATATTCCATGGAAGCATGCCGGAAGCGTTATCTGGCTCTTTTCGGACGCCTAACGGGACGTAATGTATGTGCGGAATCCTAGGGGCAGTGGGCTCAGCCTGCAATGACCTCGACGACAGGACCTTCATTGACGCGCTAGACCTGATACGCCACCGCGGTCCCGACGGCGGCGCCATCTGGCGCGACCAAGGCGCACGGCTTGGCCACAGGCGCCTCGCCATTGTCGACCTGGCCAAACGAGCGGACCAGCCGATGCTCGTTGGCGACCTGGCGCTTGTGTTTAACGGCGAAATCTATAACTATCGCGCGTTGCGTACTGAACTCCAGGCTGCAGGCCACAGCTTTGAAACCACCTCCGACACAGAGGTGCTGCTGCATGCCTGGATGCAGTGGGGCCGCGATTGTCTTGCGCGACTTGAGGGCATGTTCGCCTTTGCCATGTGGGACCGCCGAACGCGCAGTCTCACGCTAGCACGCGACAGGTACGGCGAGAAGCCACTGTTTGTCCACCGTCACGCCGATGGCTTGGCCTTTGCGTCCGAGATGCCGCCGCTGATTCGTTTGGCCAATGGTACCCTCACTGAAGACGCTGCTGCTATTGGACTGTTTTTCCTGTATTCATACATTCCAGCTCCTTACGGTGCGTTTGAGTATGTTGCACAGCTTGAGCCAGGATGCTGGCTCGAATGGAGTGCCGCCGAGGGCATCTGCCAAGGTCGCTACTACGATTTACATACAGCCGTGGCGCTTGCCGCACAGGATCCCCAGCCAGGCTATGTAGTCGCCGTCTCCCAATTGCGAGACCGCCTGACGGACGCGGTCCGCTTGCGGGTAGAAACTGCAGATGTGCCTGTGGCGACCTTGCTCAGCGGTGGCATCGACAGCTCGGTCATTACCACGCTGGCAGCACGCACCACCAGCCAAACACTGGCCGCCTATTCGTTGGGATTTCCGGAAGATCCCGATTTTGATGAAACGTCTTATGCACGGGCCGTGGCCGAATCTTTGCCTAACGTGCATCACCATGTGGTGGAGGCCACCGAAGCACGTGTTCTTGATTTCGCTTCACAAGTGCTTGATAGTCTGGGCGAACCATTTGCTGACGCGTCGATCTTGCCCACATCCCTGCTCTGTTCTCAGATCAATGAAAAGGTGGCGTTAGGTGGCGATGCGGCCGACGAGCTTTTTGCCGGTTATGGCGTGTATCCCGCGATCTTGCGCGGCACGACCCTTCCAGCGCCTCTGCGAAGTTTGCTGCGCCTGATACCTCCCCACGGCAATCCACCGTCCATCAAGCAGCCGACTCTGCGAGCTGCCGCGTTGTTTCATCGCCACCTGCGTGACGACCCTCTGGACGCCTACCTGAGCTGGCGCACTTACGCCGAGCCGGCAACGTTGTCGGAGCTGGGCATTGACTATTCCGCCAACGTTGCTGTACGCAACCGCATGGGCGGCAAATTCACGGGCTCCCTGCGGGATGTGCAAACCATGGATCTCGCGTTCAATTTGCCGAACGACATGCTCAAGAAAGTAGACTACGCAGCCATGGTACATGGGCTGGAAGTGCGTTCGCCCTTCCTAGATAGCCAACTGGTTCACTGGGCACTCGCCTTGCCTGATAGCTACAGATTTTCGGGCGGCGTGCGCAAGCGTATCCTGCGCGATGCCTTTGCAGGCATGTTGCCGCAACGGGTGATGACCCGCGGCAAGATGGGTTTTTTGCTGCCTATTCGCCAGTGGTTTCGTAACGGGCAGCTGCGCAATGAACTGGAGGCGTTGCTGGCCGGGCAAACCCGCTTCAACCGCGCCAGCCCGCAGCGGCTGATCGCGGATCACGCAGCTGGCGGCGCGGACCATTCGGTTTTATTGTGGTCGCTGTATGTCTATCTGCGCTGGCGCAACCGGTTGAAGCACTGGGCCACCCATGCCGCCACCGAGAGTGAGCAGTCGTCCGTATCTCGTGTTGTTGCCAAGGCACTGTCGTGATGTTTACGTCTGTCAATTTAAAATCAAAAATGCTCAGCGAAACTCACCCAAGACGGGGGCAATCTCGGTACCGTCCCACCCTTCGACCCGCGCCAAGCCTTGACGGGGTACCACGGCGCACGATGCTGTTGGTCGCGCTGTTGATGGCAGCCGCCTATGCCTCATGGATATTCCTGTCCAACGACCCCAACGACCCCAACGATCACGGACACTGGGAATTATTGCCGGTGATTATCGGGTTTGTACCGTTTTTTTTGTGGGCGATCTACGACTATCGCTTTGGACTGTTGCTCGCGGTAATGGCCGCACCTCTTTTGAGCGCGCCAATTATTCCGCACGGTTTTACTCAGGGCTTTGGCGACCTTTTCGCTGCATGCTCAGTTATTGGATATTTACTGCGTCATCCGAATCCATCTCAGTGGCGCGATTTATGGCGGCGGGAGTACGTCTGGCTGGGATTAATTTTGGCTGCAGCGGCAGTGTCCCTGGTATTCACACCAGTTTGGGGACAGCAGGTTACATACGGGATTAAATATGGCCTGGCGGAAATTGCAGGCTACAGCTTGGCTATGACATTTCTGGCAATACTTGTGCATGAAATGCGCAGCCAAAATGATTTCAACGCAGTTCTGACGGCTGTTGCCGCGGCAATACTCGTCGTCGTTCTCTTTAGCTTGGTCGGCTTGGGCCTATCGCTGACTTGCTCTGTAAACCATTTAGGCTGGGCCCTGTTAAGCACCAATGGCGCCATCACCTCGACCTTCTTGAACCCTAACTATCATTCTGCTTATTTGATTTGTGTCTTGCCGTTTGCCTTGTGGTTCTACCTGAACACCCCTACCGCGACCTGGATGAGCCATCTCGCGTTCGCTGGAGTTATCCTGCTGATTCTTTTGGTCCAGCTGTCCATGTCCCGCGCAGGATTGATCGGGCTAGTGGTTTTATGGTTGGGCTGGCTAGCCATCACCCGCGGTAAAGTGGGCACAAAGATGATGTCGATCGCGTTTGGTTTGATGCTGCCCTTCACTATGCTTTTTTGGGGCTATGTAATTTACTTCTGTCAACCCGGTGTCGTTGACATGCATTTCAAAGATCGTATTGAATTTTCAAGCAATTACTCAAAAAACTTTACGACATCATCAAGCGTCCGCTTGCAGCTGGCGCGCAACGCTATCAACTTATGGCGCCAAAATCCGGTCACAGGTGTCGGCGCTGCACTCATGTCCAACTTCTCATCCGTCGAAGGAGCTAGAAATCGCGCGCACAACGTCCTTCTCACCACCCTTGCAGAGCAGGGAATAATCGGGGTTTCGGTGTGGATGGGTTGGTTGGGGTGCTTGGCATTGACTGTTTGGCGCGCCCGTCGGCGCATCAATGCGCGAGGCAGTCAGCTGGCATTCCTGGCGCTGGCTTTGACTGCGGTGGCGGCTACATCGATGTTCATGGACTCCCTTCGTGTAATCTCGCTTTGGCAACTTTGCGCCCTGATACTTGCCTGGTCTGTAATCCCACCCAAAGAAAGTCACGTTTCTGATGACATTAGATAAATCCAGCTGTAAACATCCCGGTATAGGGCGTCGTTTACTAACTCTGCTGCTTCCTCTTGGGGAGCCAGCGGCTCAGATGTTGAATCGTTTTGGTATTTTTGTACAGAAAATCGCCAATGTCATTCGTTTTGAACACTTCTGGAAACGTCATGTTGCCAGCAATCCCGAGACAATCATCGTGCCCAGCTTCACGCAGTCACGATCCAAGCACCCCATCTGGGACATTGCCACAGCCCATGCGCGCGCCCTCGGCGACACAGGAACTGTGTTGGAGTTTGGCACCAACAACGGTGGATCGTTGCTGTACTTGTGCAACCATCTTCCCAACACCATGATATTGCATGGGTTTGATTGTTTTGAGGGTATTCCTGAGCCTTGGGACTCCCTGCCGAAGGGAGCCATCAAGGGCTTCGGCTATCCCGGCGAGCTTTGGGTTGACCATGCGGAGCTGCGTCCATTGATTGAGGCCGAGGTGATATCAACAGGAAATATCCCACAACCGCCGCAAGACAATATACGTATTCACAAAGGGCTGTTTGCCCACACTTTGCCGCCGCTCCTGTCTGCCGGCGTGCCCCAGGATATTCGTTTGATTCACTTTGACGCGGATATTTACATGGGCACACGTCCTGTACTTGACACCATTTGCGGGCAGATCGGCTATCGCTACTACATCCTGTTTGATGAACTGTATTCGGTGAATCACGAATTCAAAGCCTGGATGGAATTTGTCGAACTGTTCAACATTGAAAAATGGAAGGTCATCGCGATTTCCGAGGATGGCGTTCAGGCGCTGATCGAAGTCAACTGAGGCGCTGATGAAACGACTGAAAGTCCTGATCTGGCACTGGGGGCGTCGCGGTGGTGGTCCGCGTTACACCCTGGAACTGGCGCGTGTGCTCGCTGCACGGTCTGACATGGACATCTTTCTTTCTCTGTCACGTCAATCGGAAACCTATGGAGCCTTTAGTGACATCCCTGTCGCCGGGCGCTTTGACGTTGACACCTATGAGTCCGTTCCACAGTTTGTGCTGCGTAGCCTGCAATTGCCCCAGTTGCGGTGGCGCTTTCAGCGATATCTCCAAAAGAATGGCATCGACATCGTTTTTTGTACCATGGACCATCTATGGGATGTCTTCATTACCGGAGCCATCCCGAAAGCCGGCGCACTCTATTTGTTGACCGTGCACGATGCAACGCGACACCCCGGCGAAGACCAAAGTTGGCGCCGCTGGTTATTAACCCGCGATATTGCAGCATCTGACGGAGCCTTGGTTTTGACAAAATCGGTTGGTCAATCCTTGGCGAAAAGCTACCACTACCCTGCCGGACGCACTTATTTGTCGACGCTAGGGCATTTCGGTGACGGCTCGCGCGAAGAGCCCCGTGAACTCCCGCGTGACCGGCCTGTGCGCTTGCTTTTTTTTGGTCGTATCCTGGCGTACAAAGGCCTCGACTTGCTACTTCAGGTGTTGCCAATACTTCGGACAGAGTTTCCACAACTTCTTCTTGAAATTTGGGGCGCGGGCGACTTATCCCCCTACCGTGAAATGCTTCAATGCACCACCGGCGTCAGGGTCGAGAACCGATGGATCGACGAACACGAAATTGCAGGGATTTTTGAAAATACGGATCTTGCCGTCTTGCCTTATCGCGAAGCCAGCCAGTCTGCCGTCGTGGCAACCGCATTTGCAGTTGGAATGCCATGCGTCGCCACGCCGATTCCAGGCTTGCGCGAACAAATCACCGATGGGCAAACTGGAACCATCGCCTCAGCGATGGGGGCGCAGGACTTGGCAAATGCGGTTGCACGCGTCTTGCGCGATCCGGATTTTTATGGTGCTTTGTCGGCGAACTGCTTGCGCTCAGCGAATACAACACTGAGCTGGAACGTCATCGGTGCTTCAGTAGCAGAGGCGTTTTTCACATTGCAGCAGAGCGGGCCGCGCAGGCAAGCAGCTGAGGCCCCATCATGACGCGGCGCGCTTTGATTTTTGGCATTTCGGGGCAAGACGGCGCATATCTTGCAGACTTGTTGTTGCGGCAAGGCTACGTGGTCGTGGGCACCTCACGTGATGCCGAATTGTCGTCTTTCTACAATCTGCAAGCCCTTGATATTCGTAGCAAGGTGAGTCTCAGCTCTGCATCGCTTTCGGATTTTCGCAGTGTGATGCAAGCCATCAAGCTTGCCGAGCCTGACGAAATTTACAACCTCAGCGGACAAAGCTCAGTTGGCCTTTCGTTCAGCCAACCCATGGAGACGATGGAAAGTATCGTCACGGCAACGCTGAACATTCTGGAAGCCATCCGATTCCTGAACCCGCGTATCCGCTTTTACAACGCGGGGTCGAGCGAGTGTTATGGGCACACCGGTGAACAGGCGGCCAATGAGGAGACCCCATTTCGGCCGCGCAGCCCCTATGCGACAGCCAAGGCGGCGGCCCACTGGGTCGTGGCCAATTACCGCGATGCGTATGGGTTGTATGCCTGCACCGGCATCTTGTTCAATCACGAGTCGCCCCTGAGACCGGTACGATTTGTCACAAAAAAGATCATCAACGCGGCGGCGCGCATAGCAGCCGATCAAGAACAAGGACCTCTGCTGTTGGGTAACCTTGACATTGCGCGCGACTGGGGATGGGCTGGAGAATACGTCGACGTTATCTGGCGCATGTTGCAGTCCGAAAAGCCGAAGGATTATGTGGTCGCAACCGGTCATAGCTGGTCGCTCAGAGAGTTTGTGGCTGAGGCATTTTCAGCTTTCGGACTCGACTGGCACGAACACGTGTATCACGACACAACGTTGGTGCGACCGTCCGACATTATGCGATCTGCCGGTGACCCGTCATTGGCAGCAAAAGAGTTGAACTGGCAGGCCAAAGTGTTAATGCCCGAGGTGGTCAGGCGAATGGCAAATGTCGAGAAGCAAAAGGGTACCTAGATCATGTGCGGCATAGCAGGCGCCATGGTGCCTACGGGCAATTTAATCAGTCCCCTGCGACTTGAGGCGATGACGAATGTGATCGCATATCGCGGCCCAGACGGCTCGGGAATCTGGCTTTCTCCGGACGGGCGGGTGGGTCTGGGCCATCGGCGGCTGTCCATCATCGATCTTTCGCCCGCGGGCGCCCAGCCGATGGTATCGGCCTCGGGGCGCTATACGGTTTCCTTCAATGGCGAGATCTACAACTTTGTGGCTTTGCGCCAGGAACTAGAAGACGCCGGCTCTCGGTTTCACTCTCATTCGGACACCGAGGTCATGCTGGCTGCGTTTGATGCCTGGGGCGTGTCGGTTGCGCTCACTCGTCTGGCCGGGATGTTCGCATTGGCGGTCTGGGACGCAACGGAGAATGCGCTATGGATCGCGCGGGATCGTCTGGGCATCAAGCCGCTTTATTACAGTACCAAAGATGATGAATTGACGTTTGCATCAGAGTTGCGCGCGCTGGTGGTCTGGCAGGGCAAGATTCCTCCCGTGTCGGCACAGGGCCTCACCGAGTACCTGCGCCTGGGCTATGTGCCGGGTCCGAGCAGCATTTTTGAGGGCATCCACAAGCTGCCGCCGGGATGTTTTGCCGTGTACCGCGATGGGCAACTTTCGCAGCCGCAGGCTTACTGGAAGCTGGCTGACGTTGTGCGTGCCGGTATGACGCAACCGATCACCGACATCACGCAGGCGCTCAATACGCTGGAGGAAAAACTGCGCGCAGCAGTGGCCAGTCACATGGTGTCGGACGTGCCGCTTGGCGCATTTCTTTCGGGGGGCATCGATTCAAGCACGGTAGTGGCGCTGATGCAGGCACAGAGCAGCCGCCCGGTCAAGACCTTCTCGATTGGTTTTCAGGAGCGTGGTTACGACGAAGCGCAACACGCCGCCGCAGTGGCGCGGCACCTGGGCACCGAGCACACCGAGCTTTACGTGACGGACGCCGACGCGCGCGCGGTCATCCCCCAACTGCCCGACATTTATGACGAGCCTTTTGCCGATCCATCGCAAATCCCCACGTTTCTGGTCTCGAAGCTGGCGCGTGAGCACGTCACGGTAGCACTCTCTGGCGATGGAGGGGATGAGCTGTTTGCCGGTTACAACCGCTATGTGTTTGTTGCCCGCTTCTGGCAGCGGTTGCAATTTTTGCCATCGCCCTTGCGCAGGTTGGCAGCGCGTGCGCTGTCCAGTCCTTCGCCTGCGGTATGGGATGCATTTTTTGAGCGCGCTGCCTCGTTGCTGCCGCGCCACTTCATGCCTGCATTGCCTGGTCAGAAAATGCACAAGATTGCGTCCATCCTGCCATCGCCGTCACTGCTGGCACTTCACGCGCGATTGGTTGCGCAATGGGCCAACCCGAAGACCGTACTGGATCCGCGCTGGTTCCACGACGGGCTGCTTTGGCAGAGCCAGCTGGGGCAGGACGCTGCTCTGTCAGCCCCCGAGCAGCAGATGGTGTGGGATACACAAACCTATTTGGTAGATGACATCTTGACCAAAGTGGATCGAGCCAGCATGCGGGTGGGTCTGGAAGCACGTGTGCCGTTTTTAGACCATAACTTGGTGGAGTTTGCCTGGCATATTCCGATGTCCATGAAGCTCAAGGACGGCACCGGCAAATGGCTGCTAAAGCAATTGCTTTACCGCCATGTGCCGCAGGCTCTGTTGGATCGACCGAAAATGGGCTTTAGCGTACCGATTGACGCTTGGCTTCGGGGTTCATTGCGCGATTGGGCGCAAACCTATCTTGCAGAGGATCGGATAATTGCCGAAGGATTTTTTGACGCACGTGTGGTGCGCCAGACTTGGGAGCAGCACCTTAAGGGCGCTATTGACGCCGGTGGCCCGCTTTGGACGCTGCTGATGTTCCAACTATGGCTGGAGAAGGTGAAGAAATGGGTGTGATTGCGCGACTGCCATGGTGGGCCAAGATGGGTGCCAAGCTGGTCTTGGCGCGGCTGCCGATGCCTTACGGGCTGTGGCGCCGGGTGGGTCTGTTTCGCCATGGGGAAATGAACGTACCGACACGCGCTGTAAAGACGTTTGATTCCTACTACCAACGTGCGGCCAGCCATGCAACGCTGCCGCCGGGTTTCCGCTCGTTGGAACTGGGTCCGGGTGATTCGGTTCTGTCGGGCCTAGTCGCACTGGCCTATGGTGCAAGCCACGCATGGCTGGTTGACGCGGGGGCCTTCGCGGACACGGATGTTTCTGCCTGCCTTAAAACGGTTGAACTGTTGCGCGCGCAGGGCAAACCGGTGCCGGACATCGAAAGCGCCGGCAGCGTGTCGGAAGTGCTCCAGCGCTCGGGTGTTGAGTACTTGACCGAGGGAACTGCTTCGCTGGCGTCGATACCGGATGCATCGGTTGATTTTTGCTGGTCACAGGTGGTTCTGGAACATGTACCTCGCGCCGAGTTTCCCCGCTTCCTGCAAGAGTTGCGCCGGATTGTTGCGCCAGGTTCGGTTGGTGTGCACAGCATCGATTTTCGCGACCACTTGGGCGGTGGGCTGAACAATCTGCGTTTTTCGCAAGCCACCTGGGAGGGCCGTGCCTTTCGGGGTGGCGGCTTCTATACCAACCGGATTCGTCCACGCGAGATGCTATTGATGTTTGCAAAGGCCGGCTTTGATGTCGAACTTGTTGGCCAGACGCGGTGGTCGGTAATGCCGATACGCCGTGACCAGCTAGCCCGCGAATTTCATGCTCTGTCGGATGAAGACTTGATGGTGGCTGAGGTTGAAATTATTGTCCGCCCCAAGCCTTGAGGCCCAGCAAGCTCTGGTGCCCACCATGGGCAGACGGCTGTTGTTCGTAGTCAATGTTGACTGGTTTTTCCTTTCGCACCGCTTGCCCTTGGCGTTGGCAGCCATGCGCGCGGGATACGATGTTCACGTGGCGACCGTCATCACCGATCGTCTGGCCGAACTTCATTCATATGGCTTAGCGGTGCACCCGCTGAACATGCGGCGAGGCAGGGCCGGCATCGCTTTTGAATTAGGCACATTTTTTGAGCTTGTCCAGCTATTCAGGGAACTCAAGCCAAACCTTGTCCATCTTGTGACGATCAAGCCCGTGCTTTACGGCGGGATCGCTGCCCGGTTAGTCGGTACGTGCGCTGTGGTCGCGGCGATCTCGGGACTGGGATTTGTGTTTGTGGACAATGGGTTGCGGGCACAGCTGCGAAGGCTTTTGGTGGGATGGCTTTACAGGCTGGCGCTCGGTAAAGCTAAGCTGAAGGTAATCTTCCAAAACGAAAATGACCGCGACTGCTTAATTCATCTCGCCCGTGTGCTATCTTCCAAGTACGAAATCATCCGTGGATCTGGTGTGGATATGTCGCACTATGTCTCATCGCCCCTGCCCACCGGAGTTCCAGTTGTTGTGATGGCCTGCCGGTTAATTGCTGACAAGGGTGTATGGGAGTTCATCGAAGCCGCACGCCTGCTGCGCCAGCGATCCGTGGCATGCCGTCTGTGCCTCGTGGGATCAATAGACACAGATAATCCGGCTAGCCTGAGTAATGACGACCTAGAGAGGATTCGCGGAGAAGGTGTCGTGGAACTTTGGGGGCAGCGCTCGGACATGGCGCACGTTATGGCAAAGGCGCATATCGTTGCATTGCCGTCGTACTACGGCGAAGGTCTGCCCAAAGTACTTATAGAAGCCGCCGCCTGCGGCAGGGCCGTCGTGACAACAGACATGCCTGGCTGCCGCGATGCAGTGTTGCCAGGACAAAGCGGCATGCTTGTACCTGCGCGTGATTCGGTTGCATTGGCGAACGCATTACAGCTGTTAATCGGAGACCCTCTGCTATGTAAGGAAATGGGCCGCGTAGGGCGAACATTTGCCCAGCGTGAATTTGATCTTGCTGGCGTTGTGGCGAGGCATCTTCGCATCTACAAAGAGTTGCTGGACCAATGTCAATGAAAATCCTCTTGACAGGAGCGACTGGCATGCTGGGGCAAGGGCTGCTCAGGCATCTGCAGTCTAACGCGCGCATACGGGTTCGTGCTGCTTTGAGGAGGGCGACTACAGAGATTGAGGAGAGCAAAGGCATCGAAAATGTTGTACTTGGAAACATTAACGCAACTAATAGCTTTACGCATGGCCTTATGGGAATGGATGTCGTAGTTCACGCAGCAGCTCGTGTTCATGTATTGAATGATACTGCGATTGACCCATTGGTCGAGTACCGAAAAATCAACACGGAAGGAACTTTGAATTTGGCCAGGCAGGCTGCTTTTAATGGTGTAAAGCGGTTTATATTTTTGAGCACGATCAAGGTCAACGGCGAAGCAACAAGGCGCGGGAGTTCATTTTGTATGCGTGATCAGCCGATGCCCCAAGACGCTTATGCGATTTCGAAATGGGAAGCTGAGCAGGGGTTGGTCGAAATCTCAGCCAAGACTGGCATGGAAGTCGTGATCTTGCGTGCACCGTTGGTCTATGGCCCGGGGGTTGGAGCTAATTTTTTGCGTTTGATGCGTGCTGTGGATCGACGAACGCCGCTTCCTTTCGGTTTGGTCGATAACTGTCGTAGCTTGATCTATCTTGGTAACCTGGTTGATGCGATCGTTGCCTGCCTGGATCATCCGGTTGCCGCTGGGAAAACCTATTTGCTCAGTGATGGTGAGGATGTTTCGACTCCAGAGCTTATTAATCGGCTCGCTAAGGCATTTAACCGGTCACCACGACTTATGCCTATCCCCCCCGTTCTGATGCGATGGGGTGGCCAACTGGTTTGCAAAGGCCGCGAAATTGATCGGCTACTGGGATCGCTGGTTGTCGATAGCAGTGCTATTCAAAGCGAGCTGGGCTGGATGCCTCCTCATTCTATGCAAGAAGGATTACAAGTGACAGCCAACTGGTACCGCGAAAAAAACCTGTATGAAGCGCGCCTTTGATCTGTTTCTTGCGTTGTCCGCTGGCGTAGTGCTTATTGTGCCAATCCTGTTTGTAGCACTGGCCATACGACTAACTTCTCCCGGTCCTGCCTTGAACTGGAGTGACCGAGTTGGTCGTGGAAATCGCATTTTCAAGATGCCAAAGTTGCGCAGCATGCGGGTAGATACACCGCCCGTGGCCACTCATTTGCTAACCGATCCAGCCGCTTATTTGACCCTGATTGGGCCGTTTTTGCGCAGGACAAGCATCGATGAACTCCCCCAACTCTGGAGTATCCTGAAAGGCGATATGAGTTTTGTGGGTCCTCGCCCCGCGTTGTTTAACCAGGTTGACCTAATTGCGCTCCGAACAGAGCAAGAAGTGCATGAATTGTTGCCAGGACTGACTGGTTGGGCTCAAGTCAACGGTAGAGATGAAATTCCTTTAGCTCAAAAAGTTAAGTTTGACGCAGAGTATTTGGAGCATAAGAGTCTAAGTTTTGATTTTTATATTTTATGGTTAACTTTTGTGAAGGTTTTCAAAGGAGATGGGGTCTCACATTGATTGAGGTGCGTTCAACACTTCCAATAACAGTATCTGTTTTTACCCATCCGAGTTATCGGTAATTACTAATTAGACAAATGATAAATACTTTCAGAGCCAAGAATAATGAGTAAGTACATAAACATGGTCAACAAATTCCCCGGCCGCGTTCTTGCTATGCCTCGCATTATTAAGCAACTGCTAGTTATGGCTATAGACACGTCACTATGTCTTTTAAGCGTATGGACATCTTACTATTTGCGGCTGGGGGAGTTCCAGATTTTTAGCGATGTGACAACAACTCCTGTGCTGATTTCCAGTGCTACTTCTTTATTCTTGGCCATACCAATATTCTTTGTAACAGGCCTGTACCGTGCCATCTTTAGATACAGCGGTATGCCAGCAATGATGACCATGGCTCGTGCAACGCTTATTTACGGAATTATTTACGCAGTAATTTTTACGTTTATTGGCGTGCAAGGAGTGCCTAGGACTGTTGGTCTTATTCAACCCATTGTTGTTTTCTTGTTGGTGGGTTTTTCACGGGCTGCTGCCCGAGTCTGGCTTGGGAACCTTTACCAACTAGAAATCAAAAAAACTTACCTACCCCAAGTACTGATCTACGGTGCAGGAAGTGCTGGCAGGCAACTGGCTGCGGGTATGGCCAACAGCCACGAGATGCGCGTGGTAGGGTTCCTGGATGACGATGACCGGTTGCACGGGCACGTCCTTAATGGCCTGAATATATACAACCCTGCGGATCTCGAAGAGGTGGCAAGTCAAAAGGGCATCACGGACGTACTACTCGCGATGCCATCATCCACGCGGGAGAGGCGCAACCAAATACTTGCATTACTTTCCAAGATAAAACTTTCCGTTAGAACGCTTCCAGGTCTGGGCGATATCGCTTCAGGCAAAATCTCTCTCAGTAACGTGCGAGAGCTTGATATCGACGATCTGCTGGGAAGAGAGTCAGTCAAGCCTAACGGTCTACTGCTTAACCGCAACACCCACAACAAGACCGTGCTGGTGACGGGCGCCGGCGGCAGCATTGGCAGCGAGTTGTGCCTACAGGTTATCAAGACCCAGCCAAGGCGTTTGCTACTTCTGGAGATGAGTGAGTTTGCGCTCTACCAGATTCACCAAGAGATACAGTCTGCGCTTGTGCTTGATGAAGATAAGCCAGATGAATCTCTAGAAATTGTCCCTTTGCTTGGCTCTGTTTGTGATGAAGTGCGTGTGCACGAGATCATGGACACTTGGAAACCGCACACTGTCTACCACGCCGCCGCCTACAAACACGTACCCCTAGTGGAGCACAACCCTGCAGAGGGCGTTCGTAACAATGTGTGGGGCACTAAGGTATGCGCAGAGGCTGCAGTTCGAAACGGCGTACAGAATTTTGTCCTCATCAGCACCGACAAGGCTGTGAGGCCAACCAACATTATGGGCGCTACTAAGCGTCTTGCGGAGATGGTGCTGCAGGCTCTGAACGATACAAAACTATATTCTGCTGATTCCCGCACTCTAACAACTAACAATTCATGGACTAGCATCAAGACATGTTTTTCGATTGTCCGGTTTGGTAACGTGTTGGGCTCGAGTGGTTCAGTGGTACCTTTGTTTCGTGAGCAAATCAAGAATGGTGGTCCCATCACACTGACCCACTCAGACATCACACGCTACTTCATGACGATCCCTGAAGCGGCCCAACTTGTTATTCAAGCGGGGGCTATGGGCTCGGGGGGGGACGTTTTCATATTAGATATGGGAGAACCAGTACGAATATATGACTTAGCAAGCCGAATTGTGGAGCTATCTGGTCTCACTCTTAAAGATGAACTAAATCCGCAAGGTGACATTGAGATCAAGGTGACGGGGCTGCGACCAGGAGAAAAACTTTTCGAAGAACTTTTGATTGGTGATGATCCAAAACCAACGCAGCACCCTCGTATATTGAAAGCCCACGAAAAGTTTGTACCGTGGGAACAACTGCAGGGTCAGCTTAACTCTCTGAACCTTGCCCTCAGCGTCAATGATGTACCAGTGATCAGGAGCTTCTTGCAGCAACTCGTGGTGGGTTATCAACCAAACGGCGAGGTAGTAGACTGGGTCCACTTGGCTCAAGAGCGCCAGTCAGCAGAGTTTTGAGAACGAAAATAATGTGAAGAAAGTAGAAATTGAAGCGTCCCAATAAATTAAATTTTTACGCTTTTTGGGATCAATACGCATTAGTCTCTGCATGCATCCTTGCTTTTTGCGTCAGTCTGGGTGCTGCAACGGTTTCTCTTGCCAAAGCGCTAGTTTTACTAGGCTTTCTTATTCATCTTGTATTGCATAAGAAAAGAATATTCGAATCCCGATTCATGCAGGTTCCCCTAGTATTTATTTGGATGCTAGTTGCGGTTATATGGATGTTGATGTCAATGACTTGGTCGAAAGCCTCGGAACTGACGCAGTGGCAATATTTTTATGCGCATACAAGATTTCTTTGGCTTGCAATTATTTATTTTTTGATTGCAACTAAAGCCCGAGGCTTATCAGTTTTGAAGTGGTTAATCTATGGTCAGATGTTTGTGACCTGCGTTTCATGGCTTTTATGGTTAGGAGTCGAAGTGCCGCTAACAAGAAGACCATTAGAAAGAGGCATTGCTTTTACAAGTACTTTAGAGCAACCTGTGATGGCAGTGTTAGTGCTGATTATTCTTTGGAATTTTCGTCAATATTTGACAAAGCAATGGGGTGAGTGGTTTGTTCGATTAGCCATCATTGCGATGGCTCTGAATATCGTCTTTGTAATGTCGGGGCGTACTGGATACATAGTATTTATATTATTTCTTACTATAGAAATTTACAGGGCGCTTCCTAGTCGATGGCGTTGGCTCTCTTTGATAGCACCCATTATCTTATCGATGATTTTTTCTGCAGTCTCACCATTTTTCTCTAAACGCCTTGCACAAATTGAAACTAATTCACAAGCGTATCTTCAAAAAGAATCGTTGAGTTCTGAGGGAGAACGATTAGACATGTGGAAACATACTATCTCAGGAATCCTTAAAAAACCGATATTGGGCTATGGTGTTGGCAGTATGCCGGAGGTTTACAGCGCAGAAGACGGATTGATAAAAGCACCGCTAAGCCAGCCGCACCAACAATATTTATTTTGGTGGGCAGAATTTGGACTCATTGGATTAATGATCATGCTGGGTTTCTTTTTTGCGTTAATTAAAGAGTCACGTTTACTAGATTCAGAAGCCGGAACCTCTTTGCTCTCTGTCGTTGCGGTGCTATTTGTGATGGGTCTATTTAACTGCCCGTTCTTTGGTGTCGGTATGGGGGAGTTTTTCTTTTTGGAAATTGCGGCTCTCTTAGCCATTAGGGGTGGCGCCAGTAAAAGTGGCGCTGCAACTAGCAGTAGCTAGGTTCAGGCATCTAACCATCCTATTTGGCTAAGATTTACTTATGAAACAGCCTTTGTCAGTGGTCATCATCACGCAAAATGAAGAAAAAAATTTACGAGACTGCCTTGCATCGGTAAGTGATTTAGCAGATGACATAGTAGTGTTAGATAGCGGCAGTGCAGACCAGACACAAACCATTGCGCGAGAGTTTGGGGCAGTTATCCAAGTAACGAACGACTGGCCTGGTTTTGGAGCGCAAAAAAACAGAGCTGTTTCGCTTGCAAAAAATGATTGGATACTTTCTATCGATGCCGATGAGCGCGTGACGCCTGAATTGGCGCTAGAAATTACTAATCTGTTGCAAACGCAGCCGGTATGCCAATCCTACGAAATTCCACGTTCATCTTGGTATTGCGGAAGGTTCATAAAGCATTCAGGCTGGTATCCAGACTATGTGTTGCGACTCTTCAACCGCCAATCCGCAAAGTTCAGCATGGACCTAGTGCATGAACGTGTGCTGCCCAGCGGTGCGGTTGGGCGACTCAATAGCCCTTTGCTGCATTACAGCTTCCAAGATTTTTCACACGTGTTAACTAAGATGGATCGCTACTCAAGCGCTTCAGCAGAGCAGTTATATCTACTTGGTAAAAAATCAAACTTACCAAAAGCTGTAGCGCACGGGCTATGGGCTTTCGTGCGCACTTATGTTTTGCGAGCGGGGTTTTTAGATGGCGCTCAAGGCTTTGCTTTAGCAGTATCAAACGCAGAAGGAACTTACTATCGTTACCTCAAATTATGGTTATTGATTCAGCAAAGAGGCCCGTGTCAGAAAAATTCCTGATCAGCGTAGTCCTTGCCACTTACAACTGGCCCCAAGCCTTGCAACTTTGTTTGCAAGGACTCGCCAGCCAAACTGACACCAATTTTGAAGTGGTGATTGCTGACGATGGGTCCCGCGAAGACACTTCGCAACTTATTCAAGATTTTGCCCAGTCTTCACATATGAAGATCCGCCATGTGTGGCAACCGGATATGGGATTTAGAAAGGCTATGGTTTTAAACAAAGCAATTGCCACAAGCCAAGGTGAATATTTGGTGTTTTTAGATGGCGACTGTTTGGTGCAACCAGATTTCATAGCCAAACACCGAAAACTCAGTCAACATGGGGTGATGGTGACGGGCAGTCGCATATTGCTAGAAGAAACTCTTACGCGTCAATTATGTGAGCGTGGGCAATGGTCTTACAACGAGTTCTTCGTAAACGCATGGCGTTATCGACTACGGGGTGAACTCAACAAATTGTCGCCCTTGATACTCAAGCTACCTGATAACGCTGTACGTATGTATAAAAATTTTGAATGGCGACGCATCAAGGGGTGCAATATGGCGGCGTGGCGTGACGATATTTTGAGTATTCAAGGTTTTGATGAGGAGCTCCAGGGCTGGGGGCATGAAGATGCAGACTTCGTGTTTCGTTTGCAACGTTCTGGCATTCAGCGTAAATCAGGTGCCTGGGCTACTGAGGTATTGCACCTATGGCATCCGTCTGCAAGTAAAGAAAATGCCGCAAAGAATGCAGAAATAGTGAGAGCCA
>Ga0214919_10004874_pt1 | contig 19314 bp, 12 predicted proteins | sample LL1503_MetaG_FD_177994 | JGI IMG/M metagenome (GOLD analysis project Ga0214919, IMG submission 177994) | Freshwater microbial communities from Lake Lanier, Atlanta, Georgia, United States - LL-1503 | ecosystem: Environmental > Aquatic > Freshwater > Lake | place: USA: Georgia | collected...
CTTGTCGACAATGTGGGCGATTGGATCGGATTCATTCGCTAGAAAGAGTGACATTCGCCGCGCACCTCAAAGTCGGATGTGTTATTACCGCGCGTCGCCGACTGCGGCGCGAGGCAAACTGAAGGCAATCACGCCCACTTCCGCAAGAACGACTGCGAAATAGCACGCCCCCACCGCCACCACAAATTGGCCTTTATCACAGGGGGCTTGGGAGTATAACGCCAGGCATGCAACAGGGGTCAGCAGCAGGCGAACGACCGTTCCCGCAAGCCAAACCGTGATGAGGTCGATCGCCAAACGCGGTCGCCAGGGTGCGGTCACGAGCAATCCGGCGATTGACACCGGCACCACCGCAACGAGTGCTCGAACAGCCATTTGCCATCCTTCCCACCCCCAAATTGGTGCGCAGGTCGACCAAATGATTGCCACCACCAAAGCGACTGCGATCATTACCAAGATCACCCATCGCCACGGGATTTTTAGCAGTGGACCCAGATTGAGGCTGGGTTTGGGAGATGGATCAGGCATGGTCTTCATCACTATTCTTCCATTTTTCCTGCCGAAATGGGGGGCGGCGGCGTTTTCCCTTTGGATTTATCCATTCGGTCAAGGGCGGAATTCAACTTGAGCGCCCCTCGAATGAGCGAATAGGTTGCAACGGTCAGTCCCGACCCCGTCCCGATGAGGGCTCCGACGGTCTCGTTACCAAGCCATTTTCCGACGATCCATCCCAAGAAGGCCCCGGCCAGCATTTCTGTAACGAACTGCCAGCCCAGCCCCATCATTTTCCAACCGATACGAACTTGCGCCTGCTCATCCTGGACGCTGCCGCTGGATGGCCGTGCTGAAGATGACTCTTTGGAATCCAAGAGTGCATAGTAATGACTCCCAGCGCAGAGGCGACCGCTACTATCCTCTCCCGCCATGTCGATCCCAGAGAATGAAATTGTTGATGTCACTCCCAAGAAACTCACGCTGAGCGAGAATCTATTTGTGCCCAGCATCATCAAGGGACTCGGCACGACTCTCAGGCATTTCTTTGAGAATGTCGGACGAGACGGGACGAACAAGAAAAATCTATGGGTTGTTCAGTATCCCGAACAGAAGCGTGACGATCGCCCCGTCGAAGAAGGCGGACAATTTCGGCCGACGTTCCGTGGAGTGCATCGATTGAACAAGGACGAAGATGGTCGCGTCCGATGCGTCGCATGTTTCATGTGTGCGACTGCCTGCCCTGCCAACTGCATTCACATTGTCGCCGCAGAAAGTCCATGGGACGACCGTGAAAAATATCCAAAGCAATTCGATATCGATGAACTGCGCTGCATTTATTGCGGCATGTGCGAAGAAGCCTGCCCAGTCGATGCGATCGAATTGACTCCCCATTACGAAATCGCTGGATTGACTCGCGCAGAGATGATCTTCGACAAGTCGAAACTGCTGGAAATCTACGACCACACCGTCGCTGAAAAGCCGATGTGAGGTCGGCGTTTTCCAGAACTGGCTTTTATTTTCCGAACATCTTCTTGAATGTATCGATCGTTCCGCCGATGTTTTCGATTCCCTTTTGAATCTTCTTGCCATCGAGCGACGATGCATCAAAGACCATCTTGACTTGACTCTGGAGCGGTACAGGTTTCCCGTCCACATCGCCAAGCGGTCCCGACAGAGTGATATCAACCTGCATCAATTCACCCGGATCCACCGGCAAACTCTTGATTGCTTCGCTGAGTTGCTGCATCGTCGTAGAAAGTCCAGCCGATGCGCCGCCAACCGATCGACCAAGTGATGAGAGCGGATACCGGCAGGTGATGGCGTTGGCATACGGTGGCGTCTTGGCAAGATCGATATCGCCTGACAACTTCAGAACTTGTTGCCATTGATCCCCGAATTTTCCTGCTTTCACGACGAAATCCTTATACGTCAAGCTGCCTTTGCGCACCGTAATCACGAGTGGTTCGATGCGAGCAGGAATCGTGTCTGACTTGGCATCCTGCGCAAGCGCCAACATTCCGAGCACTTGATTGCTTCGCACAACTTCGACGTCGCCCGCTTCAATGCGCGCATCGAGATCAAACTCCGCGAGCTTGCCATCAAGCGGATACGACGCCTGCGAAACGAGCAGTCGAATCGGCGGCGCCTTACGAATATCCGCCAGAATGGGATTGAGCGGTTCCAGAATGCGCCGCTGCAGAACTTTATTGATCGTGAATGTGACCGAGAGTGGATTTGCAGAGGTGATGACCGCCTTGCCACTTCCGATATCGATCTTGGGCGCAATCACAGATAAATACTGAGTCTTCAATTCGGCCTTCACCACCGTGATTGGCAGTCCGTTGGCCGCGGTCACGACATTCGCATCGACGGAGGTATCAATTTCTGGTCCCAGCGCATCGACCAATTGTCCACCCTGACCTGCTGCGGCATCGACAATCGCCGTCGGAACTTTCACCGCTCGCACTTTGGCCGTCCATGCTCCGGCAAGCGCATCGAAAACGCCGGAGGCATTGGAGAGTCCGCGACCGCTGACTTGCGCGGTGATCGAACCACTCTTTGCACCACCGCTCGTCATTGAAAGCGCCATCGATTCGCTCAGGCGAGGCGATTGAACATCGACGTGCGTTGCGCCAAGTGAAACGATCGGTTTTCCTTTGGGCTCAACTTCAATCGCCGCAAGATCGAGCGAGAGGTCGCATGAACCTGCAAGAATTCCACTTGCTGGGATCGTCAGCGATTTCACGTGAGCGCTCAAATCAATCGAACCCAACCGTGTCACTGCTCCCGATGCATCCTTCGTCCCACGCGACCAATCAATGAGCGCAAGGGCAAGCGGGCCTGGAATCTTTAACTGCATTTCACTTGCTTGAAGCACAAGTGGATTTGCGGCTTTCGCGCCATCGGCTCCTGCTGGACCCGATCCAACGAAGAGCGCACGCAAGTCGCCGCTGGCTGCGATTCCAAACGAAATCGCTCCCGGCGCTGAATCACCCACTTGGAATGTTCCATTGAGTCCTGCATTCAATTCGCGCTCAAATCCAGCAGACTTGATCGTGACGGCAGTCGCTCCCACAGAAAGTTTCGGCTTGCCTGCAGGCTCGATGGTGATCGCAGCAAGATCGAGTCGCATATCGACTGACCCTGTTGTTGCCGCACCAGCCGGGAGCGTGAGCGAATTGATATTGAATGCAGCGTTGATATCGCCAAGTTGCGTAATCGACTGCGAGAGCGCATTCGATCCGCCGTTCCAATCTGCCAATGCGATCGCGAGTGCTCCTGGAATCTTGATTGAACACGTGCTTGCTTTGAGCGACAATGGATGCTCTTGAGCAGATGTCGACGGGCCCAGCAACGATCTCAAATCGCCGCTCGCATCGAGCGCAATTGATAGATTTCCTGCCGCACCCGCACCGACCTTAAATTGTCCAACGATCGACGCCTGCGCGCGCTCGGCCAAGCGTGGACTCTTGACACTCACCGTAACTTTTTCAAATGCAATTGCAGTGCGATTGGGCGGAGCAATCGATCCTGGTTCAACGACGAGGCTCATCACGATGGATGCGTCGCCTGCGCGCCCAGTCCATCGGCAACTCTCTATATCGATTGATCCAATGATCGATCTGCCGCCACTCTTGGCGACGAGTGGGCGCCAGTCAACTCCCGATCGCAACCCGAGCGCTTGCTCGACGATTTCCGATGGAATATCGAAACTTCCAGTGGTTTTTGCAATGTCGATCTGCATCGGAGTCGGCGGGCTTTTCGCATCGGCCGCAGCGTGTCCAGGGGTGAGTGTTCCAGAACTTTTCAATGCCAAACGGGGCAAGCTGATGTCCGCCGCGAACGAATCCTTGGACTGCTCGCGGTTGAACGAACCCTTGACCGTGCCAGGCCCAACGAGTGCGGCGCTGCCTTCACCGGCATCGATCATCGTGGCCAAGGTGTCGCCCGAAGCGATCGCCACATCGAATGTCGATTGAAATGCAGCGTTTGCAAAGTCAGCGATTCGCATCGTCGCAGCGATCGTCGCCGCTTCACGCGGCGCGTTTGCAGCGTTGGATGCATCCAACAACTTCAATCGAACCTGCGCATCGACGCAGCCGATCGAACCATCAGGACGTGTTGAAAGCGTTGCAGTCGTGGCGACTCCCTGCAGTCGACCGCCATGAATCAGACCAGGTGCTGCTGCGAGATCAATCGCATCCGAAGAAACCTTTGCGGTGATCGATGCCGGCAGAATCTGACCCGCGGAAACAGAATCCCATGTACCGCTCATCGCCGCGACTTGAAGAGCGATGCGCGAAGGCGAAGCCAGCACAACCTGTGGGCCTGCGAAACGCGCAACGATCGACGGAGGAACGGACAAGGAACAATCGATCGGTTGCGTTGAAAATCCGGTGTTTGTCCATGCGATGTTTGTCGCGATATTCGTTGCCCCAAGCGCAAGGCTGATCGATGCGTTTCCGCCTTGTTTTCCGCCATCATTTTCGATTTGAGCCGCAAGGGATGTGACCGCCGCATCGCTCAGAATCGCGCGCAGATTTGGATCGAGCCACGCCATATTCGCAAGCACCATCGGCGCGAGTTGCACGCGACCCTTTGCACGTGCCGCATCAACTGCGAGCCCTTGGTCGTTCACTAAACCTGTGATGACCTCATCCACAGCAATCGCAGACCCATCGACAGATGACCGCACGCCTAAGGTGACCGCCTTCGTGGGGTCAGATGTCTCCACCAAAATCGTCGTTGCACCAACTGACAACGACATCGTCGGGGAGATCTTCAGCACCATCGGCGCTATCGACACGCTGACATTCATCCGCGCATCCTTCCACGGCATCGCTGTCTTGGCAGCGGGAATCGGCATGGAGATTGCAGAGCCTTGGATTGAAACTAAAAATGGCGCAGTGATTCCCATGCTCGGCGGCACGAGCGCAGGATCGATCTGCGCCGTGACCGCAAGCCGATCGATCATTACAAGATTGCCAACTTCTGCAAGTCCACCACTTGCGCTGAACGAAAACTTCTCCGACGAAATTTCCGCACTGCCCGATCTCCCCTCAAGAGTGATCTTGGCATTGAGCAACATTCCAAGGTCGCGACCACCATCAAGTTGGGATGGCAGATATGGAGCGAGCGCCGATGTCGGAAGATTGACCAACGAGATCGATCCTGCGAGCGAACGTTTCGCAGCATCCATTGGGCTTGTCGCATCAACATTGATTGTCGAATTGGCGGATTCTCCAGTGAGAAGTCGAATGGTGGTGTTTCCCGTAACTCGCACTGCATCCGCGAATTTTACAGATGTAATTTTGAGTGAGAGCGACTCAACTTCCAGCGGAACTCCCGCAGAAGGAATTGCCAGAGCACTCGCTTGAAGATCGAGGTCGATGGATGCGCCATTGAGATTGACCGAACCATCTTTGGCGAAAAGTTCGCCGATCACGCCATTGAGCGAGAGCGATCCCGCCTTCTCTCCTACTTTCGTGACCGCCGAAAACGCGGCGCGTACGCCAGCATTTTCGACTGAAATTTTTCCCTTGAGTCCACTGATTTCAATTTTTGGATCGGACTGAGAACCCGTCGCAGTGAATTGCAGGCCTGCAATTTCCAACACCGCCCCGCGCAGAGTCTCCGCCAATGAAGCAGTTGGCGCAGTCGGTGCTGAGACCGCGACTGGAGCCTTGGCTGGCGTCGGCGATACAAAAAGTTCAGTCAGTGAAAGCGATCCATCGGGTCGATACGCCGTCGCGATAATTCCTGAAAGAATGACATGCGGTGATTCCGACTGCCGTGCAAGCGCGATCAATCCATTGTTCGCAGTGACATCAAGAGTGATCGATGCGCCGTCAGCGCCTTTGATCGAAAACCCTTTGATGACTTGCGGGCCAGACCATGACAGAGACAATTCGGCAAGTGATACTTGTCCGCGCACCAGCGGCGATACAAATCCAACCGCCATGTTGCGACCGAATGATCCCGAGAGAATCGTTGGCAATAATGCGATGAGCAATCCAAGGAAGACGATGCCCCCTGCGAGTGCGATCAAACCTCTGCGAAGCCATTTGCGGCGAATGTCGAGTTTCATATGAGCCGAGCAGTCTATAGAAGGAGCAACTTCCAATCCCCCAAAGGCAATTGCTCAGTTCAGTCCACGAATGCTGGCTTGGGTGCAATGTGACAGAGCATGCGTTCGAGCGCTTTGCGTGCGAATTTGCGCGCATCAGGGTGAACGCGGATTTCGTTGACAACTTTTCCCGCCGCCAATTCATCCAGGACCCATGCAAGATGCTGCTGGTCGATTCGGTACATCGTCGTGCATAAACATTGGCAACCCGACAGCATCTCAACCTCCACGCCTCGAAGAGCTGCCACACGAGACAAGCGAGTCACAAGGTGCACTTCTGTTGCGACTGCAAACTTTGCACCAGCCTTCGCTGCTTCGATCGTTTTGATGATGTACTCAGTTGATCCTGAGAGATCCGACTTATCCACGACCTCCTGCGAACATTCCGGATGGACCAAGATTGTGGTGCCGTCCTTGCGTGCGCGGATCGCATCGACATGCTCTGGGCGAAACAATTTATGCACGCTGCAGTGCCCCGCCCACAAGATGACATCGACAGCGCGAATGACTTCTGCTGACAATCCTCCGTGATCCTTTTTCGGATCCCACAGTGCAGTCTGCGCAGGAACTTTCGCTTTCACAGCATCGATCTCGGTGATCAATCCTCGTGCATGCGCCGTGTTTCTGCCGAGATGTTGGTCTGGCAGAAAGAAGACTTTTATTTTTTCGTCCTTTTCGCGCGGCGTGTCGCCGCCTGCGAGCGCCCACTCAAAAATCTGCTTTGCATTTGAGCTCGTGCAACATGCGCCGCCGTTCTTACCGACAAAGGCCTTGATCGCCGCACTCGAATTGACATACGTCACGGGAATCACCCGAAACTTCTGTTGCTTCTTGGACGCATCTTTCTCCTTCAGCGCAGCAGTGATGAAGTCCCATGCATCAACTGCGTCTTCATATGCCGCCATGTCCGCCATCGAACAACCCGCGCCGAGGTCGGGCAAAATCACCCGCACCGAATCGTCGGTCAAGACATCAGCGGTTTCCGCCATGAAGTGCACACCACAAAAGATGATGAACTCGGTTGCACGGCGCTTCGCTTCAGCCGCCGCGGTTTGACTCAACTTCAGGCTGTCGCCGATAAAATCAGCGTGCTGGATGACTTCATCTTGTTGATAGTGATGCCCCAAGATCATCAACCGGTCGCCAAACTCGCCTCGCCGAGTGCGAATCCACTCTGCAAGCGCAGATTCGGGGGCGTCGCGGTACTTCTGAGGAATCTCGGGCTGCCAAAGCATTCACTGGATGGTATCCAAGCATTTTTCGGACCCCTTCGGGTCTGGAGAAGGACCGGCAGCCAATAATTTTGGATTCGTTTTGCTTTTTGGCTGCGCTGTGGGATGATCCAAGACCCCACGTACGCCCCATGAAAAATACAGCCACCAACCCCGAACTGTGCAGTTCAGCGGGAGTGCTCTTCGCAGCACTCGTCGCAGTGACAACCTCTGCGCTGATCACCTCCCCAACCACTGCAATACCCCCGACCCAAACGATTCAGTTGCTCGCGCCAGACGGCGCGTCGCTTGACGAGTTCGGCAATGCGGTTGCCCTCTCGAATCTCGCAGGACTCACTGGGGCGCAACCAAATATTGCAATCGTGGGAGTGCAGTTTGACTCGATCGGAACTGGAGCGACAGCATTTGAACGCGGATCGGTAAACGTCTTTACTTTGGGCTCTAGCGGAGCCTGGGTCTTCGAAGCAAAGTTGACGGCATCCGATGGGGGTTCCAGCGATCATTTCGGAGCTTCGGTTGCGATCTTCGGCAACACCGCAGTTATTGGGGCGCCCGATGATGACGGTAGTTTTGTGGACCAAGGTTCGGCCTACATCTTTCAGCGCAGCACGGCCGGAGTCTGGACACAAGTCGCGAAATTGATCGCCACCGATGCCGCTGCGTATGACTATTTCGGATTTTCGGTTGCGATCTCCAACACCGTCGTTGCAACATCAAACTTTGGAGACGTTGTCGCCGTTGGCGCACCTTATAAAGACATCACGACAAGCAGCGTTCTGTACGCCGAACAAGGCGCCGCATATTTCTTCAAACGCGCAACAGCTGGGACATGGTCGCAGGAAGCAAAGGTTGTTGGAACAAGCACCGCTGGCGCAGGTCTCGACACTCCCGCCTACGACCATTTCGGCTGGGCGGTTTCACAGTATGGCACTCGCGGGCTCGTTTCCGCACCACTCGACGACATTAACGGTGTTCTCAACGAAGGCTCTGTCTATACATTCACGCGCGCATCGAGTGGAGTGTGGAGTCTCGAAGCGAAGATGATCGCGAACGAGGCACAACGAGCCGCTGAAGATGAGTTTGGCTATTCCGTCAGCCTCTTCGATAACCAATTTATTGTCGGCTCACCCTTTGACGACTTTGGAGTCACTCCTGATGTCGTGTTCAATCAAGGCTCCGCGTACATCTTCCAACTTTCTGGCGCCGCGACGTGGACGCAAGAAGCAAAGATCTTCGCCGCTGCTGGCACTGGGTACGCAAATTTCGGGGTCGCCGTTGGACTCCAAGGAAATCTGGCCGTTGTGACTTCGCCCTACGACGATACGACTGCTCAAGGCGGCGCCGCTACGTTTGCCAACCTCGGATCCGCGTATCGCTTTACGCAAGTAACTCCGTCGACATGGGGAGCGCAAGCAAAATTCACTTGCCTTGTGGGACAACCAGAACTGCTCTTTGGGATGTCGGCCTCTGTCTACGGCGAAGAGACCTTGATCGGCGCAACTTTAGCTGACGTCGCTTCACCATTGAAGATCGACCAAGGGGCGGCATACATCTTCGACTTGACACCGTTGGACTGCAATAACAATGGAAACCCTGATGCCGACGACATTGCTCAAGGCATTTCCCAAGATTGCAACGCCAACGGAATTCCAGATTCGTGCGACATCGCTGCTGGAACTCCAGATGTCAACAACAATGGCGTTCCAGATACATGTGAGATTTCACCGACAAGTGTTGCAGCAACGGATGGAACGCTGACGACGGGTGTCGACGTGACATGGGCGACACTCGAAGGCGCCACGGGATACCAAATCTTCCGTGCACTCGGCACGACTGGTGTCGCTGCGCAGATTGGCACGGTGGGCGCAGTGTTGACATACTCCGATACGACTGCTGTTGTAGGAACTCTTTATACATACTCAGTGAAGGCGATTACGCCAGACGGATTGACTGGGATAAGTTTGGGCAACACAGGTTGGCGAAACATTGCAGCACCTCTGAGCGTTGCGGCCACCGATGGAACACTGACGACTGGTGTGACTGTGACATGGGCCGCTGCATCTGGTGCGACGGGATATCAAGTATGGCGCGCACTCGGCGACGGTGTTGCGGCGCAGATTGCAAACCTCGGCGTCGTGCTGACCTATTCCGATACCACTGCGGTTGCAGGAACTTCGTACACGTACACGGTCAAGTCAAAGACATCTTCTGGCGTGAGCGCAGCGAGCATTGGAAACACGGGCTATCGAAATCTCATTGCCCCACTCAGCGTTGCGGCGACCGACGGAACGTTGACGACTGGCGTGACAGTGACATGGGCGGCATCAACTGGCGCCACGGGCTATCAAATATGGCGTGCGGTCGGCGTTGCCGCTGCGACGCAGGTCGGGACAGTTGGCGCTGTGCTGACCTATTCCGATACGACAGCTGTTGCAGGCACTACATACACATACACCGTCAAAGCGACTGGTGCGGTTGGCGTGAGTGCTGCGAGCACTGGCAACACGGGATACCGAAATCTCAGTGCGCCACTCAGCGTTGCGGCCACCGATGGAACAAGCACAGCAAACGTCACAGTGACATGGGCGGCATCAACTGGTGCGACTGGATATCAAGTGTGGCGCGCAATCGGCGCAGCTGCTGCAACAAAGATTGGAACAGTTGCGGCAGTATTGACATACGCCGATACGACTGCTGTTCCTGGCACTTTGTACACATACATCGTCAAATCAACAGGCGCCGTTGGCGTGAGCGCAGCGAGTGCGAGCGACACGGGCTATCGAATGTTGAGCGCGCCGCTGACAATCAGCGCAACGGATGGGACATTGACGACTGGCGTCACAGTGACATGGACTGCATCAACTGGAGCAACGGGATATCAAATTTGGCGCGCGCTCGGCGCCGGCGTTGCAACACAGATTGGCACAGTGGGTCTCGTACTGACATATTCCGACACGACTGGCATTCCGGGCACTTTGTATACGTACACCGTAAAGGCGACAAGCACAGCTGTCACCGTGGCGAGTGCGTCAAACACCGGCTATCGAAACCTCACTGCGCCACTCAGCGTCGCGGCGACCGACGGAACATTGACTACTGGCGTGACCATGACATGGGCGGCTTCAACAGGCGCGACTGGATATCAAGTGTGGCGCGCACTCGGGGCAGGGGTTGCGGCACAGATCGGAACAGTCGGCGCAGTGCTGACATATTCCGATACGACTGGTATCGCAGGAACTTCGTACACATACACCGTTAAAGCAACAGGCGCAGTCGGTGTGAGTGCGGCAAGTCTTGGCAACACGGGATACCGAAATCTCACGGCGCCTCTGAGTGTTGCCGCCACCGATGGAACAAGCACAGCAAACGTCGCAGTGACATGGGCGGCATCAACTGGCGCGACTGGATACCAAGTGTGGCGTGCAATCGGCGCTGGCGTTGCCGCGCAGATCGGAACAGTTGGAGCAGTGCTGACATATTCTGACACGACTGCCATTGCGGGAACTTTGTACACCTATTCAGTGAAGGCGGTCGCAGCGGCGGGCGCGAGTGCAGCGAGTGCGTCAAACACCGGCTATCGAAATCTCACTGCGCCACTCAGCGTTGCGGCGACCGACGGAACGTTGACGACTGGCGTGACAGTGACATGGGCGGCATCGACGGGTGCAACTGGATATCAAGTATGGCGCGCAATCGGCGCTGGCGTTGCGTCGCAGATCGCAACAGTCGCAGCAGTGCTGAGCTATTCCGACACGACCGCTATCGCAGGAACTTCATACACATACACCGTCAAATCAACAGGCGCAGTCGGTGTGAGTGCGGCAAGTCTTGGCAACACGGGATACCGAAATCTCACGGCGCCTCTGAGTGTTGCCGCCACCGATGGAACAAGCACAGCAAACGTCGCAGTGACATGGGCGGCATCAACTGGCGCGACTGGATATCAAGTCTTCCGCAGTGGTACGACCGCTGCGATTGGAACAGTTGCAGCAGTGCTGACATATTCCGACACAACTGCTGTTGCAGGAACTTCGTACACATACACCGTCAAAGCGACGGGCGCAGTCGGCGTGAGTGCCGCGAGTCTTGGCAACACGGGATATCGCAATCGTGTTGGGCCCGCGACTGTGACAGCAACGGATACAGATCCAACCAAAGTTCATGTGAGTTGGACAGCAATCACGGGAACGCCAGCCGCGACTGGATATGAAGTGTGGCGAACGATTGGCGATACAGCAGCGGTATTGCTCGCGACAACTGCGCCAACGACGCTCTTCTTTGATGACACGACAATCACTCCAGGAGTGACTGCGCTTTATTCCGTCAAGGCGAAGTATGTACTCGTTGGATCATCACCAGCGACGACCGTTACAACTCTGCCAACAAGCGACACTGGGATTCGACCAGTTGGAGTAACAGGCGGCGGCGACGAAGGCGGCATCGCAGGCGGTCCAGAATCTTCAACAGGTCTTCCTGGCGGCAGCGGGCATGGAAGCAGTGAATCTGGAAACTTCGCTGCAGGCTCTGGCGATTCGCAGAATGAATCAACTGATCCCGCAGGCGAGGCCACAAAAATTCCACCGCAAATCGGCAACATTCCAGACTTCTGCACGGTAATTGCCACGAATCTTGCTGGGCAGATCGACACGCTTGCGGCCGCACTTGCCAGTCACAGTCAAGACGCGAACGAAACGGCGATCACTCAGAAACTGCTTGAACGCATGCGCGCGTTGATAGAACCCGCCATCGATAACGAGCCTGCTGTTTGCGTGATGTCACGCGGCGATGTCACGCTCGATGGTGTGATCGACAACGATGACCTTGCTGCATTCTTGGCAGCGTGGTCTGCGAACGACCTCGTCGGCGCGGATCTCAACCGAGATGGGCATATCACCGCCGAAGACATGTCCATCGTGCTGAGTGCGATTGATGAGACGAATGCGGCAACTCCGCCCGGCGATCGATAGCCAGTCGCAGCGTGATCAGTTGCGTTTATAAAGAACGTTCCGCCCGTCAGGGAACTGTAACTGGTGCTGGGTTTGGAACTGCAACTGGAACAACAATCGGAATTGGAACAGTTGTTGGAATCGGCTTGGTGGCAGGTGATACTGCGCTGCCTTCTTTCTTTACTGCAGGCTTCATGGCAGCGAATGCCTTATTGAGCGCAGCAGCCAATCGCACGCCACCTGCAGAAAGTCTGCGTGCGACGGTCGAAAGATTCGCTTCGTAATACGCTTGGCCAACTTTGCCATCCGCTGGCAAATCACTATAAATCTTGCGTGTAATGGCACGAGATTCATTTGCCCAAACAAGCGGATCGAGGTTCCCCTCCCACACGACGACTTCCTTCGAAGGCATCTCGGTCTCGAGCGCCTTGGCAAGCCCACTCCAATCGCCTTGCGACTTGTGATGAATCAATACGGAATCCCAAAGTGCATGCAAGTTGGTCTTCATATCGCCGAATGCAATCACTTGAATTCGATTCCCGCCCATGTCATCTGCAAATCCCGTATGGAGCGGCTGATGCAAGTCGCCGATGAAATGGATCGCAAACTTCAGTGCCTCTTGTCTTTCCTCAATCGGCTTCGTTGGATCCGTTGCGACAGCGAGGAAATGCGGGATTGCACCAACGACGCATTCGCCCTTTGCGCAATCGCGTTCCAAGACAATGTTCTCTTCATTTCGCGGGGCGTTGACATAATGCAATGTCTTCGCCCAGTCATACTTGGAATCGCCGCGAATTTGGTCCGCCCAAAGTCCAGCCTTCGCAAGATCGTCATTTCCAAGCAACTCGATGATCGCCGCCCGCGTCTGCGGGGTCAACCGCGTCATTGCGATCGCACCAACAATTTGATGCCCCTCTGGCCCCCATGCATTTGCGATCGATGCGACGAAGAGTGGAACGAGAGCGATCATGGCGATAGGTTTCATGCCCTCAAGCCTACATGGGGCGTTCATGCCAACCCTATAATTCCACCCTCTCATGGCTCAAACAATACTCATCCAAGCACCCGCGAAATTGAATCTTGCGCTTTCAATTGGCGCAGTCAATCCGCAGGGAATGCATCCGATTTCAAGTTGGATGGTGACGGCCGACCTCTTTGATGACCTCTATCTTGAAACCCTCCCGCCAGCGAGTTTTTCCCTCTTCGCAACGATCTGGCACAAAGATGCTCTACGCCGCAGCGACATCGATTGGTCGATTTCCAAGGACCTGGTTCACCGTGCTCACGGCCAACTGGAGAAATTCGTCGGACGCGAATTGCCAGTCAAGAGTCGATTAGAGAAACGCATTCCAGTCGGCGGTGGACTCGGCGGCGGTTCGAGTGATGCGGCTGCGATGCTGCGTGGACTGAATGAACTTTATTCACTGAAAGTATCCGCAGACGATCTTCGCGCGATCGCTTCCACCCTCGGTTCCGATGTTCCATTTCTAATTGACGGTGGATCCGCGATCATCGGTGGCATCGGCGAAAAAATCGAATCGCTCGGTGCACCACCAGAACTGCACGCGGTCTTCTTCTTCCCAGAAGTCCCCTGCCCCACGGGAGCGGTCTATAAACAGTTCGACACACTTTCCAACTCAGCGAGTTCCCCAGCGCGATTGCGCGAAAGCAAAGTGCGCTCACTCGCCATGCAATCAAGCGTGCTACCAACCGACCCCTTCAACGACCTTGCAGAGGCTGCGGGAATAATCGCCCCTGCAATGTCGGACGATATGGAAGAAATTGCGCAACTGGCGCAACTTCCGATCCATGTCTGCGGCAGCGGATCGAGCCTCTTCACACTCTGCACCGATCCAATGCATGCGAGCGCGCTCGCAGAAGCGTCGAGCACCCGACTGCACATTCCCGCAGTGGCAATCCAGACCACACCGCTCCCACCTATGATCCCCAACCCACTACACGTGAGACAAATATGACCAACGCGACAACCACCCCCACTATGAAACTGCCCCCAAATCTCGACGCCGCTTGCTGGGATCAGCTTGCACCGCTTTATGCACAGCTCAACACGCGGACGATTTCATCTGCGAAAGAACTGGAGCAACTCATCTTGGATCGTAGCGATCTTGATGCTGCATCAGACGAGGCACAGGCCAACCTCTATATCGCAATGACCTGCCACACCGACGACGATGCACGGCGCAATGCTTTCTTAAAGTTCGTGCAAGATGTCGAACCCAATCTGCGGACGACTGGTGCAGAGCTTGATCGCAAGATCGCTGAAAGCCCATTCGCTAAGCAGCTCGATCCGCAGCGATACGAAACATATTTGCGCGCGTTGCGCCAAGACGTGCGGCTTTTTCGCGCTGACAACGTGCCGCTGCAAACCGAAGCAACCACCTTTGATCAGGAATACAGCAAAATCTGCGGCGCAATGACCGTGACCTTTGACGGCAAGGAACAAACCCTTCCGCAAATGGCGCGGTACGCAGAATCAACCGACCGAACGGTGCGCGAAGGATCGTGGACGGTCGTCGCCGCCCGCCGATTGCGCGATCTCGATGAGGTCGACGGCATCTATGACAAGTTGATTGCTGTTCGACATCGGATGGGTCTCAATGCAGGATTCAAGGATTACCGCGACTACCAGCACGAACGAATGATGCGCTTCGATTACAAGCCCGCAGACTGCGTTCGCTTTCATCAGGCCATCGAAGAGACGTGCGTTCCCTTGATGCGTGACTTGCATCGTCAACGTGCGGCAGCTCTTGGATTGAAAACACTCAAGCCATGGGACTTAAAGGTTGATCTGCATGGGCGCGAGCCTCTGCGTCCATTTGCGGACAGCACGCAGCTCGTCGAGCGCACATCGCGTGCATTCCACCGACTCGATGCAGAACTCGGCGTCATGTTTGATTCGATGCGCACTGGATCCTGCTTGGATCTCGAAACCCGCAAGGGGAAGGCTCCCGGCGGATACCAATATCAACGACAACAATCCCGACTGCCCTTCATCTTTATGAATGCAGCGGGTCTTCAACGCGATCTCACAACGATGGTGCATGAAGCTGGGCATGCGTTTCATTCGCTGCTCAGCAAACACGATCCGATTCTGGCGTACCGCGGAAGCCCGATCGAATTTGCAGAAGTCGCATCAATGAGCATGGAACTGCTGACATTTCCACAACTCGACGAGTTCTACAACGAAGAAGAAAACGCACGCGCTCGACGCGATCAGCTCGAAGGACTCGCCACACTTCTTCCGTGGGTTGCGACGATCGATGCATTCCAACACTGGGTCTATACAAATCCTGGGCATACGCGCGCTCAACGGTCGGCATATTGGATGGAATTGAACGAACGCTTTGGCGGCGACATTGACTGGTCTGGAAACGAAGAGACTCTCGCGTCTCTCTGGCATCGCCAGTTGCATCTTTTCGGATCTCCATTTTATTACGTCGAGTATGGCATCGCTCAACTTGGCGCACTGCAAATGTGGCGACAAGCGCGCCGCGATCCAAAGGCGGCGCTTGCGAACTACAAACGGGCACTCGCCCTTGGTGGTTCGCGTCCCTTGCCAGACCTCTTCACTGCTGCAGGTCTCACTTTCGACTTCGGCTCCGAAACTGTTCGCGGTTTGATGGACGAAGTTCAAACTGAACTCGCATCCATTCCAGCCTGATTGAAACCAAAACCAACCTCTTAACGAAAAATACTTATGAAAAAAATTGTCATTCTCGGCGGCGGAAAAATCGGACGCATGGTGTGTTTCCTCTTGGGAACATCGGGTGATTACGAAGTCCGCATCGGCGACATGAACCTCGATGGTGCACATGCAGCCGCTGCAACATTTGGCGGTAAAGGCGAAAAAGTTGATCTTTCCAATGCCGCACAAGTCGCTGCGTTCGTCAAAGGCGCTTGGGCGGTCGTGTCATGCGCTCCCTTTCACTGCAATCCGACAATCGCGACCTGTGCGCGCGAAGCTGGTGCGAATTACTTCGATCTCACTGAAGACGTTGCCGTCACAAAGAAGGTGATCGAGCTCGCAAAGGGATCGAAAACTGCGTTCATTCCACAGTGCGGACTTGCGCCAGGATTCATCACGATCGCTGCGAACCATCTCGCGAAACCATTTGCGCAGATCGAGTCACTGCGACTGCGCGTTGGAGCGCTCCCACAGCAACCATCAAATCAGCTTGGATACAACCTGACATGGTCGACTGAAGGCGTGATCAATGAATACATCAATGCTTGCGAAGCGGTGCAAGGCGGACAGCTCGTCAGCGTCCCCGCTCTGGAACACCTTGAGAGACTCATCATCGACGGCATCGACTTCGAAGCGTTCAATACATCAGGCGGACTTGGAACGCTCGCAGAATCGCTCAAGGGACGCGTGAAGAATCTTGATTACAAGACAATCCGATTTCCCGGCCACTGCCAACTCATGCGTTTCCTCCTTCAAGAATTGCGCTTGAGCGAACATCGCGATGAACTGCGAACAATCTTGGAGCGAGCGATACCGAGCACCACCGAAGATCAAGTTGTGATTTTCGTCAGCGCCTCTGGAATGCTTGATGGACGATTGACTGAGCGCGTGTATGCGAAGCGAGTCATGGCGAAAACGATCGGGGGACATCACTGGACCGCGATTCAGTTGACGACTGCTGCGGGAATCGCTGCGATGGTCGACCTCTTCGCACAAGGAAAGACTCCGGCTCATGGACTCGTGCGCATGGAGGATGTCACGTGGGAAGACTTCATGGCGAATCGGTTCGGGTGTTTGTACGCCTGATACTGAGTCGCTTGGATGAGTCGTTTGGACTTGACGCACTCCCTGTGCGCCAAGATGCATAGGATGCGCACAAGATGGCGCCTCTCCAAATCGACCCTCTCGTCTTCGAGCCCCTGTGGACCAACTACACGCTCGGTTCACTCGTGCGACTTGCCGTTGCCGCGTTCTATGGACTTCTCATCGGATGGGAGCGACAACACTCGACGCACTACACCGGCGCGCGAGTCTTCGTCATCTTTACAACTTCAACTTGCCTCTTCTCGATGAGCGCAGGCCTCGCCGTACTTGGTGCAGGCCAAGGTGATGTCACGCGCGTCGCAGGTCAGGTTGTGACTGGCATTGGATTCGTATGCGCGGCTTTCATTTTTCGCGAACGAACGAGCCTTCGAGGAGTCAGCACCGCTGTCAGTCTCTTTATGTGCGGAGCAATCGGGATAACTCTGGGCTATGGACTGTTGACCGAAGCAACTGCGGCACTCGTCATCACGCTTGGGTGTCTCCTTCTTGGGCGTGATCAACATTCGGCAACAGTTGATGATCGAGGATCGGGCGATCCCCTCACGCCGGTTGATCCAGCGCATCACCATGATGAACCTAGCCGCGGCGGACCGTGATCACGACGACTTCCGCCGGACAATTCACGCGGAGCGGAAACCAACCGCCGACTCCCGTTGTGACAAACAAATGTGAATCGCCTTCGTGATAGTGGCCAGCGCGAAGCGAGCGTGATGCAGCTGCCCGAGGCGTCTTGCGCAAAGAAGGGAGAAGCGCAAACTGCCCCCCATGCGTGTGACCTGACAGCGTCAGTGGGACATTCCACTTTGCCGCCTCTCGAAATGCCTTTGGATTATGCGCAAGTAGCAAGTGTGGCACCATTCCATCCTCGACGACTGAAAGAACTTCCTTTGCATTTCCAGCGAGCGTGCGTGACCAATCGATCCCGCCGATGCGAAGCCCGCCCCGTGCGGTCATTGTCTCGCCGCGCAGCGTTGTCATTCCTGATTCACGAGCAAGCCGCATGACGTGCCCTGCGCTATCGAGCAAATCGTGATTGCCGAGGACGAAGTATCGACCCATCGACGCACGAAGTTGACCGAGCGCTGCAAAGACTGGCTCGCATCCTGCCACATCCAGGTCCACAACGTCGCCCGTGCATGCGATGAGATCTGGCTTCGACTGTGCAAGGAGATCGACCGCTTCAAGAGCACGAGGGACTGGCATGAGATCGCCGACATGTAAATCACTGATATGCCCGACGCGCATTCCATCAAACTTCGCAGGCCAATTTGGAATTTTCAGTTCGATCTTGCGCATCTCGATCGACTTCGTCAAATGCTTGCGCAACAACGCTCCCCCGACAATCTGGTCTGGCAAACGAGTCAGCACTGCGTGCCTCAACTTCGCACGCGCCATGCGCCCATGCTTGTCGCCGCGCCCCGCGAGCTTCCCATGAGCGACCAATTCGCCGATGGTGACACGGTTCTTCTTTGCTTTAGAACTTGACATTCGCTCCCAAGAAAAGGCCCTGAACGCCGCCGTCGAAATTTGCGGCATCATTCACGAGCTTGAAGTCTTCCAAGCGATATCCGAATTGCACACCAACATTCGGAGTGAACATCGCAGTGATTCCAGCTCGAATGAATGTGAAATATTGGCCATTCACGAAATTTGTTCCTGTCCCGCTTGACGCCTCAATCTTGATCATCTCGACCAGTGGCACGCGACCTTTGAAATTGAAATCGAGTTCGAGTCCACCGCCGATGCCTGGCATCACTGCATCCATCGACCATGAATCACTCACCCCAGTCGTCTGGTCATTCACAGAGATCGACGCGCTATACCAACGCACCGCACCGATTGCCTTAATGCGAAGGTCTGCTTTGTATCCCCCATCGGGCGCCGTATTGCGCGTATTGACGATCGTCGGTCCCCACGGAGTTTTTTGATCGGCAAAGGGCTGCCAAAGCGTCACGTCGAATTCGCCACCAGCACCTGCAGCTGAATAACTGTTTGAGAGTTGATCACCGACCGAAATCGCAACGGAACCGTACGCACCACCCGTTGTTGCGGATGTCGTTCCGTCCGTCGAAAAAAACCATCCAGTCAACATCACTTTATAGAAGACGCCCCAAGACGCCGCGAGTTCGCCACTGAGAGTTGCTTCGTATTCACTCTGCCCCAGCTGATCGTCGATGGTGAAATTCGGACCATTCCATGACGTAT
>Ga0214919_10004875_pt1 | contig 19308 bp, 21 predicted proteins | sample LL1503_MetaG_FD_177994 | JGI IMG/M metagenome (GOLD analysis project Ga0214919, IMG submission 177994) | Freshwater microbial communities from Lake Lanier, Atlanta, Georgia, United States - LL-1503 | ecosystem: Environmental > Aquatic > Freshwater > Lake | place: USA: Georgia | collected...
GAGGAGGCGGCCGGTGGTCTTGGCTTCCATGCCTTCCTTGAGGCTGGAGATGTCGCCCATGACGACGCAGCCGACGGTGTCTTCGGCGAGGTTGAGGGCGACGCCCTGGAGGCCGCCCGGAAGCTCGATCATCTCGTTCATCATGACGCCCGAGAGGCCGTCGATGGACGCCACGCCGTCCGCGAGGGAGACGATGGTGCCGACGTTGGATTTGCCGGCGCGGGTATCAAGGCCGGCGATGGCTTTCTGGATCTGGTCGATCGCGTTGCTCATTGTGTTTAGTAAATCAGGTTAAGGTTGGGGGAGTTCAGGAAAGGGACTTGGCGAGGTTGGCCAGGCGGAGGGAGGCCGAGACGTCGGTGACGTCGTCGCCCACGCGGACGCGGAAGCCGGCGAGGAGCGCGTCGTTGCGACGGGCGACCGGGCGGACGGGGCGGCCGAGGAGCTTGGTGAAGTGCGCGGCGATCGCGTCGGCGTCGGACGCGGAGAGCGGCCCGGCGTGCTCGATGCGGGCCTCGCCGCGGGCGAGTTCGCGACGGATGTTCGCGAGATAGGCGCGGAGCAAAGGGCGGAGCTGGTGGGCCGGGCGGGACTTCGCGAGCGCGGCGAGCACGGCGCCCACGCGGTCGGACGAGACCGCCCCGCCCTCGAGGGAGAGGGCGAGAAGGCGCTTGGCTTCGGCTCGGACGGAGGCGGCGGACATCGGGAAAGGGACGGCTTAGCGGGCGAGCTGCTTGACGGCGGCCTCGTTGAGGCGGCCGCGCTGGGCGTCGTCGAGATTCTGCTCGAGCACCTTGGCGGCGGTCTCGACCACGAGGCGGGAGACTTCGCCGCGGACTTCGTTCATCATCTTGACGCGGTCGGCTTCGATGGCGGCCTTGGCCTTGGCGATGACCTCGGTCTGGGCGGCCTGGGCTTCGGCGCGGGCGGCTTCGACGGCGGCCTTGGCGGAGTTGCGCGCGTCGGCGAGGATCTTCGCGGCCTGGTCGGAAGCGGCGACGAGCTGGGCTTCGGCGGTCTTCTGGGCGGAAGCGAGCTGGGCTTCGGCGGCGGCGCGGTCCTTCTGGAGCTGCTCGGCCTGGCGGATACGCTCCTCGAGCTGGCCGAGGGCGGGCTTGATGGCGAACTTGTAGAGGACGAAGGCGAGGATCGCGAAGTTGACGACCTGGACGATCAGGTGGGCCTTATCGACGCCGAAGGAGCCGAAGAGGTGGACGATGTCGGCGAGCGGACCGTGGGCTTCGGCGCCGTGGGCGGCGGCCTTGGCGGCTTCATGCGCGGGTTCGGCGGCGAGGAGGGCGGAGAGGAAGGTCATGGTGAGGACTTGGAAAGTGGTGATGGTTTCGGCGCTGGGAAAGAGAAGTGGCGGGCCCCTTGCGGGGCCTCGCCACGTGACCGGTTACTTCGCGAGGAAGATCGCGTAGAACGCGACGGCTTCGGCGAGAGCCATGCCCAGGATGGACTGGACGAGGATCTTGCCGGAAGCATCCGGATTGCGACCCACGGATTCGACGGCCTTGGCGCCGACGAGACCCACGCCGATGGCGGCGGCGAGACAGCCGGCGGCGGCAGGGAGGGAACCAGTGATTTCAGCGATGATCATGTTGTTTTGTTTTTGGTTTTTCCTTGGCTCGCCGCCGGGGGATTCCCGGCATGTCGCGCGCCTCGAAAGCGGAAAGGTCAGTGGGCGTGCTCGTCGTCGTGGCCGCCTTCGTGGTTGCAGATGAGGCCGATGTAGACGGCGGAAAGCAGCGTGAAGACGAAGGCCTGGATCAGGCCGACGAGGACCTCGAGGAGGCCGGCGACCGCGGGCACGACGTACGGGGCGATGCCGCCGAGCGCGTGGATCAGGTTCTCGCCGCCGAAGACGTTGCCGTAGAGACGGAACGACAGGGAGATGAGGCGGAACGCGATGGAGACGACTTCGATGCCGCCGACGCCGAGGAAGATGAAGCTCAGCATGACCCACATCGGGAAGCTGAGCTCCTTCTTGTCCGCCTTGTTGCCGAAGAGGTCGAAGATCAGCACCTTGAAGCCCGCGTAACGCAGCACGAAATAGGTCCAGGCGACGAACGAGATGATCGACAGCGCGAGGGTGGTGTTGAGGTCGGAGGTCGCCGGGCGGATCGCGTCGAGCCAGTGTCCGCCGGCCTCATACTTGATGGTGCCGACGCCGGGCAGCAGGCCGCTCCAGTTCATCAGCAGGATGAAGACGAAGAAGCCGCAGAGGGTCGGAAACACCTTGCCGATCATGCTCTTGCCGACGATCGGCTCGAGCGCGTCACGCAGGCCGGAAGCCATGTTTTCGACGAGGGCCTGACCCTTGCTCGGAACGATCTTCGGGGTGCCGACGAGGACGCGGATGGCGATGATGATGACGGCCGCGAGGATCCAGGTGGTCAGGATCGAGTTGGAGACTGGGATGCCGCCGATTTGGAAGAGGTCGGTCGCCTTCGGATTGACGCCTTCTTCGCTCGCGAGAACGAAGGCCGGGGCTAAGAGACTGAGGAAGAAAAGAGGGCGCATTTAGACGCGGGAAAAGATTGGTGAATGATTCCCAGCAGGATGGTCAACCCTGCGAGCACCCCTTTACCCAGAGTAAGGGTCCATAGGCCCCCCTATTAGGCCTGCTAATCCTCAGCCCCCTTAAGGCGAGAGGCGGACAATCTCCCAAACCCCTTTGTTAAGGGTGTAATGGAACCGATCGTGGAGGCGATTGGTCCGGCCCTGCCAGAATTCGAAACTGATCGGAATCAGCCGGTACCCTCCCCAGTGCGGGGGCTTGGGGACCTGCCCTTCCGGGTGCTTGGACTTAAGGGCCGCCAGACGCGCTTCGAGGACCCCTCGGTCGGCGATGACGTCGCTCTGATCCGAGGCCAAGGCCCCCAGCTGACTGCCATAGGGTCGACGGGCGAAATAGGCCACCGACTCTTCCTCGGAAGTCTTTATCAATGAGCCAGTTATGTGAATCTGTCGCTCCAGAGAAAACCACGGGAAAAGCAGGGTGACCCGGGGGTTGGCGGCGATCTCCGCCCCCTTCTTGCTATCATAGTTAGTAAAGAAAGAGAAGCCGCGCTCATCGGCGGCCTTGAGCAAGACGGTCCGGGAGGACGGGAAGCCGTCCAGCCCTAGGGTCGAAAGGACCATGGCGTTCGGTTCGATCACGCCGGCGGTCTTGGCCTGTTCGAACCAGACCTTGAACTGAGCCAGCGGCGACTCGAGCAGCTCGTGGCGGTCGATGCCGTGCGCGGCATACTCTTTACGGAAATCCGAAAGGTCCATGGCGTGGGACTCTAAACGAAGCCGCCCGTCCTGCAAGCGTTAGCACCCTTCCCTCTCGCCAGCCCCGGCCGGCCTCCCACCTTAGGCCAAGTGAATCTGGTGCTCATCACCGCCGAGGAAGCCAGGACCGGGTTGCCGGCCGACGACGCGCGCGCCCGTCACCTGCGGGAGACGGTCGGCCTCGCCGTCGGCGGCAGCTTCCACCTCGGCATCGAGAACGGCCTGCGCGGCATCGCGACGATCACGGCGCTCTCACCCCGGCTGACCTTCGCCGTCGCCTGGGAAAAAAATACGCAGCCTCGCCTGCCGCTCACGGTGCTCGTCGGCCTGCCGCGTCCGCAGACGGCGAAGAAAGTCCTGCACGACCTCGCGAGCCTCGGCGCCGAGCGCATCGTCTTCTTCGAATCGGAAAAAGGCGACCCGGGCTATCTCACCAGCTCGCTCTGGAAGGATGGCGAATGGCGCGAGCAGGTCGTCAAGGGAACCGAGCAGGCCTGCTCGACGCTCCTGCCCGAGGTGACGCGCGTCGGTTCGCTCGCCGAAGCGATCGCGCTCATCGACCCCGTGGCGTGGAAGCTCGCGCTCGATCCCTACGAAGCGACGGGCGCGCCCGAACTTTCCGCGCCGGCGAAGGCCGCCGTGCTCGCGATCGGCCCCGAACGCGGTTTCGCCGCCGAAGAGCGCGCGAAGCTGCGCGAAGCCGGTTTCGCCTTCGCGCACCTCGGCGACCGCATCCTGCGCGTCGAGGCGGCCGCGCTCGTCGGCGGCGCGCTCATGCTCGCGCAGCTGCGCGTCTGGGAAAAACACCGTCCCGTCGGCTGATCACTCCGCGGCCTTGCGGACGAGCACCGACGCCGCCGGCTGGCCTTTGCCCTTGCCGATGACCTTGCGCAGCTTCCATCCCTCGGGCACCGGGACTTCGTAACCGCCGGGCGCCTCGAGGATCACGCGCACATGCGCGCCTTCCTCGGCGTAACCGACGGCGGTCGCGGCGATCTCCGCGCCCTTGGTCTGCCACAGCTCCCAGGGCGGATCCGCGAAGACGAGGTCGAAGCGCCCTGCGGCCACGCCGGGCTTGGTCGCATCGCCGGTGATCTTCGTGAAAGGCAGTTCGGCGAGGCCCATCGACTTCGCGACCGCGGCGGCGTTGGCCGTCAGCTCGGCGCCGATGCGCTGGTCGACGCACGTCGCGCGCAGGGCGCCACGGCTGAGCGACTCGAGGCCGTAGGCGCCGGTGCCGGCGAAGAGATCAAGCACGGCCGTGCCCGGCACGAACGCCGCGAGCGAGTTGAACACCGCCTCGCGGATGTAGTCCGTGGCCGGACGCACGCCGCCCTGCGTGGGAACGCGGAGCTGGATACCTCGAGCGATGCCGCCGGTGACGCGCATGGGTTCAAATTCGCGCGGGCGCGCGGAAGGTCAACGGCGTTCGATGCCGAGCACCTGCCGCTCGGGCGACCAGCACGTGGTGCGACCGCCGATCTCTTCCCGGACCAACGGCTTCTTCGAACGCGGGCAACGGCCGCCGTCCTTCCAGCGGTGGTTGAAGAGCCAGGTGTCCGGCGGATCGGACCAGTCCTTGCCGATGACCGCCATCGCCTCGGCGCAGACCTCGCGGAGCGTCGCGTGCAATTTGCGGACGGACTTCGGGCCGAACCCGCCCGCCTTCGCCTGCGGATGGAAGCCCGCGCGCCAGAGCACTTCGTCCGCCATCCAGTTGCCGATGCCGGGAAAACGTTCCTGCATGAGCAGCACCGGCTTGATCGCCGTACGGGCGCGTCGGCGCAGGAAGACCTCGACGACGCCGACGGTGAATTCCGGCGAAAGGATCGCGGGCGGAATCTTCTCCCACCAAGGCGGCACGCCCACGCCTTGCCAGAACTGGATGCGTCCGAACTGCCGGGGGTCGACGAAGACGAGTTCCTTGCCGCCGGCCATCGTCAGCTTGAAATGGTCATAGGGCGTCGGCTCGCGATCGGCATCGCCGACTTCGAGTCGGCCGGTCATCCCGAGGTGCACGCCGATCCAGGTGTTTCCCGAGAAACGGAACGCCATCTGCTTGGCGGCCGCGAAGGACTCGAGGAGCTTAGCGCCCGTCAGAGCCTTGGTCAGCGCCTTCGCGTCAACGGCACGACCGACACGCGCCTTCGGATTCAGGAAGACCTTCGCGGCCTTCCGGCCGATGCCTGGATTCCAGCGACGACGGAAATATTCGACTTCGGCGAGCTCGGGCATGGCCAAACACCCTGCGAAAATAGCCATGGGGCGCAAGGCGGCGAGGTGGCACGAAAAGGGCGCCCCCACCCGGAGGCGCCCTTGGTGCTATGAGCAGACCAAGACGGACTAAAAGACCTTCTTGAGGGTGAAAGCCGTGATATTGTCCCCGCCTTCAAGCTCGGAATAGGAAACCGTCGCGGTGAATCCGAGTACCGGGTAGCTGGCGGATACGGCGTAATCATAGACGTCGGTCTCCGTCTGGCCGTAATGCAGGCCGATGTTCAACCCTTTGACGGCGGCCACGTCGTAGCTATAATTGGCTTCGTAGTAGTAATCGGACAAGACGCCCGAAACGCCGTCGGAATACTTGAGGGTCAGGCCGGCGTAAGTGGCGGCGATGTTGGCTTCGCCGCCGTTCGGGGCGGTGTTGTAGGTGTAATTGATATAACCGACCGAAAAATCGACCGCACCCAGCTTGAAGGCGTAATTGGCGTAGAGGTCGATCTCGAGGCCGCCGAAGGCGTCGGAGACATTGGAAGCCCAGAGCCCGGCCGACAGGCCCGATGCGTGGACTACGTCATACCCGCCCTGCAACGCCGCCTTGCCTGCGGTCTGCGAGACGCCGCGGAAGACATAGTCGCTGGTGAGCGCGATGTTGCCCGAGGCGGTGAAGGACGCGGGAGCGTCGGCGGCCTGGGCGGCGATCGAGGAAGCAGCGGCGAGGAAGGCTACTGCGAGTTTGGTGTTGGTCTTCATGGTGGTGGTGTTTTTGGTGGGTGCTTGGTAGCGACACCCATTGAGCATCGGTCGTGCCAAACCGTTTTTCCGCGTCGGCGCGGCGGAAAACGTGTCACGATTTCGTCACGCGTGCCGAAAGTCGGCGGAGGCGATTTTCGAATGTGAGCAACATGCGAAAAATTCGCCACCGGCGGCGGCGCGGCTCCGCTTTTTCGCTCTGGCTAAAAAGACGCACGCCCGCTTGATTATCTCCATGCACCAAGCCGACCCCGCTCGCTACGCCCACGCGTCCTTCCAGGCTCGTTGCGGCAAGTCGGGGCTGCACCTGCCGAAGGTCTCGCTGGGGCTCTGGCACAACTTCGGCAGCGTCGATGACTTCGCGAACGCCCGCGCGATCGCCCTGCGCGCCTTCGACCTAGGCGTCACGCACTTCGACCTCGCCAACAACTACGGCCCGGTCCCGGGCTCGGCGGAGACCAACTTCGGTCGGATCCTGCGCGACGACCTCGGCGCCTACCGCGACGAACTGATCGTCTCGACCAAGGCCGGCTACACCATGTGGCCCGGGCCGCACGGCGACTTCGGCTCACGCAAATACCTGCTGGCATCCTTGGACCAATCCTTGAAGCGGATGGGGCTCCCGTACGTGGACATCTTCTACAGTCACCGGCGCGACCCGCATACCCCGATGGAAGAGACGATGGGGGCGCTCGCCCAGGCCGTCCGCTCCGGCAAGGCCCTCTACGCCGCCCTCTCCAATTACAATCCGGCCGACACCGCCCGGGCGTGCGCGATCCTCCGGGACCTCGGGACCCCGTGCGTCGTGCACCAACCCAAATACAGCCTGTTCGAGCGCACCCCGGAAGCCGGCCTGCTCGAGACCGTCGAAAAGGAAGGCATCGGCTGCGCGGTCTTCTCTCCGCTCGCCCAAGGCATGCTGACCGACCGCTACCTTCAGGGCATCCCGGCCGACGCCCGGGCCGGCAAGCCGCACGGATTCCTCAAGGCCGAACAGGTCGACGCCGCGCGCATGGCCAAGGTCCGCCAGCTCGCGAAAGTCGCCGAGGAACGCGGCCAGCCCCTCGCCTCGATGGCCCTCGCCTGGGTGCTCCGCGACAAGCGGGTGACCACGGCGATCATCGGCGCGAGCAAGGTCGCCCAGCTCGAACAATGCGTCGCCGCAGCCCATTCCGCTCCGTTCGCCTCCGAGGAACTGAAGCGGATCGACGCGATCCTGGCCGGCTGAAGAGCACTCCGGGGTTGTGCCGGCGGAGCCCGCCCGCAAGGTGGAGTCCATGTCCGCCGGCGCTCCCCTGCCCTTCAAGATCAGCGTCCTCGTCTTCATGCACGACGAGGCCGGCCGGCTTCTGCTCATCCAACGCACGAAGGCCCCCAACCTGGGCTGCTGGAGCCCCATCGGCGGCAAGCTGGAGATGGCCACGGGCGAATCCCCGTTCGAATGCGCCGTCCGCGAGACGGAAGAAGAGACCGGCGCGAAGATCGCGACCACGGACCTCCATCTCTTCGGCATGATCTCCGAGAAAGGCTACGAAGGCCAGTCGCACTGGCTGATGTTCCTCTTCGACTGCCGCAAGCCCCTCAAGGGCCTCCCGCAGACGATCGACGAAGGCCGGTTCGGCTTCTTCGCCCGCGAGGACCTCGCCCGCACCGCCGTCCCGGAGACAGACCGCACCCTGCTCTGGCCCATCTACGACGAGCATCGCCGCGGCTTCATCGCGTATCGCGCCGAATGCCATCCGGGACAGCCGCTCCGGATGATCGTCGAAGAGACGCGCGACCGGCCTAACCTCGACTGACGATGGACGCCGCCGGATCCGAAGCCGAGTTCAAGCGCACCAACCGGAAGCCGGCCTATCCGATCGGCGCCGAGCTCCGCGCCTACCTCTCGCGCGAAGGCCGCGAGGTGCCCCTGCCCGTCACGTACGCGGAACTGCGCGACTTCACGGCCGCGATGCCCTTGCTCGAACGCGGCAAGGATACCCTCTGGGAAACCGTCGCCTACCCGCCCGAAGTCATGAGCCGCCTCTCCCAAGGCCTGCTCGAGACGTACGCCCTGCTCCGCGGCGAAGGCGGCATGAAGGTCTTCAGCCACGTCTACGTCGACCGCGTCGACTTCTGCTCTTTCGGCAACTCGCAACCCTTCCGCGTCCGCATCGTCAACGCGTACAACGAGAACCACGACTACTTCTACGTGAAGGTCGGCGACGCCTCGCGCGTCTGCGGACTCGAGCTCGAGCACCTGCTCTCGCCGAACCGCATGCTCTACCTCACCTGGGGCGAGACGTTGGTCGAGGAACACGTCACGGGCATCCCCGGCGACATCTTCGCCGAGAAGTGGCTCGACGCCGACGGGCACCATCCGGTGCGCCTCGCCAAGGAGCTGATCAAGTTCGAGGAGCGCTGCCTCGTCCGCCTCCTCGGCGACATGCGCGCCTACAACTTCGTCATCGCCGTCACCCCGGACTTCGACGCCACCGCCATCCGCGTCCGCGCCATGGACTTCGACCAGCAGAGCTACGACGGGCGCCTGCGGTTCTACCTTCCGGGTTCCTTCAAGGAGAACCGCCCCTTCGCCCAGCTCTGCGCCAAGCACATCAACGCCGCCTCCGCCGCCCAGTACCGGCGCGAAGAACAGTCGCTCATCCACCGCCGACACCTCGCCGCGCCCGACCGGGTCAAGGACCTCCTGGCCGCCATGCGGGCCAACCCCCTCACCAGCAGCGAAAAGGCGAAGGAACTGGCCGACGGTCTGGCCGAATACCATCGCGACCCCGCCTTCCGGCAGCACGCGGACATGGCCGGCCTGATCGGCGAAAGCCTCGCCCGGCTCGACCGGGTCCTGCGCTCCTAATAGTAAGCGCTGGACAGGACGCGCGCCGAGTGGGCAAACTCCGAGGCCTGCGATGAGCGACTCCTTAAGGCACGAATGCGGCATTGCCCTTGTCCGGCTGACCAAGGACCTGAAGTGGTATCAGGAGAAGTACGGCACCCCGCTCCACGGCTTCAACCAGCTCTTCCTCCTGATGGAGAAGCAGCATAACCGCGGCCAGGACGGCGCGGGCATCGGCTGCGTCAAGATCGGCGCCGAGAACGGCGAGGCCTTCCTCTTCCGCGACCGCGAGATCGGCGCCCAGGGCCTGACCCAGATCTTCACCCGCCAGATCAAGACCTACTCGGACAAGATGCGCGAAGGGGTCATCGTCCCCGAATTCGCCGAGACGGTGAAGCGCCACTTCGACTTCGGCGGCGAACTCCTCCTCGGCCACCTCCGCTACGGCACCTCGGGCAACTTCGACTCGGTCTCCTGCCATCCGTACGCCCGCAAGTCCATCTGGCCGACCCGCAACCTGCTCGTCGCCGGCAACTTCAACCTCACCAACACCAACGAGCTCAACGCCTCGCTGACGCAGCGCGGCGCGCACGTCATCTACTCGACCGACACGCAGTCGATCCTCGAGGAGATCGGCTTCTGGCTCGACGAGGAACACGACCGCCTCTTCAAGGCCTTCAAGGACCAGGGGCTCGAAGGCGCCGCGGTGCAGACGGAGATCTCCAAGCACATGGACATCGGCAACGTCCTGCGCAAGGCCGCCAAGAACTGGGACGGCGGTTACGCCATCGCCGGCCTCGTCGGCAACGGCGACAGCTTCGTCATCCGCGACCCGAACGGCATCCGCCCGTGCTGGTACGCCCGCACCGAGGACCTCATCGCGGTGGCTTCCGAACGCGTCGCGCTGATGACCATCGTCGGCGTCAACCAGGAGGACGTGCACGAGCTGCCGCCGGGCTCGGCGCTGATCATGAAGGCCGACGGCCGCCATTCGATCGAGTCCTTCCATGCCCCCGGCGAGCCCCGCCACTGCTCCTTCGAGCGCATCTACTTCTCCCGCGGCAACGACCCGGAGATCTACGCGGAACGCAAGGCCCTCGGCGCCGCGCTCGCCGACGACGTCATCGCCCAGATCCGCGACGACCATGACAACGCGGTCTTCTCCTACATCCCGAACACGGCGGAGATCGCCTGGTACGGCCTGATGGAAGAGCTCCGCAAACGCCGCCGCTCGCAGGTCCGCCAGAAGCTCGTCGACGCCCAGCGCGCCGGCAAGCTCGACGAGGCCCTCATCGACAAGCTCGTCCTCGGCGGCTGGCCGCGCGGCGAGAAGGTCGCCCATAAGGACGTCAAGCTCCGCACGTTCATCTCGCAGGAGAAGAACCGCATGCAGATGGCTTCGCACGTCTACGACATCTCGTACGGCACCGTCCGCGACGGCGACACGCTCGTCTGCGTCGACGACTCGATCGTCCGCGGCACGACCCTCCGCCAGTCGATCCTCCGCATCCTGGCCCGCCCGAACCCGAAGCGCATCGTCATCGCGTCGACGGCCCCGCAGATCCGCTACCCGGACTGCTACGGCATCGACATGTCCGAGATGGGCAAGTTCCTCGCGTTCCAGGCCGCCGTCGCGCTGTGCAAGGACCGCGGCATGACCGACCTGCTCCGCGAAGTCTACGAAGACTGCGTCGCGCAGTCCAAGAAGCCGACGAAGGAGATGAAGAACCACGTGAAGCGGATCTACGACGCCTTCACCGAGGCGGAGATCGCCGCCAAGGCGGCCGAGCTCGTGTATCCTTCGAAGAGCACCTGGAAGGGCGAGCTGGTCCTGGTCTTCCAGAAGATCGCGTCGCTGCACAAGGCCTGCCCGAAGAGCCGCGGCGACTGGTATTTCACCGGCGACTACCCGACCCCGGGCGGTCTCGGCGTGCTCAACCAGGCCTACATCAACTACTGGGAGAAGCGCGAAGGCCGCTCCTACTGATCAGGCGTAGAGCCTGAACGGGGCGGTGCGGGCGCGGAAAGCCGCGGCGTCCCCGTCCCAGCGCGCCATCCAGCGGGCGAGGTCGATGCGCGCGCCTTGCGTGCGCAGCTCCTCGAAGAAGGCCTCGCTGCCGAGGTGCTTGATGAAGAGCTCGCGCTTGGAGCCGGTGAGCCCGGCGAACGGGTTCGGCGCCCAGACGCAGGCTTGGCGCAGCATGTGCAGCGAGATCGCGGTGGGGCGCAGCTTCGGCCAGTCGCCGACGCCCACATAGACGCCCTGCGTGCCGTCGGCCATCTGCTGCGGCTGCAGCACGAGCCCGGGCACGGCGTTGCCGAACGCGGCGACGAGATCCGCGGCCTTGCGCCGAGGATAGGTGAGGAAGCGGAAATTCTGGCCGGCGCCGGTGCTGTGGCTGAAGCCCGAATCCATGGCGCCCAATCCGGTCATCGCGTATCCGAGCGCGGCCTTCGCGTTGTCGATCTTCGGGGAGGTCGGCACCCAGTTCAGGCCGGTGAGGTTCCAGGTCATCGAGCGACGCCAGCCGCGCAGCGCGACGACGTCGAGCGTGCCGCGGCGACGCGTGGCTTCGTCGAGCTCGAGGACGCCCGGCGTGGCCACGGCCCAGCGCGCGATCTCGCCGATGGTCAGGCCGTGCACGTAAGGGGTCTCGTAGGCGCCCACGTAGCTGCGCCACTTGCGGTCCAGGAAGGGTCCGTCGACTTTTTCGCCCCCGAGCGGGTTCGGGCGGTCGAGGACGATCACGCGCACGGGGCGCGGCAGCGAGAAGCATGCCTCGATCACGTAACGCATGCAGCTGATGTAAGTGTAGGAGCGGGCGCCGATGTCCTGGAAGTCGATGAGGATGACGTCGAGGCCGGCCAGCATCTCCGGCGTCGGACGACGCGTCGCGCCATAGAGCGAATAGATCGGCAGGCCGGTGCGCGCATCCTTCGCGTGGCCGACGGCGACGTCGGCCGCGGCGACGCCGACGATGCCGTGCTCGGGGCCGAAGAGCTTGGTGAGCTGGACGCCGGGAGCGCGCGCGAGGACGTCGACGGTACGCTGGCCGAGGCCGTTGACGCCGGCGCGGTGCGTCACGAGTCCGCAGCGCAGGCCTTTGATCCGGGCGAAGCCTTCGGCGGCGAGGACGTCGATGCCCAGCATGACCTTGCCCGCGATCGGCGGGGCCGGCGTCGGCGCGACGGGCGCAGGCCCGACGGAGCCGCCGCCACCGCCGCCGGCGCAACCGGAAAGAGCGACGGCGCCCAGCGAACCCAGGGCGGTGAGGTGAAGAAACTCGCGACGGTCCATGGGGTGCAGTGGCGGCCATCATCGGCGGTTTGCCGAAGGGTTCAAAGTCCGAATTCGAAAATCCGTTTGCAGGCGAGGGGCGGCGCCGACACCTTCCCGTCATGCGCGTCGCCCTCCTCGGTTCCGGTCGCGGCTCCAACGCCGATGCGGTCCTTCGCGCCCAAGCCGAGGGTCGTCTCGGCAAGGCCAAGGTGGCCGGGATCTGGTGCGACGTCCCGACCTGCAAGATGCTCGAGCTGGGCCCGAAGTACGGCGTCCCCGCCAAGTTCCTGGAGACCGGCCCCTTCAAGACGAAGTTCTCTCCGGAACGCGAACAAGCCTGGGCCGACGACCTCAAGGCCGCGAAAGTCGACCTGGTCGTCCTCGCCGGCTTCATGCGCGTGATCAAGGCGCCCCTGCTCGACGCCTTCGCCGGACGGATCATCAACCTCCACCCGAGCCTCCTGCCGGCCTTCCCCGGACTGGACGGCATCGGACAGGCTTGGAACGCGGGCGTCCCCGAAGCCGGCTGCACCGTCCACTGGGTCAACGCCGAGATCGACGGCGGGGCCCACCTCGGCCAGACCCGCGTGCCCCGCACGGCCACGGACACCCTCGAGTCCTTCGCCGACAAGATCCATGCCGCCGAGCACGCCCTGCTTCCGGCCGTGATCGCCCGCCTGAGCGAGACCCTTTCCTGATGATCGAACTGAAGTGCCCCATCCACGAAGACATGGTCCAGCCGCTGGAGGACCATTTCTGCGAACTGACCCGTTCGTCGTGGATGCTCTTCCATGAAGGCCCGGGCAAGCCCCACTTCGTGATGGGCTATTTCGACACCAAGGCCGAAGCCGACGAAGCGTGGTCGGGTCTGCGCAAGGCCTTCAAGAAACTCCCCGAGGCCTATGACGAGACCGTCATGGCCGACAAAGACTGGAAGGAGGCCTATAAGGAACACCTCAAGCCTTGGGATCACGGCCGGCTGCACTGGGTCCCCGCCTGGATGCGCGGCAAGCATGCCGTCCCCGCCGACGCCGCGGTGATCTGGTTCGACGCCGGCCTGGCCTTCGGTACCGGCGACCACCCGACGACCCGCCTCTGCGCGATCCGCATGATGGATTTCCTCGAGACCCACCCGGCCGCGAAGGTGTCCGTCACCGACGCGGGCTGCGGCTCGGGCATCCTCGCCCTTTCCGCCGCCAAGCTCGGCTGCGGCCGTATCGCCGGCTTCGACCGCGATCCGGAATCCGTGCGCGTCAGCATCGCCAACCGCGAAGAGAACGGCATCGCCGACGACGCCGTCGCCTTCCATCACGCCGGCCTCGAGGAAGGCTTCCGCCTCACCGGCCGGGCCGACGTCGTGCTCGCGAATATCATCAGCGACGTCCTCTGCATCTACGCCGACAACCTCGTCGACTCCGTGAGCCCGGGCGGCGTGCTCGCCCTGAGCGGCATCCTCGCGAAGGAACAAGATTCCGTCCGCGCCCATTTCGAAGCCAAGTGCCGGGAGGCCTGGGGTGACGGCATGAAGTCCGACGGACGCATCATGGGCGAATGGAGCGACGTCGCCCTGTTCCGGCCGCTCTGAGGATTTGCTTCGGGCGACCTTCCCCCTTCCCTCGTCTCATGCCCGACGCCGCCGCCCAACGCATCCGCTACGGACGCATCATCTCGATCCTCTTCGGGGTCTTATGCGTGGGCCTCGGCCTCAACGGCCTCCTGGGCGGCTTCGTCGTCGGCCCGCTCCATGTGCCGGCTCGCTGGGATCCGGCCGTCGTCACTTTCCCGGACGCCCTGCGCGCGGAGTCCTGGTTCTTCATCGCCTACGCGCTGCTGCTGTTCCTTCCTTGGCGTCGGATCGAAAGCCGCAAGGTCTGGAACGGACTCTTTGCGCTCCTCTGCGTCGCCTCCGTGGTCTTCGCCTTCGCGATGATCTGCGAGGTCATGGCCAAGAACTACATCGCGCAGAACGCCCACCTGAAGGCGAAGATCCCCGTCTTCCAGGCGGTGCTGCTCTTCCTCGGCCTCGGCCAGATCCCGATCGAACTGTTCAGCCGCAAGCCCGAGCTGCTCGACTGATCAGAGCGCGGCGATCATCTGGCGCCACGGGAGGAACCAGGGCCAGACGAGGACGATGACCAGAAAAGAGCCGGCGATACCGGCGGGGACTTCGGGGCTGCGGCCGTCGAGCAGCCGTGGCATCGCATAGGCCACCAGCCAGATGGATTTATAAACGATTTGGAAGGCGAGCAGCCACACGAAGCTCGCCGGCCAGAAGACGCCGAGGATCGAGCCTCCCAAGATGGCGAGCCACAGCGACCCGACCAGCATTCGCCACCCGGCGCTTTCCGTGAAGGCGCCTTGATCCGTGAACGAAGGCTTCAACAGGGTGCCAAGTCCGATCGGGACGAGAATCAGGATGTTCGCCCAGAACAGATATACCGCCGACATCGTTCAGAGCGCGGCGTGCAGCGCTTCGGCGCGGCGGATCGCTTCTTCGACCGTCGTCGCGGTGACGGTGATGTGGCCCATCTTGCGGCCCGGGGCGGCCTTGCCCTTGTCGTAAAGGTGCAGCTTGGCGGAAGGGTCCGCGAGGACCTTGGTCCAGTCGGGCTCCCGGCCGTCGCGCCAGACGTCGCCGAGGAGATTGACCATCGCGGAAGGCGCCAGCGGCTTCGTGCCGCCGAGCGGCAGGCCGCACACGGCGCGGACGTGCTGCTCGAACTGGCTGGTCTCGTTGGCGTCGAAGGTCTGATGGCCGCTGTTGTGCGGACGCGGGGCGAGCTCGTTGACGACGATGCGGCCGTCCTTCACGAACATCTCGACGGCGAGCAGGCCGACGAGGCCGATCTTCTCCGCGATGCTGAGCGCCAAGGCGCGGGCCTCGGCGGCGGTCGCGGCGGAGATGCGGGCCGGCGAGATCGACAGGTGCAGGATGTGGTTGCGATGGATATTCTCCGCCGGGTCGTAGACCGCGGTGCGGCCGTCGACGGTGCGGGCGACGAGCACGGAAATCTCCATCTGGAACGGCACCCAGGCTTCGAGGACGCCCACGGCGCCGCCGATCTTATCCCAGGCGGCGGCGAGGTCCGCCTCGGCGGTGGGCAGCTTGACCTGGCCCTTGCCGTCGTAACCGAAATCCGCCGTCTTGAGCACGCAAGGGAAGCCGACGGACTTCACCGCGGCCTGCAGTTCGGCGAGCGAGGACACCACGGCGAAGCTGGCGCAAGGGATGCCCGCGCTCCGGAGGAATTCCTTCTCGCGCCGACGGTTCTGGCAGATCGCCAGGACGTTGGCCGAAGGGTGGCTCGGGACCGATTTCGCGACGTACTCGACGGTCGCCGGCGGGATGTTCTCGAACTCGAGCGTGATGCGTCCGCAGCCTTGGGCGAAACGCGTGAGCGCGGCGGTGTCGCTCCAGTCGGCGGTCACGTGTTCGTCGGCGATGCCGGCGGCGCAGGCGCCCGCGGAAGGATCGAAGGTGCGCACCTTATATCCGAGACGGCGCGCGGCGATGGCGGACATGCGGCCGAGCTGGCCGCCGCCGAGGATGCCGATGGTGCCGCCGGGCTGCAGGGGTCGCTCCATGGCTCAGCGCTGCTTGCCTTTGCGGCCGGGGATCGGGTTATCGAGGACCGCCTTGGTCTGCGCGGCGCGATAATCGTCGAGCTTCTTGGCCAGCTTGGCGTCGGCGAGGGCCAGCACGGCGGCGGCGCCGAGGGCGGCGTTGATGGCGCCGGCGCGGCCGATCGCGAAGGTATGGACCGGGATGCCGGCCGGCATCTGCACGATCGAAAGGAGCGAGTCGATGCCGTCGAGGGACTTGGACTGGACGGGGACGCCCATGACCGGGAGCGAGGTCATCGCGGCGACCATGCCCGGGAGGTGCGCCGCGCCGCCGGCGCCGGCGATGATGACCTTCAGGCCGCGCTTGCGGGCGGCGAGGGCGTAGTCCTTGAGCTTGAGCGGCGTACGGTGCGCGCTGACCACCTCGGCCTCGAAGGCGACGCCGAGTTTCTTGAGCGTGTCGGCGGCGTTGACCATCGTCTCCCAGTCGGACTGTGAGCCCATGATGATACCCACCTGAGGTGCGGAAGAAAGCGCGCGAGCCATGGCCGAAGCGTGGCGAACCCCCGCCCTGCTGTGAAGCCCGAAGCGTAAAAACTACTCCGCGAAAGGCACGTATTCCGGGACCAGGGCGCGCATCCCCTGCTTGCAGGCCTGCCGCTCCAAGGGAAGCAAGGCGCGGACGCGGGTCACGAGCGCCTCGGCCGAATCCGGCGGGACGTGGTCCGCCGCGAAGCGGAAGACGCGCGGATGTTCGGTGGGGCGATACTGCTCCCCTTCGTATTGCAGTTCCTCCACCAGCTTTTCGCCCGGCCGCAGGCCGACGATGCGGATCTCGATGTCGACGTCGGGGCGGAGACCGCTGAGCTCGATGAGCTGCCTGGCCACGTCGACGATCTTCAGGGGCTGGCCCATCTCCAGGACGAGGATGTCGCCGCCGACCCCGAGCGTCGCGCTCTGCAGGACGAGGCCGACGGCCTCGGGGATGGTCATGAAGTAACGCCTGACCTCGGGGTGCGTGACCGTGACCGGCCCGCCCGCCGCGATCTGTCGGCGGAAGATCGGGATGACCGACCCGGAAGACCCGAGGACGTTGCCGAAGCGCACCGCCAGGAAGCTCGTCTTGCCGCCGGCCTGCGCCTGCATGGCGCGGACGACGTGTTCGGCGAGCCGCTTGCTCGCGCCCATGACGTTCGTCGGGTTGACGGCCTTGTCCGAAGAGATGAGCACGAACTTCTTCGCGCCATGTTCCGCGGCGAGCCGGGCGACGACCTCCGTGCCGAGGACGTTGTTCTTGAGGGCCTCGGAAGGCTGCGACTCCATCATCGGCACGTGCTTGTGCGCGGCGGCATGCAGGACGAGCTCCGGCCTGAAGCGGACGAACACCTCGCGCATGCGGTCGGCGTCGGTGACGTCGCCGACGATCGGCGTGATGAGCGCGCCGGCGCCGGCGGCGATCAGCTCCTGTTCGGCCTGATAGAGAAGGACCTCGCACTGGTCGAGCAGGATGAGGCGCGCCGGCGAACGGGCGGCGACCTGGCGGCTGAGTTCGGAGCCGATGCTGCCGCCGGCGCCGGTGACCAGCACGGCCCGCCCCTTCACCATCGCGTCGATGGCCTCGTCGTCGAGCTTCGCCGGCGCGCGGCCGAGGATGTCCTCGACGGAGATCGGCCGGATATCGCTCGCACGGACGCGCCCGCCGGCGAGCTCGGACATCGAGGGCACGACGAGGACGCGCAGATTGCTGGCCGAAGCGAGCGCGCTCACCTCGCGGATCCGGCGCACGGCCGAGGCGGGCAGCGCGAGGATGATTTCCGTGACGCCGTATTTCTCGGCCAGCTCGGGCATGCGCTCCGGCGCCCCGACCACGGGCACGCCGTGGATATGCAGGTTATGCTTGGCGGCGTCGTCATCCAGGAAGCAGACGGGCTCGATGCCGTGGCCTCGGCGGCTCATCAGCTCCGAGGCGAGCTGGGCGCCGGCCTGGCCCGCGCCGACGATCGCGATCCGCTCGACCACGCCTTGGGTCGCCTGCTGCTTGCTCCAGAAGCGCTCGCGGAGCGCGCGGATCGACACGCGGAAGCCGACGAACAGGACCAACGAAAGGTTGAAGTCCACCAGCGTGACGCCGCGGGGCACGCCGAACGCGTGCGCCGGATCGCCGCCGCCGAGAAGGGACGGCAGCACCAAGGCGATGGCCGTCGCGGTGGCGAGCGCGAACCCCATGCGCAGGGCGTCGGGCAGCCGGAAGTAATAGAAGACGCCGCGGAACTGGCCCCAGGCGCCGAGGAGCAGGACCTTGAGGGGTATCAGCCAGAGCAGCGCCTGCGGACGCTGGAGGTGAAGATAAGCCTCGGCGGCCCGCCGCTCGCCGCCGTTGAGTTCTTCGGGGCCGGCGAAGCGCAGCTCATAGGCGAACCAGAGGGAGAGCGCGGCCAGCGCGCCATAGGTCGCGAAGAAGAACGCGGCGCGTTGGAGGCGATGGACCGGGGCAGCCATGGGGTCTCTTGATAATCAGGCCCTCGGGCTTTTATTCAATGACGATACGGAAGCCGAGGGTCCGGCTCTTTTCCCGCTTGAAGACTTCCCGGGGCGACAGGACGGCGGCGCGAGGGGTGAGGATGCTGCCGCCGAACACCGGGGCGCGGGTCTCGCCCGGCCGGGCCTGCGCCCACTCTTCGACGTTGCCGATGAGGTCAAACGCCCCGGAGGCGTTGGCCTCGGCGGTCCCAACCTGGCGGACGTCCGTCCCGCCGGCGTTCTCGACGGTCCATGCCTGCGCGGGAAGCGCTGCTTTGCTCAGGTCGCCCGCCGCGGCGGCGTATTCGGCCAGGGTCGGCAGACGGGCCTTGGCGCCGAGGATCCAGCCGAAGCGGAGCGCGAAGGCCTCGGCCTCCGCGTAGGTCACCGACTCGACCGGATTGGCTTCCCGGCGCGTGGCGCTGGGATTGGCTCCCAGCACGGAAGCATAGAGGCCTTGGGGGATCTCGGTCCGGTAGATCCGCGCGGAAGAGCCCGGGATCGGCCGCAGGTTCTGGTCGATGTGGGCGAGGATGCCGCGGACGGCGGCGCCGTTCGTCATGAGGTATTCCAGTTCCCGGCGCTCGTCGTCTTCCGGCAGGAAGGTGCCGGTGTTGGCCGCGCCGATGCGCCGGGCCTCGGTGACGAGCTCGTCGACCAGGCGGAGGGCTTCGTCGGCGCGACGCGCGCGCAGGGCGGCGCGCAGCTGTTCGCTCCGGGCGCGCAAGGCGCCGATCTCGTCGTGGAAGCGGGCGAAGTTGAGGCGCGTGGCGATCGCGGCCTCCTGCGTGCGGTCGGCGAAGCTGCTCTTCGGGTGATCGGTGAGCAGCTTGGCGAAGGCGTCCACGGCGGCCTG
>Ga0214919_10004876_pt1 | contig 19308 bp, 21 predicted proteins | sample LL1503_MetaG_FD_177994 | JGI IMG/M metagenome (GOLD analysis project Ga0214919, IMG submission 177994) | Freshwater microbial communities from Lake Lanier, Atlanta, Georgia, United States - LL-1503 | ecosystem: Environmental > Aquatic > Freshwater > Lake | place: USA: Georgia | collected...
GGAAGTCGAATTCTTGACTGAATAACAGGTATTCAAAGGGGTATTTGCTAACTAGCCCTCCAAACCAAAGATTCGAGACATAACCATAGATTTTAGGTTGGGATGCAAAACCCTTTAGTTTTGTTAAATCATTTTCAATTGTTCCATTAATTGGCCTCATATTAGATAGGTTTAAGGGTTAAATCTTTTGAATTTCAAATACCTAATGGATGCCTCTAATGAATCATCCTTAATCGGTGGCTTATCCCTGTTTGTAAACATGAGACTAGTTTGACCAAGTTTCTCGAGGGTGGTGTTTTTTGACGGAATTCCGCAACTTCTCCAGAACTCTAAGGTGCATCCTTTGTGGTAATTTACATTAGATTGATCTTGTGACGGTTGAGTTTGACCCAAGCTGTCATTTTTTTTCTGAGACATGATATGTGTTTTAGGTTAAAAAACACAACAAGAATGACAAAGGGAAGTTTCATTTTATTTGACTGAAAGTCCGCATCGCTTTACCACCTTTGAGTTTTGTCTCTGGTTGGTACCCAATAAAGAGTTCTTGATGTGGTTGTAAAGATATAGATATATACTAATTTTAGCTAATTTATATTTCTAATATAGACTTAGCTTCATTAACTTTAGTCCAAATTATTAATTGAGAAATATGATTGAAAAAAGTTTTACATATATAGATTTATTTGCTGGTGCTGGGGGGTTGTCTGAAGGATTTTTAAGAAATGGGTTTACTCCAATAGCTCATGTAGAAATGAATAAATCTGCATGTGAAACACTAAAAACTCGTGTAGCGTATCATTATCTTAAAAGTCATCGTGGATTTAGCCATTATATCAAATATTTGAAAAAGGAAATTAGTCGTGAGGAGCTTTGGGATCAAGTCCCTCAACAAGAAATGGATTCTGTTATACAAAGTGAAATTTCTTCAAAAACAATTATAAGTTTATTTGATATCATTGATTCTAAGGTAAAGGGGAAAAAAATAGATGTAATAATTGGAGGTCCTCCATGTCAAGCATATTCAATTGTTGGAAGAGCTAGAGACCCAAAGGGAATGTCAGATGATCCAAGGAATCATTTATATAAATTTTATGTCAAGTTTCTTAAAAAATATAAACCTAAAATGTTTGTTTTTGAAAATGTACCTGGTATACTTTCTGCAAAAAATGGAGAATATTTTTCTAAAATAAAAAAAGCCATAGAAGCTGCTGGCTATAATTTTGAGTATGAAACTTTAAATTCAAAACATTTCAATGTTTTGCAAGATAGAAAAAGAGTAATAATAATAGGATGGAGAAATGATTATGAGTTTTGCTACCCAAAATTCAATAAAGTTGTAAATGAATACACTATAAAAAAAGATTTATTTTTCGATCTAAGAATTATCCAGCAAGGCACTGGGAATGATTTTGAAAAATATCTCAAGCCATCTAACGAATATCTCAAAAAAGCTAAAATAAGAAACGGATTGAATATTGTTACACAACATAAAGCAAGACCAAATAATGACAATGACCTTGAAATATATAAAATTGCAATTCATAAGATGATTGACGAGGAAAAAAGATTAAACTATATTGATCTTCCTAAAAGATTAAAAAAACATAAAAACGAAACTGTTTTTACTAATAGATTTCAAGTTGTAAATCCAAACTCTATTTCTCATACTGTTGTTGCACATATTTCTGGAGATGGTCATTATTATATTTATCCAGATAAAAAACAAGTTAGATCAATTTCAATAAGAGAAGCCGCTAGAATTCAATCTTTCCCAGATGATTACTATTTTGAAGGTGGACAAACAGCTGCTTTTAAGCAAATCGGTAATGCTGTGCCCCCATTAATGGCAGAAGGTATTGCAAAACAGATAAAACGTCATTTTAAAAGTTAATTTATGCATGAATTTGATGCTTATAAGGCGGAGTTAGCTATTCCTAATCCAAAATCAACTGTAAATTCATACAGAAGTTTTGGTTATAATTTATCAACTTCAATCGCTGATATTCTTGATAATAGCATTTCTGCTAAATCTTCGAAAATTTGGATAGAGTACATTTGGAATGGAAGAGATTCGACAATTACAATACTTGATAATGGAAATGGTATGGATCTTGAAGAATTAATTACAGCAATGACTCCAGGCAGCAAAGATCCTGAAGAAATAAGAGATGATAAAGATCTTGGAAGATTTGGTATGGGATTGAAAACAGCCTCATTTTCGCAATGTAAAAGATTAACAGTAATTACAAAAAAAGAAAATCAACAAATTTTTAAAAGATGTTGGGATATAGATTATATAAACGAAAAACAAGAATGGATTTTATTAGACTACGTTAGTAATGTTAATTATCAAAAAAAGCTTGAAGATTTAAAATCTGGTACAATTGTAATTTGGGAAGTTTTAGATAGGCTTGTTGGAAATATAAATGCAAATAACGAAGCAGTTAAATCTGCATTTTATTCTGAAATGGCAAATGTAGAAAATCATTTAAGCCTTGTATTTCATAAATTTTTAGAAAATAACAGATTGATAATTTTTTCTAATTCTAATAAATTAAATCCATGGAATCCATTTTTGCTAGATCTTAATCCAAAGCCAGAAATGGGACAATGTGAAAAAATAGGTAATGTAAAAGTGACTTATTTTGTTTTACCTCACATGTCCACAATTAGTCATGAAGATTATGAAAAATCTGGTGGCCCTCTTGGATGGTTTCAGCAACAAGGTTTTTATATCTATAGGGCAGATCGTTTACTTGTTTCTGGAGATTGGCTAGGATTAGAGAAAAAAAGGGAATTTGCGAAACTAGCAAGAATTGAAATTAATTTTTCTAATGATGACGATTTCAATTGGAATTTAGATATAAAAAAATCAACTGCAACACCCCCGATAATACTAAGAGAAGATTTAAGACGAATAGCAAAAATTGCAATATTAAAATCAGCAAAAATATATAATTGGCGTGGCGGAGTGACTTTAGACAGTAGTTTTCGAAACAAAATGGTTGAACCTATTTGGAAAGATGAGATTACAAGGGATGGGGTAAAAAAATATAAAATAAATAGAAACCACCCTATAATTAAACAAGGGATTGATTCAAATAGTACTAATAAAAGTTTTAGTAAGATACTTAAAATCATTGAGGAAAATGTACCAATAGAAATGATTTTATATAATCAGAATGAAAATCCTTCATTTCATGAATTAGAAAAAATTCCAGAAATACCAAGTGATGATCTAATAAATTTAGCAGTTGAGTTATATGAAGTATACAAAGTACAAGGAATTACCGATTCATTAGCAAAGCAACAAATTATGAATTCTATGCCTTTTAATTTATTCCCATTAATAAGCGACTACCTAACATGAAAGATGTACTAGAAACAGCAAGATTATTCGCACTTAGTTTATTAGACCATGAAAGAATAAGTGGTGAAATAACAATCGAGAAAATATGGACTGTAATTCATAAGCTAGAAGCATTAAATATAGATAAGAGTCAATCCTTTGATAAAGATCAATTATTTCAACTTTTAATTGATGATTTAAGTATAAGAAAAGGGTCAATTTCGGCTATATCAGATGATATAATACCATGGCTTTATGCTGAGAAAGTAAACATAATACCAGAGCTATGGAATAGGTATAAAATTTATATGCGAAATACGGACGCGTCCTTTCCAATAAATGAACTGGATGATTTTACTGATAATATTCTTGATAAATGTGTAAACCCAAAGCAAGATGGTGCTTGGGATAGAAGAGGAATGGTAGTTGGTCACGTTCAATCTGGTAAAACATCAAATTATGTTGGGTTAATAAATAAAGCTACAGATGCTGGGTATAAAGTTATTATTATAATAGCTGGTACAATAAGTTCATTAAGAAGGCAAACACAAGAAAGAGTAGATGAAGGTTATATAGGTAGAAGTAGCTCTGCGTTTATAAATAATGGTGAAAATAGAATTATTGGTGTAGGGAATCTTAAAGTCAACACAGCCATATATTCATTTACATCATCATATTACGAATTAGGCGATGAAGGCGACTTCAGTGCTCCAATTGCAAAAAGATTAAATATTCCTATAGGTATAAATCCTGTAGTATTAGTTATAAAAAAGAATAAAAGCATTTTAGAAAATTTAATTGACTGGTTTTCCAAAGACCCTAACACTAAAATAGAAAATGGTTATCCAACGTTATTTGGCGTACCAACATTAATAATTGATGATGAAGCTGACGCAGCATCAATTAATACATCAAAAGATATTAATAAAATTACATCAATCAATAACCTTGTAAGAACCCTAATAAATCTATTTGAGAAAAAAACATTTATTGGATATACGGCTACTCCTTATGCAAATTTATTTATTCCGCAAGAACATAACCCTAAATTAAAATCAATAATAAAAGGAAAAAATTATTTAATCGGCGAAGATTTATTCCCTAGGGATTTTATAATTAATATTAAAGCTCCAGCAAACTATATAGGTGCAAGTAAAATATTCGGTTTAGATGATCCAACTACTTCAAAAGTATATGAGCCATTAAGTATTTATAAGGAAATCAATGATTTTGATCCTCCATTTTTTTCAAAAATAAATGCAACAAATAAAAAAAATCTCCCTGATTATTTACCTAATAGTTTAGAATATGCAATTAAATGTTTCATATTAGTTTGTGCAATTAGAAGGCTTAGGGGTCATTCTAAAAAACATAATTCAATGCTTATTCATGTAGCGTTATATGTAAAATGGATAGATCGTATAGCATTATTAGTTAATGATAAATTAAAAATATATCAGAATTATATCAATGGTTCTGATTCTGCGTTTCTAAAAGAGTTAGAAAATATTTATTCTAAAGATTTTATCAACACTACACTAAATGTAAAAGATAATCTAGATTATACAGATTATCGCATCGACGTTCACAGCTGGAAAGATATCGAGATTGAATTAAAAGCTGCTGTATTAAAAATAGAAGTCAGATCAGTCCATGGAATTAGATCAACTTCAAATCTTGAGTATAACAATATTAAAGAAATAGATTATAAACTAAATAATGAAAAAGGTATTTCGGTGATAGCAGTTGGTGGCAGTAGATTATCTAGAGGGATAACATTGGAAGGATTATCAATAAGTTATTATCTCAGGACAAGTAAAATGTACGATACTCTAATGCAAATGGGAAGATGGTTTGGTTATAGACCTGGATATGTTGATTTATGTAGAATATTCACTACAGATCAAATTTATCAATGGTTTAATCACATTACTTTGGCAACAGAAGAAATGAGAAATGACTTTGATATTTTATCTGCGACACTAAAAAAGCCTAAAGATTTCAAACTTAAAGTTAGAAATCATAATGGACTATTGACAATAACTAGTTTAGCAAAACTTCATTTTTCAAAAAATATATCAATTTCATTTTCCGGCACTAAACCCCAAACATATCAAATAAGTAAATCTAAAACAATATTAGAAAATAATTTAAGAGAATTTGAAAAATTAATATGTAGTATTGGAGAGATTAAAGACGAGAATATCTTATACTCTAATGATGGAAAAAAAATTAATTATTTATTATTTAGAGATCAAGATGTACAAATTATTTGTGACTTTATAGATCAATACATTAATGATCAGCCCAATATAAAAAATTCCACAATATCTACTTACATAAAAAATCAGAAAGATAATAAAAAGATAAAAGAATGGTCTATCTGTATTGTTTGTAATACTGATGAGAGAGTCTTTATTGATACTAAAGGTGATTCACTAAAAAATCAACGTAAATCAAATTTTGATGTCAATAAATATCAATTAAAATTTGAAAATAAAAAAATTTTAATTGGCTGTAAGGTGAGAAACCAACACTTAGATACAAGAAATGGTAAGTATTATTTAATAAGTAAAAATCAGGTTGATGATATCAAGGACAGACAAGTTGATTTACTTATCAACAATTTAAAAGAAACAAAAAATATAATTGATCAAAGAGCAAAAGAGAAAAAAGGCATAATATTAATTTATCCATTAGACGAAAGAGGCACTTCAAATATTAATAATGGTTTTCCAATAATTGCATATAGTATCCAATTCCCAAAAATTGATGATGAGGAAAAAGTTTCTTACACTGCAACTATAAGCGATGGGAATGATGACGAGCCAATGGAGTCAGATGATAATTATGAAAATTAAAAATTATGATAGATATTAATTCAATTTGGAATAATCAAATTCCAACGGGAGACATTATTATTAAAACTAGAATAGATCAAATTCAAAATCTTAGGTGTTATGGGGCTACCAATCATATCACAGGTAATAGAATGTATATAATGCAATTTTCAAAAAACATTGATCCAAATAATTTTAATAAAGCAAAATTTAAAGGAGTTAGGATTGAAATTTTTGATTTTGACGATTACAAAGAACTAAATATATATCTACTTGATAATGAATTAAAAGAAATATTCTCGTATTTTATACAAGATATTTTAGATGTCATTAAAGATGTAAATATTGAAGTCGAAGCATTAAATCTTACATCAAATATTATATTTAAATGGAAGAGTTTATTTGATAAGGTATTATTTAATGGATTAACGATAGAAAGACAGAAAGGACTTATCGGAGAATTACTTTATTTAAATATGCTACTTGATCTAAATTACCCAATTGATTTAATTTTAACTAATTGGACAGGTTGTGATTTCGATGATAAAGATTTTATTTTTGGTGCTTTAGGTTTAGAAATAAAATTCACTTCTTCAAAAGTTCCTACATTAAAAATTACAAGTGAAAGACAGCTAGAAGATCAAAATTTAAATGAACTTTATTTACATTTATATATTGCAGAAGAAGTAAAAGAAAAGGGAATTTCACTTAATTCAATCATAAATCAAGTAAGAATTAATTTAACAAAAATACAGATAGCATTGAATTCATTTAATGAAAAATTAGTATTAATTGGGTATTATGAAGAAGATTCTGAAAATTATAATAGACAATATGCAATTAAATCAGAAAAAACCTTTTTAATTGAAGAAGGCTTTCCGAAATTAATTTCAAAGGATCTTAAAACAGGTATTTACAATACATCCTATAACATTGAGATATCCGCATGCGAACCGTTTTTATTTGATTTAGACATGTTAATAAAAAAACTTTTACCAAATGGACAATAAGTTTGAACACTTTTTAGACATAGTAAAATCTGATGTTTCAGCTATGGTTTATTCTGAAGGCAATGGAGCAAGTTATGAGGATAAATTTACTGAGTATTGTATAGAAAAACTTGAAGAAATTGGTAAATCTGAAGGTGCTAGAGTTTTATCATATATACATCCTGATACCCAAGGAAGAATTGAGTGGAAAATTAACGGTTATTGTTTAAGTGATGAAAGCAAAGAAGATAGCACAACAATATTTTATGAAACTTTGGATTTAATCATTACATACTTTGATAATAATTCTTATGATTATAACATCCCAAGTACAGAATATACTAAATCCATAAATCAAGTTAAGAAGTTCTTGAATTCTGCTCTAAAAGGACATATAAACTATATTGATACCTCTCATTCAGAATTAAATAACTTGATTAAAATTATATCTACGCAAGCTAATAGTTTTGATAGAGTGAATATCATATTTTTTATAAATGGCAGCTCTAATTATAATAATGAAACAATTAAATTGAAGGGATTCGATAGTTTAGATATAAATATTCATGTTTGGGATGTAAAAAGATTTTATAAATTATATGAATCTAATTCAAGTAGAGAACCGATTTTGATTGATTTTAAAGAATTTACAAAAAGTGAATTACATGGAATTCAATGTTTAAAAGTGCCAGAATTAAATGAAATGTATGAATGTTATTTAGCTATAATTAGGGGGGATATTTTATCTAATTTATATAAGAACCATTCAAATGAACTACTAGAAAGCAATGTTAGAGCTTTTTTAGGCCAAGCAGGTAAATATAACAAGGGTATTAGAGATACAATAAGAGAAAATCCATCAATGTTTTTGCCTTATAATAATGGTATAACTGCGACCGCTGAAAGTGTTGAAACCAAACTTATAAATAATCAATTATTTATAACTAAATTAAGTGATTTCCAAATAGTAAATGGAGGTCAAACTACGGCTTCTTTATTTCATACTCAAAAAAAATACAATATAGACTTAAGTAATATATATGTACAGATGAAACTTACAGTTATAAAGGATGTTGAACAAAAAAATATTGAAGTACCTAATATCGCTCGTTTTGCCAATAGTCAAAATAAAGTAACTGAACTTGATTTATCTTCTAATAATCCTTTTTTTGTTGATATTGAAAAACTGTCAAGAAGAAAGTATGTTGTTAACCCAAATAATAGGAATCAATCAACATTATGGTTTTTTGAACGAGTTAATGGCCAATATAGAGAGGCATTAAATAAAACAAATAAGAAAAATGAATTTAAAGAACAAAATCCAATAAGTCAAAAAATAATAAAGTCCGATGTTGCTAAATACATAAACATATGGGATCAAGAACCTCATTATGTATCACAAGCATCTCAAAAAAACTTCATACAATACATGAAGAAAATTAAGGATGCAAATAAAAAAAGTTATAGACCTGGGGATAAATTTTATAAGAAGTTAATTGCAAATGCTATTTTATTTAAAACAGTGGATAAATTATTTGGGAGAAGAAATAGCGATGCTATAGGTGATACTAATTTGAAAATATTTGCAACAACTTATACGTTATCGTATTTTAATTTTAAAACTGATAATAGATTAGATTTATGGAGAATATATGACGAACAAAGTATAGATACAAAGCTGGAAGTATTCTTAAAAGAATTATTAATATTAGTTTTCAACTATATTACAGAAACCTCATCAAATACACTTATTTCAGAATACGTAAAAAGAGAGACCACTTGGACAGAATTAAAGTCTAAAGATTTTGGTATTTCTTTTGAAAGGATTTCAGAATATTTAGTTGAAAAATCTATTCAAGAAGGCAGAGAAATTGAAGATGAAATTGTCAAATTGAATATTGAAGAGGAGGTTATTAATAAAGATACTATATTAAGTTTAGGACTAAAATTTTGGGACGGACTTAAAATATATATTCGTAATAATAATCTATTCGAGCAAATTGAAATTGACCTTTTGGATTTAATTCATAATATTTTAAATAATAAAAATTTAACAAATAAAAATCAAATAGTTGGTAAAATGGCTATGAAGATAATAGATGATAATAATATAGATATAGAATTAATTAAATCAGTTTCATTAAAAAAAGATAGTGAAGAAGCTGTAATTTCTTTAAAATCTATCTATGATAGGATTAATCTCTTATCAATCAAAGATTGGAAGAAATTTATTGATTTAATTACTCAAACAAAATCTGGGGATGAAATGGAAATTTCTAATCTTAAGTCTGTATCTAATATGATCTTAAAAAAAGATAAAAGTATAAGAGAGAATAGTTTAATTAAAGCCCATGAACTATTATTGAGAACTTCAAAAAGATTTAAAATCAAGTATTAGTACAAATAATATTTAATCACTCGATCTTTAATTATACCAATATCATATTTAAGTTCTGTTAAGATAATTATCTCAATATTTTCATATTGTACTGTACATTTGTAAATTTTTCTAATTTCATTTGAAATATCTATAGCAGTTAATGGTTTATTTGAGTTACCAATAACTTTTAAAATCATTTCTTTACTCTCTATTTTTAGTGATTGCTTCGATTGGCTTTTAATGCCAGATAAATAGTATTGATATGTTGTATTATCGTATGTTACTTTTTCCTTTAATTTACTAAAAATTTCCTTTTTTATATCTTCTTTAGAAATATAATCCCCGCCGCTTAATAGTGACGCTTTTTGTGCAATTTCCCTAGATCTTAATCTCGCACCTCCATTTAATATTTGAAGTATTATATCAGATAGCATTATGTTATAAATTTAATCAATATTTCTTGATTCTATTATTTTTTATTCTAATTATTTTTGACAATTACAGTCATATCATGATAAATTATCCTCGAAATAAATGTTTGAATTTCATCAAATATGTTTTAAAATTAATTAATTTTTGTCGTGAATTCTTAAGAGGTTTTAAATAATTACATATACCTCTTTTACGACAAACCCACATACCAAAATTCCCGTTCCAGTATACCCTATCCCCAATTCCTGTATTACAAAATCCCAACTTCCCACCAATATATGGTGATTGTGGAACTCTTGGGATATCAAGCTATTCGTGAATACCGACCACTATTTTTTAAAAGTTTAATTGACCTGTAATACAATGTTGTGATATTTATTATTAAACAATAATATGAAATTACAAGAACTCTTAAAAGAGAAAAAACCTTCAAAATCCAAGAAGATGAAACTGGTTATAACGGAGACTCAATTTAAGGCTTTAGCAAAAAATGTACTAAATGAACAAGAAAAAAAGACCATAAAAAACACTCACTTAATTAAATCTAAATTCAATGCCAAGGAAAATAAAGGTTAAAAAAAGAGAAAAGGTTGTATTGACTTTTGAAGATGAGTCACAAATTAGATATACCCCATTTACTAATAGAACATATGAATTTGTTGAAAGAATGGTTGAAAATATTTTAAGTAAGAAAGGAGTTAAAACTGATTGTGTTTTTATTGGAAGTCCTAATAAGATTGACTTATATATGTTTATATCTGGACTTATTGAAATTTATCACTATTCAAACATTCATATCATTGATGATACATATTTTTATGAAGATGATTCCGACTTTGATTTGCCAGAAGATAAGGACTAGTGATCAGTGCATTGATCTAAAAATGTTACCTGGCACTTTTATGGCGCAAGGAAACATTTGGAGATTTCTTTTTTTAATAATTATCACATGTCTGAATTCTACCAGAAGTTATAAACCTATATTTTCTTCTTGCATCAGATCTTCTATAAATAACCCATATATCTCCGTCTCCTTTCCAAATATTTACAGAACCTTCTGTACCTGTTTGTCTAAAACTTCCATTGTGATATAAATCCACATCACCTCCAATAGTAACCGTATTAGATGGCCCCTTGTTATTTTTATCTTTGTAAAATTCACAACGCCCAATTAGTGTTTTAGATTGAGCAAAAGCACCGAAAATCATGAATGACATTAAAGTCAATAGAATAAATTTTTTCATTTTTTGAAATTTTGATTAAAAGATTGGGTGTATATAAATTTAATAAATTTTATCCAACTTACACTATATGATAGAAGTATAAGTTGACCTTTTTTCTAGAGCTTTGATTTACAATCAATTACGCTGAAACTCAATATGGTGGCGGATTTCAACTTATACTTTCATTTATTTTTTTAGGCAAGTATAAGTTATCGCCGTATGTTAGCCTAAAACATAAAATATGAGTTTACTAAACCAAAAAACTACTACCACTAGTATGGAATGGGATCAATTCAAGTCATTGATCTCGAAATTAGAAAGAGATGGAGAATATAAGTTCTGTCTTTTAATATCCGTTGGAGTATTCACAGGACTTAGAGTAAGTGATTTACTACAATTAAAATTCAATCAATTCATTGGAACTGAATTTCTGAATATCATTGAAAAGAAAACCAAGAAGGATAGAAGGATTAAAATCAACTCAGATTTAAAAGATATCGTTGAAAGGATTAAACTTAAAATGAATGTTTTAGATGATGATCAATTCATCTTTGTAAACAAATACGGTACCAAACCTATTGATAAAAGTTATGTGAACGTGAAACTCAAGGAATTATTTAAAAAATATGATATTCATTTAGAAGGCAACGTCAGCAGTCATTTATTTCGTAAGACATTAGGGAATCGAGCGTTAAAGTTGAATAACTACTCAAACGAGTCAATTATTTTACTGATGGAATTATTTAATCACAGCTCACCAATTACTACGAAGAGATATTTGGGGGTTAGGAATTCAGAAATTGAATCAATATATGATTCATTGAAATTATAAAAACTCAATCTCACCAGGAAGTCCTTTTGCAAATCTTTTTACTGGGGCTAAACTGTAAACAATTGTTTTAAGTATATAATCTCCAGACTTCTTATCCTTCTTGGTATAAGGTATAGTCATTGGGTATTCATCTTTAAGGAATAACCATGCTCTAAGGCTCATCTTCATGATGAGTTCGTATGATTTCTCTTTCTCACCGAATCCAAACACATCTGGTTTAACATCCTCGTGTTTAGATTCATTTGCCATCTTTAGATTCTTGACCAAAACATCTGTAATTCGTTCTAAGTTGAAGTATTTAATTCTGCCAGAAGATATTTCATATGCAACAAGTGAAGTATAGTTATCTGTAAACTTTATAGGTTCAACCTGTCTATCACTAATTTGCTGACTATTTGCTGAGTAATATTTCTTAAGTACAATTACCTTTCTTTCCTGTATTCCTTTTGTAACCTTTTCAACTAGGTTACTTAAATGAACCTTTAATAAGTTATTACCCGCTAATGATGCTTCATTATTCAATGATAGTTTTTGTATGATACTATCCTTTAATGGACTACTCTTTGCAACAACCTTTATTGATTCCTGAATCAGTTTGATTTCTTCTGTTGTAAACATCTGTTTTATATCCAAGCTGCCATTGTCAATATAAACCTTATGGTTGGTGTCTTTTTCTACATTGAAACCGACAGCCTTTAATAGATCAAGGTACCTGTAAACGGTTCTTTCGGTACTTCCTATCAATTTTGCAATAGTCTTCATGGTCTTAGCAGGGCTTGCCTGTAAAACTGAAATTAGTTGCAATAGTCTCAGTAGTTTATTCTGGTTGTACATCAGGTTATAAATTTATGACAAGTAAAGACAAAATATTATTATATTTTTTAATCTGACCTAGGTTGACAATTTTATAATCTTTATTCGTGTTAAGACGTGAAAGTTAGCTAGGGAAGCCTTTCTTATGATTTGGGGGAATCATGATATATGTCATTAGTTGATTTTCACGCCTTTAATTTCCGTCTTGTATCATTTATGACATACTCGATACAGCTACAATATTACAACTTTGATACATGTGTATTGAGAAGAAGAGCGTCCAATGTTACTTAGGAACTACAATAAGGAATCTTAGAATTAGGAAAGGATGGACTATGGAAAAGACTGCTTTTGAATCTGAAATGGAATATATACAGATTAGTAGAATTGAGTTAGGCAAAATTAATACAACAGTATACCAAGTGTATAAATTAGCTAAAGCATTGGATATTGAAATGACTGAATTTTTTGCTGGTATTAACGAAGAAATAGAAAAGAGAAGGACAATAAAATAAATTAACAAAATAATACAATGGAGTCCAGTTGCCATTCAAACGGGGGAGTATTCAGAAAATCCTAAAGAGTAAGAATAATATATCAAACTAATAAAATGAAAAAAAACACATTGAAATTATCAGCCTTTTTAATGTTCGCACCATTATTAATTACAAGTTGTGCATCCATCTTTGGGAAAAGTTCTTACCCAGTATCAATTAACAGTAACCCAAATGGTGCTAATTTAAGTATCACCGACAAAAACGGCAAGGAGGTTTACAAGGGACAAAGCCCTGCAACTGTTACATTAAAGTCTGGAGCGGGTTTCTTCTCTAAGGCAGAGTATCAAGTTAAAATTTCTGCAAATGGTTATTCTGAGCAGATAATTCCAGTTACTTACAAGTTAAATGGATGGTATTTTGGTAATTTATTAATTGGAGGATTCTTGGGAATGTTGATTGTTGACCCTGCAACAGGTGCGATGTGGAAATTAGACACACCTCCAATCAATGTAACATTGAGCAAACCAACAGCTTCAGTAGAGCCAACATTACAAATTCTAGATGTAAATATCGTAAGTGCTGACGTAAAAGCACATATGGTTAGAATTAAATAATTGTCTATAGAAATAGAAAATTAATAATATTGAAACAGCCCAATCAAGCACTGTTTCAATATTATTTTAGTGATTCTGTTTACGCCATTACTTGTTTTATTAATAAATCAAAAGAAGTTGACTTATATCATACATTTCATTCAATCATAATATTACCTTACCACCATTAAAATAATACATATGAAAAAGATATTAGTTGTATCTGTTTTGTTAGCTATATCATTAGTTGGTTGTATTTCTTTAGCTCAATTACGAGGAAATACATATTCTTATTCTCATAAATTAACAGGTGATAATATTACTGACAACATCTATGAAGATAATGATTTGAAAATCACATTTTCAGTCGGAACTAAAGAGATAGACTTTGAAGTGTACAATAAAACTGATAAATCTGTGAAGATAATTTGGGATGAAACATCATTTGTACCTTACGGAGAAGGGAAGAAAATAATGCATAAAGGTGTAAAATATGCTGACAGAGATGCAGCTCAAGTTCCTACTTCAATTCCATCAAAAACCTCATGGAGTGATATGGTCGTTCCAACTGATAATGTTTATTATCGACAAGGATATTATAGTCAATATGCTAGTAATCCAGGTGGTTGGGAAACCAATGATTTATGGTTGACCGCAGATTACAACAAGCCTGAAACTGAGGCAGTGGTGATGAAACTCAAAGGATGGAAATACCGATTGGTAATGCCAATGGAAGTAAATGGAGTTAAGAAAGATTATACATTCAATTTTGAGATCGCAGATGTCGTTAAAACTGCTCCTCCAGTAACTAATTAACTATTCGGAAGATTTTCATTAAATTAGTAAAAATATTCAACCATGTCTAAATACGGTTTCAGCTTCTCATGGAAAAGGGCTTTAGGTGTATCTGCTGCGAAACAACGTTTTGCTCGTCAAACAGGAATACCAACCACACAGTCTGGATTAGAAAGAAAAGTGGGTAGGGGTATTATTAGTTTGTTGTTGAGCATGTTTACTGGTAAAAAGGTATAGAATGACTGCAAAAGAATTGATAGAATATTGCAAAAGTGAAAATAGGGTTTGCCCAAGGCCAATGTTATGGAATGATTTGTATAACATTTTATTAAAGTATCACAAAGATGATAAACCACCTATTCCTTTAATACTTGCTGCATGGTGGGAAGCACCTAATTTATTTAAACAACTAAGACTAGTTGACCAAATTGATTGGGCAAATAGTAATAATTGTTTCAATGAAGTTGAAAATTTCATTTTAAATTTATTAGAAACTAATTGGCATCATTTTAATGATTAATTATTATACTTAAAATGAAATTAATTCTAATTCTTTTTCCTCTTTTTCTATCAAACCTATCATTCGCTCAAAAGTTTGACTACTACTTTGATAAGGGTCAAACAAACCTTGATACCGGTAATTATAAACTTGCAATATCATATTACGATTCTGCTTTAAAAAAGAGTCCTAAACATCCAAGTAGTTATTTTAATAGAGGATTAACAAAGAGCATAATTGATGATTATGAAGGTGCTGTCCTAGATTTTACAAAATACATCTCACTTGTTCCAAATGACGGAGATGCTTATAGTCAAAGAGGTGATGCTAGAAAATATTTAAAAGATACAGCAGGATGTATGAAGGATTATGATAGCAGTTTAATGTTAAAACCTAATGATTATAATACTAGAATTAATAGAGGAAGGATGTTGTGGTCACTAGATTCAATGGAGCTATCCCAGAAGGACATGAATTATGCTGTTATTTTAGATTCTACAAAGTTTGATGGGGTTTACTATAAATCAATTACCCATTATTTCATGAATCAAAATGATTCAGCTTTAAAGTATTTTACTAAATCAATTACAATTGATTCAACTGATGACAGACCATGGTATTATAGATCAAAATTAAAGTATTATAAAAAGGAATTTGATATTGCGTTGAAAGACATAAATCAGGCCATTCAATTAAATAATAAAGATGCTGATTACTTTATAGCTAGAGCTAAAATATATATGTTCAACGAGGATGAATATGACGACGACTTGGGTGAAGATGATCTATATACGGCCTTAAAAATGGGCTCAGAAGAGGCCAAGAAGCTCCTAGATGAATACTACACCGAAGATGATGGGGACTAAGTAGCATCATGATTTTATATTATGTTTTCATATTTTTAGACTTAAAACTAAATCTCATGAAAACTATAAGTAGAAAGGAGTTTTATGACCTAGTATGGTCTAAACCAATATCTAAAATTTCTAAAGAAACCAACATTAAGGAAAGTATTATTAGGGGCATCTGTCAAACCTATAAAATACCTCTTCCAATAAACGGGTATTGGTCAAAAGTTCAATTTGGTAAGGAAGTAGAAGTTTTTCCATTTGTAGAAGAATTTGATGGTTCAGATGTTATTGATTTATACCATTTTGAGACAGCTGAAAATGAAATTATAAGAAAAGAGCAAGTTGAAGTAATTGAGGAATTCATAAATGAAAAATTACCAAATTATCCTACTAAATTAGAGAACCCCCTTGAAGTAATACTTCAAACGAAGAAAATGCTCACAAAAAAAGATTGGTATTCTTATTACCAAGAGACAACTGACGACACCCCTAATGTAAGTGTAGAAGTATCTCCTATTATGTTTGATAGGTCATTACTTTTTTTAGACACCTTATTAAAACAGTTTATTAATCGTGGCCATAATATCGAATCAAAAAGAGGGAGTACTAAAATTATAATCCAAAAACAGAGTATTCCTATAAGATTAAGAGAGAGTTATAATAGAGTGAAGAAGTCTAATCCAAAATCGTTTGATTCAGAAGATAAGGTTGTAAATGGAATACTTTGTTTTCAAATTGACGAAAGTTATAATAGAATAGAATGGAAGGATAGTAACTCATCTAAATTAGAAGATAAAATTCCCAATATCATTGCAAAAATAGAAGACATATGTTATAAAAGACATCGGGAAGAACTTGAAAGAGTAAGAGAGAAAGTTAGGAAGGAAGAAATTTACCATTTAATTCAAGCAAGAAAAAAGGTTATTGAAATACATCTGAGTAAGTTCAATAAATTACTTAGAGAGACTGCAAGACATAAAAAAATCATGGATATGAGGGCATATATTGACTCTCTTAAAAAATACGAAAATGGGAGCCCTGAAATGAAGGAATGGATTGAATGGGCTACTTCTGCTACAAACTGGTACGACCCTTTAGTAAAGTTCGACCACCCATATTTGAAAGATATTGATAGGGATACTTTAAGTATAAAAACTTTAGATAGCGAAATTGAAAATTGGTATAACAGTTACAATACACATGATTATGGTGAAGACAATGAATGGGATCTAAATATGGAATTTATGACTGAGTATTAGTAGTTTCCTTTACCTGATACACAGTGTCTAACACCACCCCTTGGGTTTTCCATATCACCTTGGTATCTAGGTATAACGTGGCAATGAAAGTGAAATACAGTTTGGCCTGCTGTTTCCCCGCAGTTCATGCCAATATTGTAACCATCAGGAGTGTTATCCTTTTCAATTAATTTTTTTGCTACATCTATCATTAATGGGAGTTCATTTCTCTCTAATTCACTTAGTTCAAAAAAGTCCTTTTTGAGATTATTTGAAATAATGAGGATATGACCTGGGGAAACAGGATATCTATCCTTTATAAGAAAGAAATTAACTCCTCTATAGATTTTATCATTTTCGCTTATTTCTAAAAAAACGGACATTATTTATTATTTATAACTGTTATCAATCTTTTATAAAATGGATCAGTCTCTCTATTATAGGAGGGACTATTTTCCCAATATCTGTTATTTAATACCACTTTGACATCTTCATAATGTTTCAAGGTATTATTTAATCTTTCTGTCTTTGTTGAACCTAAGGTTTCTGATATCTTTTTTTTCCATGGATGGTTACTACCCATTATATTCTCATTCCTTAATATCAACTTCTCCAAATAGTGCTTTCCTACTAAAAAATCATCTTTATGTAAATTACAAAGACTATGACTCAACACCAAATTCCAAATTTCGTCATGCCTTAAAACCTGTCTTGGTAAAACATGGTCTACGTGAATATCCGAATCCTCTATTTTTTCACCACAATAGAAACATACATTACCTTGATACCCTTTTAAGAAAGGTATATTACTTGACAATGGTTTTCTTTCATAACCTGACGTGATATACATTTCACGTATATCATTCGATAGTGTCCAATCTCCTTGATTTATCTTAAAGGCCCCTTCTAATAAACTCCATCTTGATTCTATTTCAGATAGTAGATTTAATTTGTCAGTTTCTGCAATCTTAAATAAGGAGTCATGTAGGTATAACTTATTGCCAAAATCAAAGTGATAAAACTTTTCTCCTATAATTGTTTTGTCTGTTCCAATAGTTTGAAATCTTGGAATTACATCTATAAATGCTTCAACGCCAATCATTTCTACTGCTCTATTATAATCAATCTTCCCTTTTTTGTATTGGAGAAATATTTTTTCAACTGTAGAAGTTCTCCCTGGAAGATTTAATTGAGGTAAGTGTTCTTTTTCTAATCTTTTGACGTAATTGTCAAAAAAACACTTTGATAAAACATCCCATTCAATAACTTCATTATTAAGTTCTGTTAAATCAATTAATGATTTTCCGAGTGCTATTTTATAGGTTGCTGTGTTTAATCCATATAGAATAACACCTTTCCAATAATCGTTATCGTCAAATTGATTATTCATCAGTTCATGTAAACTAGGTAATTGTAATTGTCTAATATATAGGTTTCAGCTAATAAGATATCCTTAGAATTACATCTAGTCTTATATCCAACAGACACATCTTCTTGATAGTAGGATTGTTGTTTTTTGACCTGTGTCAATATCATATCTCTATCAAATAACTTTCCTTTCTCCATATCTAATATGTCAAAGTAATGTTCATTGAAATTGGTCTTTAATTCAACTCCATTGGAGATGTATCTGACGGGTTTCTTTTCAGTAATGACATTGATGATTTGGTCTATATCGGACACGACTGGTTTGTTGTAGTCGTCAATGATTAACCTGATAAGCAAACAAACAATAAAGAATATAAGAAAGTACACGGTTAGTATTTGATTAAAGTTAATCAATAATTTCAATCATAAACTAGGATCCTCTGCGTGAGGAAAACACCCCCTGAAATCGGTCAAAATCGGTCGTTTTCGATTTTGTGAAAACATAACTAACTATAAATCAACGCCTTCATTTTCTCAAAAAATCTTCATAACCCTGAGGTCCCGGGTTCAAATCCCGGTCTCGCTACATGAAAATCAAGGACTTACGTT
>Ga0214919_10004879_pt1 | contig 19300 bp, 16 predicted proteins | sample LL1503_MetaG_FD_177994 | JGI IMG/M metagenome (GOLD analysis project Ga0214919, IMG submission 177994) | Freshwater microbial communities from Lake Lanier, Atlanta, Georgia, United States - LL-1503 | ecosystem: Environmental > Aquatic > Freshwater > Lake | place: USA: Georgia | collected...
GTTGCGAACTTGGCTTGAATCTGAACGTCCCGACGTACAGATTGAATGCCACAAGGGTGGACAGCCTTTGTATCCATATCTCTTCGGCGTCGAATGACGCGGTGACGAGTGACTGAATCCGCTCCCGCCGGTCCCATTTCTTTTTCTGAGTTATCGCGCATGCCCATGACGCGACTCAAATCTGTGGGCGCTGGTAAGCGATCAGAAAGTTTCGCCAAATTTGGTGTTGAAAACTTGCTCGAACTGCTCACGCATTATCCGCGTCGCTGGATTGACCGCACCAAAGAAGCAACAATCGCAAGTGCCATTGAAGGTACAGATTCACTAGTGATCGGTGAAGTGCGTTCGGTCACGAGTCCGCCTAAAGGGGCACGTCGTGGTCCTTCGCGTGTCACTGCAACAATTGCTGACGAGAGCGGACGTTTGTCAATCGTGTTCTTTAATCAACCTTGGCGTGAACGGCAATTGAAGGTCGGTTCTTATGTCGCAGTCTTCGGTCGACTTGGTTCTTTCAACGGCACCAAACAAATGGCCAACCCAACAGTTGATGTGTTGGGCGATCCAGATGAGCGACCTCGCCCCATAGTTGCGGTTTATCCGCAGAGCGAAAAGATTGATTTGCCATCGTGGGTAGTGCTGAAAGCAATCGATGAAACATTGAATCGTTGTCGTGCTCGTGGAATCAGTGATCCGCTACCAAAAGCAATGCGCAAGAAATACAAACTGATGGATCGCCAAGACGCTTTGTTCGGAATTCATGTCCCCGAGACTTTTGCCGAAAAAGAAATGGCTCGCCGTCGTTTGGCCTTTGACGAGTTGCTGCGCGTGCAATTGGTTTTGGTGATGCGCAAGCGATCTATTGAACGTGACTCAATCGGAATTCAACACAAAGTCAACGGACAACTTGTCGCGCGCTTTTATCAACACCTGCCGTATGAGTTGACACAAGCGCAGCATCGAGTGATTGCTGAAATTGAAGCCGACCTGGCAAGTCCGCATCCGATGCATCGGTTGCTGCAAGGTGACGTAGGTGCTGGCAAAACGATTGTTGCAGTTTCAGCGATGTTGGCGGCTGTGCAAGGCGGACATCAAGGTGCGCTGATGGCACCTACTGAAGTTTTGGCCGAGCAGCATGCAGTAGGTATTCGAAAATTGTTAGCTGGCCTGCACATTCCGGCATCCGACAACTTGTTTGGCGAGCGTGAAGTGCGAGTCGAATTATTGACGAGCAGTGTGACGGCCGAACGACGTCGCGATGTATTGGCGGGTCTTGCCGACGGAAGTATCGACATCGCGATTGGTACTCATGCTCTCATTCAAGATTCGGTGCAGTTTCATAGTCTCGGCGTTGTGGTCGTCGACGAACAACACCGATTTGGTGTCGAGCAACGGGCGGCTTTGCGCGACAAGGGTGAAGACGGTGGCGCAGTGCCCGACGTTCTTGTGATGACCGCAACACCAATACCCCGCACTGCAGCTATGACTGTGTACGGCGATCTTGATGTGAGCGTTCTTGATCAAAAGCCGCCAGGGCGTACACCAATTGTGACGAAGCACGCCTTAGGTGATGATGAAGAGGCTGAAGTTTGGGCGGACGTGCGCGCTGAAGTTGCTGCCGGAAGGCAGGTATACGTCGTATGTCCTCTCATTGAGGAGAGCGAAAAACTAGAAGTTGCATCGGCCGAAGAAACAATTGCACGGCTGGCATTTGATGAACTGAAGGGCCTTCGCTTGGCTTTATTGCATGGACGCATGTCGTCTGCTGAAAAAGAGTCGGTCATGGATGCATTCCGTACTGGTGAAACCAATGTGCTCGTTGCAACAACTGTGATCGAAGTTGGTGTCGACGTACCGAATGCCACGATCATGGTGATTTTGGATGCCGATCGCTTTGGAATTGCCCAACTGCATCAATTGCGTGGTCGAGTTGGGCGTGGCGTGCACGCGTCGCGTTGTTGGTTGGTGACATCGCTCAAAGAAACCGATGACATTTTGGTGCCCGAAGCGAATCCACGAATTGAGGCATTGGTTGAATCAGATGACGGTTTCTATCTCGCTGAGGCCGACCTCGAATTGCGCGGTGAGGGCACGTTGATGAACAAAGAACAAAAGGGTCGCAGCGACCTCAAGTTGGCTTCGTTACGACGTGATCGCGAACTGGTTGAGTTGGCACGTGAAGCTGCATATGAAATTGTTGATCCTGACATCACTTTGTCAAAGCAACCCGAGCTTCGAGCAGAGTTGTCAATGTTCCTTCGTCCCGAAGACGAAGAGTTTCTCTTTAAGAGTTAGCGCAACCATCCAGTTTTGGAGATGTATCAATGCGTAGATTGCTCAAAATTGGCTGGCCTGACTTGAGGGCAACTGATAATTGCGCCTGATCTCCCGTGCGTGTACCTGCCACGACCTTCGCATCAACGACAAGGACTGCCGAATGCGCACCCACGATGACTAAGAAATCAAGAGAAGAAGTGTTGTTAGGTTCGAGGTCTCTACTGGCGAATTCAACGTTGTCACTAGATGACGATGCCCGTGTCGCAGATAATGCCAGGTGCACATTTTCGTATGCAGCGGTGGGGTCGGACAAATTGAAGATGATTGAGGACTCTTCAATTTGGTCGGACGATTTCAAAGTGCCTGAGATTCGAACACAATTCGTATTTGACAAAACAAATGGGGAAGTTTCACTAAAGATTTTGTCTTGGTTGATCTCCATTGACTGAGTGGGCGCAGTCATCAAGTTGGACCAAGCGTCTTTGTTGAGGCTTATTTCCATTGAGTTGCCGTCATAAACAGTCGTGAATTCTTTTGCGACGTACTGAGCAAATGGGGTTTGCTCGTTGAGAAGAGTTTCTTTCGGTCTCACATATGCCTTGGGCTGAGCCTGTTGCATATCTTGAGCAAACCATTTCCATGTCTCTGGCAGAACATATTTCGGTGAAGTCTTTCCTAAGTAAATTTCGCCGACCAGAAATGATTTCCAACTAAATCGAGATGCTGGTACTCGATCATGCTCAAGGTAAGTCCATGGATACATTGTCCAGGCGAGCAATGGATCACCGTGATGCGAGACCAAATCTATGACGGCACGAGTTGTTCGCCCTTCGCCACCTTGGTTTTGGTTTCGTTGTTCTTCATAATGGCTAAATGTTGTGAAGTTGCCAAGTTGTTCGGTGCCGGTCCAAAAGAGATCAGAACATTGAGAGAACAACACGACGAGTGCAGTCGCGATGGGTAACGCATATTGAACTTTCTCGTGGCCGAGCGAGCCGTGGACCTCTTTGCGATGTGCGATGACGAGTCCGAGTTGGGACGACAAAATTGCGCCCATAAAAATGCTCGGCACTGCCAATACTGAGAAGTAATGGCTTGAATATCGCTGACCAAGAATTAGTTCAATCCACCCAGCACCGAACCACAAGATTAATGCGATGTGCATGATTCTTTGGAACTTTTCCAGCGATCTCCAATTGAGCCAAGTCATAAAGGCAAATCCAACGACAAGCAGAAGCATGAGTGGACGATCTTGGTAGTAGCCGATGAATCGTGTCCAACCAAGACCAAGTTGGTTCATGAAACTACGACCAGTGCCAGCGCTCATGAAGCTGGCATAGGTCCACCAACCAGACCAAAACTCGTTGAATGAACCTCGCAGCATGTACCACCCTGCCGCAGTCATGGTTGTTGTTGAAAACGTTGTGATAGCGACAATGATCGGGCGTGCGAACCCAGGGGCATGGCGGCGATGAATGAGTAATGCGACAGAAACAACGATGGCGGCGAAGATTGTTGTTAAGAGAGTTTGAACAGCTAGTCCAAGAACAATGAATGAGGCAACGTAGGCCCAACGACTACAGCGCGGGCTTGACCAAGCACGTGGCCACCAAATGAGTGCGAAGACAACCGCAACCGCGCAGGTCGTCATATTGCGGCTATAAATTACCCCCGCGTAATCACTTGAAGAAATGGTGAAGTGTAGGAACACTAAAACGGCGGCGCTGAGGGCAATCGTTTTAGATGCACCTGAAATTCGTGCCACTGAAGCCACGGCTACCGAGAGCAGTGCTGAAATCGCCAAGACGTAGAACGCAATGCCGAACCAATAACTGCTGTGTGAAGTAAAGAGTCGCACAGAGTCATACAGGGCTGTTTCAAGTGGACCTTTATTGTGAATTCCATTTTTATAATAAGTCCCACCAAATTTCGCGGCACGTTCGATAATTGTCTTGGTGTATTGCGGGTCAAAGTCTTGAGAACGATGTTCGATGGAAATCAGGGCACCTAGACCAATGATTGCGAGCGCTGATTGAGCGAAGGCAGCCCCAAACCGAGTTCGCGGCTTGTCGCTTATCGTCTCATCAATGACCGGGGCATGGCGATTCTTAAAACTGAGGTAGATCATTTCCACTGCTAACGCAGTTGTCAAGATGACGATGACAAAGATTCGCAAGAAGGGACCAATGAGGTGGCGTTGAACTTCAACTGCATCGCCAGCGATTGATGCGTACATTTCAATAAGGGCCGCGATCAATCCGATCGTTGAGAACACCGCCAGTTTTCGAGTCTTCGTAAAATAGAAAAGCGCAAGAATCGCTGCGATTGCAGTGAGGATCCAGAGCAGTAAATCACTTGTAGTCCTGGGCGACTCAAAGCCGAACGTCCGAGTAGGTAATCGTTGAAGAGTCTGAAAACGGTCATAGTCATGGAAGTCATAGGCGAGAGATACCGGAAGTTCTTTCTGCATGACATCAATCCAGAACGGGGCATCAATAGCAAGCGACAGAAGTTGATCGGTTTGACCCGAACCATTCACCCAATTGCGGAATTCAGTAAGGTCGGCTGATTGCAAAAAGACTTCACCGTCGTCCCACGTGTTGTGTCCAGAACGGCCTAACAATTTTTCGTTAGTCGGCATTCCACGATCAACGAAATTGTGAGTCATTTCTTGGTCGGGCAAGATTCGCAAACCAACGTTATTCATAAGTGGATATTGATTGCGGTTGCTGACTGCCTGCGACACTGAAATATATGAAAAAACCAACAACATCACGCCGAGACATTTGAGCAACGTTGACCGGATTGCTTTGTCGCTAATTCGCCAAGTAATCACTGCGAGGCCAACTGCAAGAATTAGGACGGGAATGCCATGTGAATCACGGACCAGCATCCACGCGACGGTCGCTAAGGTTGCAATCCAGATTCGGCTTGCAGTGAATGCTTGAGATACTCGGAGCCAACAAGTGAGAGCGAAGATCGAAAGTGACATTCCGAGTGATTCGCTCAGAACTTCAAGATTCCATACTCCAAATTTCGGCTGTATCGCAACGGCAGCGATTGCTGCGCATGCCAACCACGCAAGTGGTCGTACTTTCATCGTGTGCAAGAGTGTGTGGCATAAGAATGCCACCGACGCAGCAAAGAGTGTGGTCTGTGTCAACACGAATGCTCGGGTGTTGAACGCACTTAACCACAACATCAATGGCACGCCAACGGGTCGCTCGGTAAACCAGAACGACGGATTCAATGGTCCAATCTTGGCAACCTTTAGATACGACGCAGAGTCGGGAAAGAAAGATGGGAATCCCTTTTTCCATCCCGGTCCAAGTACTCGCACTAGATAGAGCAACACTGCGAATGTCAAAACTGTAAGTGAGCGATCAGTCTGCCTCCAGCGTCGCCAACAATTACCTATCAAGGTCGTTGTCCTCTTCGGGCAACACCAGATCCCATCGATCAAGACAGTCGCGGCACTTATACGTCACGATGTCGCCAGAAAACCATAGTCCATCTTCGGGTGGATATGACGTGAGGTAACAACGACCCCCACAATCAACACAAACGATTTCCACCTCAGGAGTCACTCGTACAGTCTGCCGTATCATGGGTGCATGCGTGTTGTTGCCGGAAGCCTGCGAGGTCGACCCATCGTTGCCCCCGAAGGTGAGGGAACTAGGCCAACGACCGACCGTGCACGCGAAGCCACTTTCAACTCGTTGGTCAGTCTCGGTGCGGTTGAAGGCGCCAAGGTCGTTGATCTCTTTGCCGGAAGCGGGGCCATGGGTATTGAGGCGTTGTCGCGAGGGGCTGCAACGTGTGCGTTCCTTGAACGTGACCGTAAAGCACTCGACTCGATTCGTCACAACATCAAGACTCTGCAGCTCACTGATAACACGACAGTTTTGTCGGGCGACGTCATGACAAATGTTGTTGCGCTTCGCAATGTCGACTTGGTCCTAGCCGACCCGCCTTACGACTTTGATCGTTGGGCCGACCTGTTGACAGTTCTCAACCTCGTCATCGCGCCAAGTGGGGTAGTTGTTACCGAAAGTGGCCGAGAAATCCAGCCCCCCGAAGGCTGGCAGGCGATCCGCTCAAAACGATACGGGCGAGCGTGGGTGGCGTTTTTGCAACGCACCGATGACTAAAACCGCTACCGTAAGTACTGCATGGTTGCTTCATCTGCTCTCACGGCTCTGTATCCGGGCAGTTTTGACCCGTTTCACAACGGCCATCTTGATGTTGTTGAACAATCGGTCGAGCTTTTTGGGGCTGTAGTCATCGCCGTCATGCATAACCCGCAAAAGCCGAGTGGGCTGATTGATCTCGATCGCCGCGTTGAGCTTGTTCGAGGTTGTGTCAGCCATTTACCCACAGTGAGGGTGGCTGCTCATCCTGGATTGGCTGTTGATGCCGCCCGAGCCGAAAAGGTCAATTTCATTGTCAAGGGCCTGCGTACACCTGGAGATTTCGAGATTGAGCAGCAAATGGCGCACACTAATTACTCGGTATCTGGCGTGCGTACGGTCTATTTACCGTGTCATCACGGGCAGTCATTTATAAGTAGTCGGTTTATCCGCGATATCGCCCAGCATCATGGACAGATCAGCCATTTGGTTCCTGCTCCAGTCGCCGCTGCTTTGGCGGGTATCTTTGGAGAGCCTGCGGCAGATCACCGACCCAGCTCTGAAAGAAACTCATGAAACCAGATTTCGACGATTTTGATGACGACACCGGCTCGTACGACCGCGGGGTCAATGAGCAGATCGGTGATTCAGGCGTTTTGCTACGCCGAGCCATTGACATCATCGCGACGGCACCGAACATGCCGTTGTCCTCGACGCCACGAATCGACCGTGACGAAATCATCGAGATTCTCGAAGAAGCTCTGCATCGTTTGCCCGATGAATTGCGTCAAGCCCGCTGGATGATGAAAGAACGCGATGAATTCATCGCCCGCACTCGCCGTGAGGCTGATGAAGTCATCGAAGCAGCCAAGGTGCAGGCCGAACGTTTCGTTCAGCGCGCCGAAGTTGTACGCGCTGCCGAACAACGGGCTCGCCAGATTGCCGAAACCGCTGAAGAAGATGCCCGTCGTGTTAAGAACGAAATGGAAGACTTCCTTGATCAGCGCCTTGCCAGTTTTGAGATTCTTCTCGACAAATTGGTGAAGACTGTGGCGACAGGCCGACGTCGCTTGTCAATTGGCGAACGACAAGATGAAGGTTCGCTGTTGCTGAATGACGAAGCCGTCGTTGAGTCGTATTCAGATGATTCTGGGGCGATTTTCTTCGACCAAGACAACACCTCCGGCCGGTGAGAAACCCACTTTTGGTCAATGCCCTCGAGATGCTGCGGCGTCCCGGGACGGCCAAAGAGGTTGAAATTTCGATATTGCCTGGTGTGCTCGAAATTGACGATGAGCGTTTAGTTCCTGGTACCGAAATCTCGGTCGAAGTTCAATGCGAAAGCCTCTCGGACGGGATTGTCGTCAATGGGCACATTGAGGCCGAATTTCATGGCGAATGCCGACGATGCCTACAACCTGTGGGGTCTGTACTGAACATTCAGGTTCACGAGCTTTATCAACTCGTGGTGACCGACCCTGATGCCTTTGCGATTCACAACGACCAGATCGATTTGGCGCCCATGGTGCGCGAAACAGTCTTGATCGAACTTCCAGATGCTCCCTTGTGCCGAATCGACTGCGCGGGGCTATGTCCGACCTGTGGGGTTGACTTCAATTTTGAAAAATGTGGCTGTGCGGCCCCAATTGTTGACTCACGCTGGGCTGCTCTTGACGCCTTACGGGACCAGTTGCCCGAATAATTCCCCGAATTATTTTGAGATCGCCCAGAGAGTTGCTCGGTGGGGGTGGGGATCTTGGTTGATTACCGCTAATCTCAAAGGGCTATTACGAGGAGAAGTGCGCCGTGGCCGTTCCGAAAAGAAAAAAATCGAAAATGAAGGGTCACAGCCATCAGGCTGGAGCCTGGAAGCTTGAAGCCCCGTCGCGCAGCTTGTGCCCGCGCTGTGGTTCAGCCAAGTTGCCACACACTGTGTGTAAGGCATGTGGTTGGTACAAGAACCGCGTTGCTATCGAAGTTTGATCCAGACATCGTCTGACAATTCTGCGTCTGAGATTTTTATGTTGCCCATCGCCGTTGACGCCATGGGCGGAGATTTTGCCCCAAGCCAAATTGTTGCTGGTGCACTGCAAGCCGCTGAACTTGGCATCCCCGTAGTTCTTGTCGGTCCCGAAGGTCTTGAAGGACGCGGCGATCTTGAACTGATTGTTGCCTCTGAAGTCATCGAGATGGATGACGATCCGGCCTCTGGAGTTCGTCGCAAGAAAGATTCAACTCTTGTTCGTGCTGCTGAAGCAGTTCGCGACGGCAAAGCATCGGCGATGATTTCTGCGGGCAATACCGGGGCCACGATGGCCTCAGCACTGTTGCGTATGGGTCGCATCAAAAATGTGAATCGCCCAGCGATTGCAACACCTATTCCGGTACCAGGTGGACGTCCCACAGTTTTGCTTGATGCTGGTGCTAACTCTGAAGTGCAGGCCGAATGGCTCGTTCAATTCGCAATCATGGGTTCGGTGTATTCGCATCATCGTTACGGAGTCGAAAACCCGAGAGTTGGACTGCTGTCAATCGGTGAAGAGCCTGGCAAGGGTGACACGCTTCGTAAAGAGGCTTATGAATTGTTGCTGAATGCAACCGGAATCAATTTCATCGGCAACGTTGAAGGCCGTGACGTCATGTCAGACAATGTCGATGTTGTCGTGACCGATGGCTTCACTGGCAACGTTGTTTTGAAAACACTTGAAGGCGGGATGAAGACGCTCATCAAGGCTTTGATGGCGGCGTTTGCAGCCAAAGAAGAATACAAACCCCACGCCGATGCATTATTTCCAGCGTTATTGCCTTTGTACGAAAGCGTTGATCCCGAAAGCACGGGCGGAGCGATCCTGCTAGGTGTCGACGGTGTGTGCATTATTTCCCATGGTTCATCATCGGCTCGAGCGATGGTTAATGGCATCAAAGTTGCTTCCGACATGGTGCAATGTGGCATCGTCGAAGAAATTCGCCGTGCTATCAACGGCGCATAACGCTCACTCTGCAGTGTTGTCGCAGTTATCATCGTCGTAACAGCTAGTTGACCTGGAGGACATCGTGCCCGCTGAGACCCATGTAGTAGACGGACCCCTTGATCGTGATGCGATCTTTGCGATTGTTCGCGATCAGCTTGTCGACATTCTTGAAATGGATCCCGAAAACATTTCGGAAGGTCAGTCGTTCAAAGACGATCTCAACGCCGACTCTTTGGCACTCGTTGAACTAGTTGATGCACTTGAAGAAGAGCTGAGTGAACGCACCGTTGGTTTCCGTATCGAAGACGAAGATCTGGCCGACTTGAAGACTGTTCGCGATGCGGTTGACTTTGTGTACGCCCACGTTTTGGCGCACGGCCAAAAGGGCTGATTGCTCATGGCGGGCTTTGCCGCATCTCGGAAATTGCTCAATAAGTTCAAGCCGAAAACAACTCGTCGTGAACGCCGCGAAAAACGTAGCGAATTTTCTGGCGGAGATATTGAAGTTTGGACTCGTGAGAACGCTGACCATGCATTTACCAACACCTCGTTACTGAGGCAAGCACGGTCGCATCGTTCGTGGTGTGCAGAACATCCGGGTAACCCAAGTAACGAACGTCTTGAATTTTTGGGTGATGCAATTTTGCAATGGACGATCACTGATCGCATTTACCAAGCTCACCCCACGATGAATGAGGGTGAACTCACCGATCTACGCAAATCGTTAGTGAATGCCGAAACTTTGGCCGACATTGCGCGAGAGATTCAACTTGGTCAATGGATCCAACTCGGCGCCGGCGAGCTGTCGGCTGGTGGTCGAAAGAAGAGTTCAATTTTGGCTGATGCACTCGAGGCTTTCATCGGTGCTTTGTATCTAGATGGCGGTCCCGATAAAGCACGAGCTTTTGTCATCAAAATTATGGGCGATCGTGTCATGAGTCAGGCAGATCGACTTGACGAATTTGATGCTCGCAGCCATTTGATTCGAGTGTGCGTGCGTGAATATTCACGGCCTCCCTTGGTTGAAATTGAACAAACTGGTGCTGCGCACGAACCGACGTTCACCGCCAAAGTCATTGTGAATGGTGTCGAAGTTGGTTGTGAAAATGGTCGGACGAAAAAGGCTGCTGCGCAAGCCGCGTCAACAATGGCGCTTTCGGTGTTGCACGCACGCGGCGTTGATATCGGTCGTGCCTGAACTTCCCGAAGTTGAAACGGTCCGTCGAGGACTTGAGCAACATTTTGTTGGTCGTCGAATTACGAAAGTTGAAGTCGGTCGTGAACGTTCTGTTCGCCGCACTTCTCGCGAAGAAGTGATTGCTCGCTTGACCGGGGTGAGTGTTGTTGAAGCACAACGACGGGGTAAGTATTTGCTGTGTTCCTTGAGTTCGGGTGACTCAGTCATGATCCACCTGCGTATGAGTGGTCAAGTGCTGATCGATGCAGTCGGATCGCAACGCCCTGCCCACAGTCACGTTGTGATGACTCTTGACGACGGAAATGAACTTCGATTTGTCGATCCCCGAACTTTTGGGGAAGTGGTGGTTTTTGACCCAACCGATGTCTCGCTCGTACTTCCCGAACTTGCGGCTCTTGGTCGTGACCCCATTGTTGATGGACTGACATTGGCTGAGCTACGAAAAATCCTGCGGTCCACTGGTCGGGCAGTGAAGGCGACTTTGCTCGATCAACACTTGATCGCCGGGATCGGCAATATTTACGGCGACGAAATCCTTCACCGAGCCAAGGTCCATCCTCGCCGTCCGGCCCGGGACGTTGGTCCGGTTCAGTCGGCGCGAATTCATGTCGCGTTGCACGAAATTTTGCGGGCGGCTATCGAGCAAGGAGGATCAACACTGGGTGACGCCCAATATGTTGATCTAGACGGGGGTGCAGGGAGTTTCCAAGACCAACACCGGGTGTATGCCCGTGCGGGTTTACCCTGTCTGACCTGCGGGAAAGGAATAATTACGAGTGCGGCTATCGGGGGACGGACCACGAGTTGGTGCAAGGTCTGTCAGCGCTGAAATGAGGTCTACCTTGGCTGATCGACGGGGGAACTAGGCACCCCTGTGAACTAAGGTCGTGACGCCGTGTTTCTTAAATCTCTTACTCTCAAAGGCTTCAAGTCATTCGCCGATACCACCGTGATGGACCTCGAACCCGGGGTCACGGTTGTCGTTGGTCCCAATGGTTCTGGAAAGTCGAATGTTGTTGACGCCATCGCGTGGGTGCTTGGTGCCCAGGCCCCGAGTGCTGTTCGAAGCCAGAAGATGGACGATGTCATCTTTGCGGGTACCGCCAAGCGCGCTGCGCTCGGCCGAGCCGAAGTGACCCTGACGCTCGACAACTCATCAGGTCTATTGCCACTCGATGCCTCAGAAGTCAGTGTGAGTCGTATTTTGTTCCGCACTGGCGAAAGCGAATACGCGATCAATGGCGTGTCGTGCCGATTGCTCGATGTTCAAGATCTTTTGTCCGATGCCGGCGTGGGTCGCCAGCAACACGTCATCGTGAGTCAGGGTCAAATTGACGCGGTGTTGAACGCTCGCCCCGAAGATCGTCGTTCAATCATCGAAGAAGCTGCTGGAGTTTTGAAATTCCGCAAGCGTAAAGAAAAAGCTGAACGCCGGCTTGAGGCGACTGAAGCATCATTGTTGCGAGTTCAAGACTTGTTGCGTGAAGTGCGTCGTCAATTGCGTCCACTCGAGCGCCAGGCCGAAGCTGCTCGCCGCCACGGCGATCTCGTTGCCGAACTCAATGCTTTGCGGTTGTTCTTGTCAGGTCGTGAAATCACCACATTCCGTCGTCGTCTTGAGGCTCTGGCCGTCGAACGAACCAATGCCGGAGACAAAGAAAACGAGTTGCGTCGTCTTTTAGCCGAACTCGATACCAATGTCATGGCTGCCGAAGCCGAACTTTCAGCGCGCGGTGACAGCGGACTCAGCGATGAACTCGTTCGTGTTGAGCAATTACGTGAACGAGCACGCGGTATTTCAATGTTGCTGGTCGAGCGTCGCCGTTCGTATGAACGTGATCGTGGCGCAATGATGGACTCTGGCGTTGTCGCCAACCTTGAAGCTGATGCTTCGCGTCTCACGACCGAACTCTCCGAAGTTGAGTCGGCGATGGAGCGTCTCGAACCCGAAAGCCTCGAACTTGCTAACGACGAAGCGGCCTTTGAGGGCGAGCGTCACGAAGCTGCCACGTTGTTCGATCACATTTCGTCAACGACTTCAGCCGCGAGTGCCGCCGCCGAAGTTCGCGGTGAGTTACGTACTTTGCGCGCTTCTGTTGAATCGGCAGATTCTGAATATCGTCGCTTGTCAGCTCGCATGCAGACTTTGTCTGAGCGCGACGGACGGTACGCAACCGAAATCGAGCGTCTCCGCAACGAATGCGAACGTGCGCAAACCGTTGAGGTGCCGCTCGTGAGCGAAGTTACCGATGCAGAAGCACGACGTTTGTCGGCGGATGCCGAACTCGAAAGAGCGCAGGCGACTCGCAACGCTGTCGCGTCAGAACTCGCGCGCTGGCAAGCCCGTAGTGAGGCATTGCAATTAGCCCTCGACAGTGCACGAGCCCGTGCTGGTGCTGAAAAGCTCAAAGATGTTTCGGGTGTGGTCGGAACATTGCTCGACCTCGTTGTGATTGACGAAGGCTGGGAGGCTTCAGTTGAGGCTGCTCTTGGCGAAGCATTGCTTTCTGTGGTTGTTGAAAACACCGAATCTGCCCGTCGTGCATTGGCTCATCTGCGGTCAGCATCAACCTCAGGTGCGGTGTTGGCCTTGGGTGCGAAGTCCGAAGTTGTCATCACCGGCCTCGTACCGTCGGGTGCTCTGCGAATTCGCGATCATGTGCGATCAACTCGCAAAGATGTTTCCGATCTTCTCGATCTTCTTCTCGCGACATCGGTACAAGTTAAAGACTGGACTGCAGCTGTTGATGCGGTCATGAGTGATCCGCGTTTGGTTGCTGTCACCCCAGAGGGCGACCGCTTCACGACCACGGGCTGGCGCATTGGTGTCGCCGGAGGCGGAGCCACTGGTGCTGCGCTTGAAGATGCATTAAACAATGCCGAGACATCAAAATCTGATTTGGCCGTTCGCGACGAAGCGGTGCGCATTGCACAAACCGAGCAGCAGTCGGCCCGCTCGCGCGAAGCCGAATTGCAAAAGCGACTCGATGCCAACGACGCAGCGTTCACTGCCGCATCTGAAGCCTTGGCTCGTGTGCAGAGTGAGCGCCGTGAGGCAGCAACCGAGTCCGAAGGACTTTTGCCGACTCTTGGCGAAATTGAAGAGCGTCTCAATCGACTCAAGGCACGCGTTGCCGAACTTGAACATCTTGTTCCTTCACTTGAACAAGAAGAAGCCGCTGAAGCTGAAGCAGCCAAAGCACGTGGCGAAGCTCGCGCAACCCTTGAAGCTCAGTCGGCATTGTTGTCAGGTCGCCGCCGCGATCTTGAAGTGCGTTCAGCCGGACTCATCGAGCGCAAACAATTCATTGAAGCCCGGTTGGCCGAAACTGAACGACGCCTTGAAGCAGATGCGGTTGCTCGCTCTGAGGCTGCTGGACATCGTGAAAAGATCGAAAAGATTCTTGTGGCGACCGAACGCTTGTCGCTCATTGTTGAGGCACATCGCCATGTCATCGAATCACGTTTGGCCGTGTTGCACGAAAAGCGTCGCCGTCAAAGTGACGAAGTGCGGGCTTTAGCAACTCATCTTGATGAGATGCGCAAGCAACGTTCGGCTACCGAGCGCGAACTTGAAGAAGTACGTGAGCGCTCACGTCGTTCTGAAGTTGAAGAAGCCGAAGTCAAGATGCGTCTTGAGGCAACAGTCGAAACTTTGCGCCGTGACCTTGACGTCGAGCCCGAAGTTGCTGAAGCCGCAGAAATGCCAGAACTGCCTGAAGGCATCACTGCACCAGCACGGACGCGTGACCTCGAGCGCGAGCTGCGTTTGATGGGACCGATTAACCCGCTGGCACTCGAAGAGTTCAACGAGTTGCAAGAGCGTCACAAGTTCTTAGAAGAGCAACTTGAAGATGTGCGTAACACGCGTCGCGAATTGATGCGCGTCATCACCGCCGTTGACAACGAAATTCAGTCGGTGTTTGCTTCAGCCTTTGCTGACGTGAGTGTCAATTTCACCCAACTGTTTGGCAATTTGTTCCCAGGCGGAATGGGACGACTCGTTCTCACCAATCCTGACGACTTGCTGAACACTGGTATTGAAGTCGAAGCTAAGCCCGGCGGTAAGAACGTCAAGAAGCTGAGCTTGTTATCAGGTGGAGAGCGCAGCCTTACGGCCTTGGCTTTCTTGTTCGCAGTATTCCGCAGTCGCCCCTCGCCGTTTTATGTGATGGACGAAGTTGAAGCTGCTCTCGACGATGTCAACTTGCACCGCTTCTTGGGACTCATTCAAGAGTTCCGCCAAGAAGCCCAGTTGCTCATTGTGAGTCACCAAAAGCGCACCATGGAAGCAGGCGACTGCTTGTTAGGTGTGAGTATGCAACCTGGTGGTTCGTCAAAAGTTGTGACCGAGAAGGCCTCATCGGTCTCCGGTGGCGGCGCCGCTTAATTACAAGGAACCCGTATGAATACGCAATCTCTCTTGTTAATCCTGTTGGTCGTTGCTGTGGTCTTCGGCCTCGGCGTTGTCGTTCTGAATCGACGTTCGGGTCAAAGCGCGGGCGTCAAGCCAGTCATCTCAGAACCAGTTGTGCCAGAACAGCCGACTGTGCCGACCGAAGTTGTTGAAACACTTGTTGTTGAAAATGTCGTTGTTGAAATACCGGCACCGCCGAAAAGCCGTTGGGGCAAAACCGCGGCGTCGTTGGCTGGCGTTTTTGGGGGAGTGCGTGCTCGTGGTGGCATCACCAATGAGACGTGGGACGACCTCGAAGAAGCTTTGTTAAAAGCTGACGTTGGAATTGGTGTGACCGACGAATTGCTGAACTCCTTGCGCGGTCGTGTGAAGGCCAAAGAAATTACAACTCCAGACGCATTACTGATTGCACTCCAACGAGAAATGACATCGCGTCTTGAAGGTGCGAATCGTGAATTGAACTTTGCTCAACTTGACGAAGGCCGAATCAATGTTTGGTTGTTCGTCGGCGTGAATGGTGTTGGTAAGACCACCACCATTGGCAAAGTATCGGCGCAACAAGCGCAACTTGGTCGTTCGCTGGTGCTTGCGGCTGGTGACACTTTCCGCGCGGCAGCAGCCGAACAATTGGGCACGTGGGCTGAGCGTTCAGGTGCCGAGCTAGTTCGTGGTGCTGAAGGTGGAGACCCAAGTTCGGTGATCTTTGACGGAATTCAACGCGCTGCCGCCAAAGGATTCGATCTCGTACTTGGCGACACGGCCGGCCGTTTACAAAACAAATCCAACCTCATGGACGAATTACGTAAGGTGCGTCGGATCGCCGATCGCGAGCCAGGTCAAGTGACCGAGGTGTTGCTGGTCATTGATGCCACGACTGGTCAGAATGGTTTGTCGCAAGCCCGCGAATTCACCGATGCTGCTGGTGTTACCGGCGTTGTGCTCACCAAACTCGATGGTTCGGCCAAGGGTGGAATTGTGTTTGCCATCGAAACTGAAATGGGCATTCCCATCAAGTTGGTCGGTCTGGGCGAAACCATTGGCGACCTGGTGGCTTTCAATCCAGGTGAATATGTGACAGCACTTTTCAACGGGTGAGACACCACATAAAGACGATCATGTAAAAAGTGACTTAGTCCCCGAATATTTCTCGAAGGTTGGGAACTAACCCGCAATCTGGCATCGTCTCAGATATATGAAGAAAATCCTGGTTCCCGCCCTGACAGTTTTCGCCCTCTTTGCCGTGTCGTCGTGTGGCGACGATCCCGATGCTTCGGGTCCTCCCATCTTGGTTTTGTCCGCCGCTAACGGTGGCGGTTCGTCAGCCTCAGCGCCAGCGGCATCTGATATGGCTGGCGCCGATGAAAAAATGATGTGGAACTATCAGCAACACTTTACGGCTGCCGTAGATTTGCCGGCGCTCGATAGTGATGCGCCCTCGTACACGCTGACCGCTGGTGATGTTTCGACTGATTCGTTGAATGCACTGAAGGCAGCATTCGGAGTCACTAAAGATTTCATCGCTCAAGATGCAAATCAGGGTGGTGGCTATTTGTCGGGGAATTACGACGGTACAACACCAACTTTGTATGTCAGTTCTGACGCGATGCATTATTGGAGTTACTCACCAGCTTGGGATCAGTCATCGATGTCTTCATCGGGATGTGTGATGGTCGATCCTCCGATTGCTAGCGATGCACCAATGACAGATGCAGCCGCACCAACGATGGCGCCAGATGCCGGAGTTTGTGCCGAACCTGTTGCTCCCGAAAATGTTCCGACCAAGGCCGAAGCCGAAGCTCTCTTTGCAACGACTGTCACTGCCCTCGGTATCAATAGCAATGACCTCACCCTTGATTCGTACGCCGATGAGTGGGGTGCGAACGTCACTGGTTATCTCAAGGTTGATGGAGTTCGTAGCTCGCTCACATGGTCGATTGGTTATGGTGCTAACGCGGCGATCACCTGGGCGAGCGGAGTGCTCGCCGATGTGCAATCTGGTGCGTCGTACCCACGAATCGGAACTACAGCAGGTCTTGAGCGTTTGAATTCGCAGCAAAATGGCATGTGGGGCGGACCAATGGTTCGGGGTGGAGTTGCCTATGACGCTCCTATGGCGTCAAGCGCCGGCGTTGCGTCAGGTTCTGCCGTCGAAGTCACGCCTCCGACTGATGTGCCAATTGAAGCAACGGCTGCAGCCATTCCGGTCCCGAATTCTGACGTTGTTGCAACCGATGAAATAGTTACTGAGGCACCAGTTGTTGACGCACCAGCACCAGAAATTCAAGAAGTATCAATCGTTAGTGTTGAAGAAGAACTCGTGACGCTCTACGGAGCTGATGGTTCGATCTACCTCGTACCTGGATACACCTTCATCGCTGCTAAAGACGAAAACGGTTACGCCGGTCGCTACACGGTGTCGGCTTTACCTGATGAGTACATGCAAGTCACTGATGCCGTTGACGTTGCGCCGATGACCGAGGCCCCCGCCACTGCGGCTCCTGTACCTGAAACAGGTACTGGCGCTGCAGTAGAACCAACAGCACTCATCACTCAAGAAGACGCCAACACTTTGGTTGGACTTTCAGAGACTGATGCGACGAAGGCAGTTGAATCGAAGGGTTGGGTCGTTCGTATCGGTAGTCGTGATGGTGAAAACTTCGCGCTCACCATGGATTACCGACCCGATCGTGTCACTTTGACTGTTGTATCTGACAAAGTCACTGCGGCTACACCTGGCTGACCTCGTCACCGCCTGAAAGTCGGGCGGTAGCCTCAGGGTTGCTATGTTCGACAACCTCTCTCATCGTTTCGACGGAATCTTCAAGCGCATTCGTGGCAAAGGTCGTTTGACCGAAGCCGATGTTGATGAAGTTCTCAAAGAAATTCGTACCGCACTTTTAGAAGCTGACGTCAATGTCAGCGTGGTTCGTAATGTCGTTGCACGAATTCGTGAAGGTGCCATCGGAATTGAGTCGTCAAAGGCGCTTGATCCGAGTCAACAAGTCATCAAACTTGTCAACCAAGAACTCACCAACATTCTTGGTGGCGAAACCCTCAAGATCACGTACGCCAGTCGTCCGCCCACCGTGGTGTTGATGGCTGGTTTGCAGGGTTCAGGTAAAACAACTAACTCGGCCAAGTTGGCCAAGTGGTTCAAGTCGCAAGGTCGTCACCCACTGCTAGTCGGTGCCGACTTGCAGCGACCCGCCGCTGTTGAACAGTTGCGCACACTCGGTCGACAAATTGATGTTCCGGTATTCAGTGATCCAAGTGACCCGGTCACCACCGCAGTTCGTGGTCTCGCTGAAGCGCGTCGACTAGGCAAAGACGTTTTGATCGTTGACACCGCCGGTCGTTTGTCAATTGACGACGAAATGATGGCGCAGATCCGCGAGATCTCCGATCAGATCACCCCGAATTACACGTTCTTGGTGATTGATGCAATGACCGGTCAAGATGCCGTCAACGTTGCCGAGGCTTTTCATAACACCTTGCAAATCGACGGTGTCATCTTGTCGAAACTTGATGGCGACGCTCGCGGTGGTGCGGCGTTGTCGGTTAAAGAAGTCATTGGTCGCCCCATTGCCTTCGCAAGTACCGGCGAAAAACTGGATGCGTTCGAACAGTTCCATCCCGATCGCATGGCGGGACGCATCTTGGGTATGGGCGACATGCTCACCCTCATCGAACAAGCCGAGCAGGCTTTTGAAAAAGACGCGGCCGAAGAAGCAGCCGCCAAGCTGCTTGATGGTGATTTCACGCTCGACGACTTCTTAGAGCAGATGCAGTCGCTCAAGAAGATGGGACCACTAGGCGGGCTCATGGGCATGATGCCCGGAATGCCCAAAGAGTTGAAGAATGCCAAGATCGGCGACGATGAACTGAAGCCAGTCGAAGCCATCATTCGGTCGATGACCAAAGAAGAGCGTCGCAAGCCTGAGATCATCAATGGTGGTCGCCGCCAGCGAATCGCGCTAGGTAGTGGCCGCTCAATCGCCGAAGTCAACCGTTTGGTGAAGCAGTTCGGCGAGATGCAAAAGATGATGAAGCGCATGGGTGGAATGACCACTGGCAAAAAGGGCAAGCGCAAGATGTCGTCGATGGCTGGTCTCGGTGGTCTCGGAGCGCCAGGCCTTCCTGGTCAAGGTGGGGGCTTTGGTGATGGTCTCGGTGGTGGAGCGCCCGGTGGCGGGTTCCCCGGTTTTCCGCCGTCACGCTGAGTGCGACCAGCCAAGACTTGCCTCGTGGCGTTGGGGAAGGGGTACTTTCGGGTTAGCCTTCGCTGTCTGCCTGGACTGGTTCTAGGCGC
>Ga0214919_10004880_pt1 | contig 19291 bp, 15 predicted proteins | sample LL1503_MetaG_FD_177994 | JGI IMG/M metagenome (GOLD analysis project Ga0214919, IMG submission 177994) | Freshwater microbial communities from Lake Lanier, Atlanta, Georgia, United States - LL-1503 | ecosystem: Environmental > Aquatic > Freshwater > Lake | place: USA: Georgia | collected...
AATGGACAATAAAAAGCTAACTCATTTCCTTTCAGATTGAGATAACTACCTAAAACGCCAGTTAGGGTAGATACGACTATATTCTTATCATTTTGCTTCAACACGACTTAAATATACGACAAATATTTGATATTTCCAAATATTTTACGGTCTATTTTCCTCTAAAAACCACTCATTTGGGATGATTTTGTCCGCATACTTATATCCGTTTTTTTCACACCAATCCCCATAAGTCGTTTTGGACTTTTTGGTGATTTTGTTCTTTGAATTGGAAAATACGAACCTAATGTCCATATTTGGGTTTTGTTCTTTAACCAATAAGTGTTTTTTACGGTCAGCTGCCACAAACCTACCTTTTGTCTCTATTCTAATACCATTAGGTAGTTTGAAATCGGGGTGATAGTGGTGAGTGGATGCAGGAATTATATATGGAACCTTTTCGGTTTCATATTCTACTTTAATTCCATAAGATTCTATTTGTTGAGAAATGGTTTCTTCTAAACCAGATTTAAATCCATATTTTTTAGCAACCCACTTTGGGTTACTTTTTTTTGTAACTTTTTTTGCCATTAAATTTTTTTATTTTGGCTTAGAATCTGAATATTTTGTTGCAGATAATTCACCACCTCTACCAGTTTTAAATTTAGCAGCAGTTAAAACTTGTTCGTCTGCCTTTTTTAAATCATCGGTAGTATATGGGGTTCCTTTAGACGATGCATTAGGAACGATTTTATCTAGTCCTAATTCGGTTACTTTGCCTTTGTATGTATCTAAGATTGTTGCCATTATTAATTGTTTTTGTATATAAATATAAGATTATGTATCAAATCGTACAATAAAGTTTATAGGTATATCATATTCTGATTTTATTGGTTGTGGTAATTTTGCTACTGCTACCAATTGACAATCATCATCGTATAAACCAATTGTTGTAATCATTGGTGTTAAAAATGAACCAGTAGTATCTATTGAACTACTTAAATCATAATGTTCAAATCCAGCATATGATGCGGAATTAGAACTACTATAAGAACCTGTAAATCTATAATCTAATATATTTCCATTTTCTAATGTAGATTTTTTACGAATATATTTAACTCCCGGATTTGTTGTTACTGTATAAATTTTATTATCACTACCTGTTATAAATTCTATTTCTTTTCCAATTTCAACCACTGCCGTTGGATTTGTTGAAACATTAAATTCATCTTGATTTGAAATTAAAAGATATTCATGTTCATATATAGTTTGGGTCGATTTATAAGATAATTCCCAATTATTAAGCAATCTAGTATTGGGGTATTTTGTAAATACTATTATTCCTTGATTATAAAAAACATTTCCAAATACTCCTGTAACATCATCTAAAAATGGCATTTCATCTACTTCTAAAATATTATTTTGTAAATCTAATTCTATTATTTTTTGTGTATAATTTATTGAATTATAATTAAAAATAATTTCCATATTCACCACATCTATTGAAACTATTGTTAGTGTTAATAAAGTATTTTCTAAATTAAAATATGTAATAAAACTACTATTAAAATCCATAGTATCTAATCTTAATATTACATCACTTCCACGTAGATTACCAAACCCATCATCTACATAAATTATTCCACCATCAGAAACAACAACAGAATTTTTTTTCATACCTTCTCCAACATAAATGTTTGGTATAGAAATTATTTTAGCATAACTTCCTAAATTTCTTTCTTTTGCATTTGTAAAGATTGTATAGTTATTTGTTTTAAAACCGATTCTTGTTATTGGATTATCATCTTGTCCATTATAAAATATACTTTTTATATTTCCGTGTATAGAATTTTTAGGATAGGTGGAACCTGTTAAACTACCAGTTGGTATGAAATTTAAATCGGATGAATTTTCATCTGCTTCCAATACATCTATTTGAGTAGAACCACTTGAAAAGTTCCACTCTTTATAGGCCTTAAATGGTCTAATACTAATATCTGACTTTGGTATTCTTTTTAACATATCACTTATAAATATCTCAAAACTAAAAACCCACCAAATTAAGGTGGGCCATAGTTTTTATTTTATTCTCCGATTAGAAGTCTAATTTAACTTTAATTGCAATCTCCTTATCAAATGATTTTTCAATTGGTTTTGAAGTTTTTGCTACTGCTAATAATTCATTTGCGTCATCGTATAAACCTACAGTTGTAATGTAAACATGTGGGTCTTTTTCAAATAATGGTTGAGTAAATTTACCAACAGAACCTGATACAAATGTTGGATTATTTGAGAAATTAAATTCTCTATTATTTGCTCTTACAAAATAATGAGATGTAGAAACATTTTCAGTTCTTCTTACTTGAAAGTCTGCACCACCGCTAATTGCCATTAATAATGCAACTGAACCAGATTTGTTACCATTGTTTTGATGGTATATATTTTGAATAGAACTACTTGCTTCTCCCAATTTAGGGTCACAAGCAGCTGCTAATGCATTTGGATTTAATAATATAATACCCATATCTGGATAAAATAAACCATATCCCTTTCCGTTTGGTGCACTATATCCATTAGTTGCTGCAATTGATGCAGTTAATGATGAACCAATATTTAATGAACCACTAACTAAATTGTAAACTCTACCCGCAGTTGTTACGGTTTCATCCGTTCCACCACTATCATCAATTAAAGTAATATTTCTAATTGAACCCGATAAATCTATTGAAATATTTCCTGGGTCTAATCTTTCTTTGTATCTGGCTCTATTAATATTAATTGCGTAAAAAGATGTCATATCTGCACCACCCATAGTCGAACCACTATATACACTAAAATAATTATCCGCACTATCCAATAATATATTCTTATATTGATTATAAGTTGCTTTTGTTGGAGATGTTGAATTATCATTTTGAGTTAAAGTAGGTGCACCATATCCCAACACATCGCCATATGCAATTGAGAATTGAACTTCTCCTGAATCCGTATCAGTTGTGTTATATATATCTAAATAGTAATTACCACTTGTAGATGCAACTTGTGTTGATGAAGTATAATTTGCTTTAACATCTAATGAACCCGTATCACCACTCCATATTCCAGAAGTTACAATTTGTGTTCTATTAGTTACTTTATCGATAGTTCCAAATTTTTTATAAATACCATTTGAAATGGTAGTCATATCTGAACTAATTTGCTCACCGGTTCCTAAAAATTGGTTTACAATTCTAACTAATTCGTTAGTGTCTACTGGAGTACCTGCGGTGTTTGCTGCACCTGCAAGATATTGTGAAATATTACTTGCTAATAAGGCTCCTCTGTTATCTTTAATTAATGCCATAGTATTTTATTATTGAACGTAAGTTACGGTTACTGGAATTGTTTGTGAGCCACCTGTTTCATTACCATAAACTGTTATTGTAGTTTTGATAGTTGAGGTTAAAGATGGATTTGGAATAAATTTGAAAGATAAACCCTTAGCTACAACAGCTGTTGCAGATACATCGTCTCCAATAAACATTGGAACTGAACCAATATCGGATGTCACACCTTCACCTATAATATCTCCTGCCGATTTATTAGATAATATAATAGTATATCCCATACTTCTGTTTCCTGCTGGAGATGTAGTTGGTGATAATGCAACCTCACCACTTTTTTGGTTTACAGAAATATTAGGAACACCAAATTCAACAACAGGAATTCTAGTTGTATTTTTTGGAAGAGTTACCAATTTATATTTCATTACTTGTGTTTCATCAGGATTAGCTTCTAAAACTGGCATACTTGTAATTGCCTTATCATAAAAAGCAGAACCCAATGGGTGTTGGGGTTGATATAAAGTATAATCAATTTCATCATCTGCTAATGCAAATTGAGTAATGTTTAATCCTTGCCCTGCAGCCAATTTTTCTCTACCTTTTTTTGTAAGGATAGCATCAACTGTTAATTCTGTGTTACTTAAATATCCCATAGTGTTGTATTATCGTTTGATATAAATATAATTATTTTAAAATTTTGTTACTCTACTTCCAAAATTGGTTCATTGGTACTTCTACCAGTTTTATTTACAACCAATGTGTTTGGATTAGATATAAATATTTCAATTGGGGGAGTACCATCTAATGTGGTTGCTGCGGTATTTTTACAACCTTTAAAATATGAATTTATCAAACCTGTTGTCAAATCTGATACATTTTTATAATGGGTTGGTAAATATCCATCTACCGGTTGTACTGAAATTATATTATCTTTTACCGTTGGTATTGTAGAACCACTAAATGGTTGAATATTTAAAGTGGTTTCAGTATATGATTGAATATCGGTAATATATCCCCCACGTGGGTCACCTAAACCATTTGTAGATGCAGTTACGGCAAATTTAGTTATTATTCTTTCTTTTTGTTCTGTTACTAAATTTACTCTAATTCTTTCTTTAACTATTTTATTATCCGTATTAAAATATGTTCTAATTGCAGTACCATGTTCAGCATATATTCCAAATCCAATTTCTTCGTATATACTTTGTCCAACCAATTGATTACTATTTAAAGTATCAATTTCGGCTTGTATAGTTGCCACATCCAATCCAACTGATACTGAAACATCATATTGATAATTTTCTGCATTTACATTTTGAATAGAAGATGTATAGACTTGAGTCTCATATTGATAATTTTCTGCAATCGTTGTTTGTACCGATGCTGTATATATTTCTACTTCATATTGTTCATTTTCTCCAAATATAATTTGTTGATTTGTATCTATACTTGTTTCGTATTGTTCATTTTCTCCTGCCAATATTGTTGTGTCACTATAATGAATTTCTACTTCTTGTTGATAATCGTTACTTTTTGGTTTTTTTCTTGCAATTTTACTTCGTTCTAAAATATGCGGTTCAATTAATAAACCAGTAGTTGCTTTAACTCTTGCCGGTAACATTTTTTTAATATCCTCAAACATTGATTTCTCATATAGTTTGATTAAATTAATGTATGCGTAAATATCTCTACCATCAAATCTTTGGAAATAGTAGTTTCTTAAATTATCCAATTCCGAATAATTTGGTTTATAGTCATCCGATGGGTCACCTATATAGTTATCTAAATTTATTCCACCAAATGATTTTGCAATATCAATATTTAGTTCTTTTGTAGGAGAAAAGAACAATCCCACTCTATTTGAATCAGTTGGTGTTTGGTCAAATGATTTTTTAGTAACTCTACTTTTTGCTGATAAATCGATACCAACACTAATATCATTACCATAAAAATCAGTTTGTGTTTCAAACCTTACTTTATTTGTTGAATATCGTGTAGAGCCTATGTCGGGTATTTCTAATACAACACTTCTATCTATTACTTCAAATTGATATGGATATGTTAAACTAGAAATAAAATTATATGCTGACGCAGATAATAATGGTGATGTATTTTCGGATAAACTATATAATGAAACTCCTTCAATAGAACCGGTTGTTTCTAAATTATTTCTTGTAAGTTGTAAAGATTGTGATGATATTGGTAAATATATTGATGGATAATACACATTGGTATCAACATTTATTAATGAAGAAGTTTCTGCTAAATTTTTAGGATATTCAAAATCTAAACGGAAATATAAATCATCGGTTGAAGATGAAATATGATTACCATGCACCATTTCAGGAAAAGAAACGTGTTCATAGAATTTATCAGTATCTAACACTTCCGACCATAAACGGAATTCATCGACACTACCACTATAATACCCACCCAATTTTATTTTAGAACCTGTATTCCAATTACTACTAGATACGGATGCGGTTATAGATTGTTCAAATATAGTTCTTTCTTTATTAGATTGTCTCAAATCTAATTTTAATCCTGTTGAACCACTGCTTACCGATAAACCAAAAAATCTATCATTAAATATTGGTAATAAAGTCGATGTTATTGAACTACTTACCGAACTACTATAATTGAATATTACTTTACCATACTGACTATTTGAAGAACCACTTAACATTACATTCCATCCACTTCCAGATATTATAGTTGACCCCGAAATATATGTTGGTTTAACAAATAATTCAATTGTATTTGGTTTTCTAACTTTATCCGTAGTTTTCCAATCCATTTCTAAATAAGAACCACTTATCATTTTTAATGCAGTAGTTACATTATCGTATACTAATTTACTTTTAGATGTTTCGGTTACTTCTGGTCCACCAAACTCTAAAATTGAAAGATTGGATGATGGAATACCATAACAACTCATTAAAGCGTATATACCTCTTCTAGTTCCTTTATGTTTTAATAAGTAAGGTAAGTTATTTATAATTCTTCTCCAAACTTCATATGTTCTTTGTTTTGCCGGATTTACTTCTTTGGTATTACCATTGGTATCTAAACCAAATGCATAATCCCAAAGTTTTGCATCTGAAGCTAAATTTTTAGCATCCCAATTAAATGACTTTAATACATCAAATAATAATTTATCAGAAATACCATCTTTTGCTTTATAACCTAAATTTCTGGTTTTTTCAATTGATTTGGTATGAAAATATATATTATCAAAATGTTGACCTATCATAGTAAAGAAAAGAATCAAACTATCATTTTCTGTATTATTTCTTATATATTGTGGAATATTATTTAATACATAATTTGTATTTTCAATATCATAATCTTCTGCTAATGTAATAATATTACTATACCAATTTTTAACATTATCCGATGTACTAATTAATCTATTTGAAATATTATATGGCCAAGTTATAGAACTACTATCATTTGTTGTATATGAAGATGATGTATATAAGAATTTTTCAAATCCATCAAATCCTTGTAATAGTTGATTTTTCTTTATTAATTGTCTTTCCGTTTCTTGTGCAGATGATATAGTTTGTGTTGGTGCATTTGATGCTGATATTAATTCTTCGTATTTTTCTATTAATTGTACCTTGTATATAAAGTTATCAACTCTTTCTTTTGCAGAACTAAAATGTACAAAATTACTCCATGCATAATCCGTTGAACCACTAACATAATATTCAATATTTAAACTATCGGTATTAATTAAAGACGAACTTAAATATGATGAAATCAATTGTGTAGAACTTGAAACAGAACCACTTAATATTAAAGTATCTAATGATTCAAAATTTGTTGATTGTCCTTTTACAAAATCAACTTCAATATCAAAATTCGGCCCTTTTAATGGAGGGCATTTTAAACTATCTTGTTGATTTAAAATAATAGTTTCAATCAACGGATTTGTCATCAATTTAGTAATCCAAAAAGTTGAATTACTTGTAACATTTGCAGGAAGAGGGTTATATAATTTTAATATTACCGATTCAACTATATCATTTGGTTTTACAATTTCGTTACCTAATTCATCTTTTGATTTTTTTGATAAAGTCCAATCATCTTTTTCCCAAGAAGAAATTATAATTTGTTCATCATTTCCAAAATTGGCAAGATGTGTTAAATGTTTACTTTCTTTTTCTGGTTCATCAATATTAAAATTTTGTATAAATGCTTCAAATATTGATTTTTTAATAATATCTTCATCTATTTGTAATACTGGATATGTTAATGAAGTTTTTATTTCATATTCATTTCCAACCAATTCTTCAACACCACTTCTATTGTAAGGTTTGAATATTAAAGTTACATTATCGTTACCATTCCATTGAGAAAATCTTGTAGCTAAATCTTTTAAAGATATTTTAAAAGAACCATTTGGTGTTAAATTTTCAAATATACCTATTTTAGTTTTATCTTTTAAAACCAAAAATACATCAATAGAACTAGCCGCAAATGAAGAATACTTTACATTATATTCAATATTTAAATCCGAATACGCTGGGATATCAATTGTATCGGTATATTCAATTTCAGTAATAGATGGAAAATCATTTACTGCAATAAAATTAATAGTAATTTCAACCTTATCACCTGTTCCGTATAAATCACTATAAGGTACCGCTATTATTTTTTTATTACCATATATTCCGTCAAAATTATTTAAAAAAGATAATGCACAATTACCTCTATTTGATTCTACTCTAATTATTTTTGTTTCTGATAAATAAAAATCAATGTAGTCACAATCGATTTGTTTAAAATCAATATTAATAATTGTATCCGCATCAGAATCTTTAATTTGTTTACTATATTTTGTTGTATTTAAAAATATAGTAGGTTTGGGTGCAGCAATTATTTTTTCAACAATAATAGCAACTGCAATACCACCTGTTAATAATTCTTTTGCAGGAACTCCTATGAAATCTTCTCCAATACTCCATTTAGTATAATCGGTTGCATTTTTTTCAGCATTTGTTTTATTTGTATAATATATTTTTTTTATATTATAATTAGATGGTAATGTATTTTTTAAATAAATGTTTAAAATTCCATTTACTAATGTAGATTTATTAGATTTCAAACCATCCGTATTAGATGCAGATAATTTTAAATTACCAGATGTTGTTAATCCGTTTGAAATTAATTCATAGTTTATATTTACAAAATCACCAATTTCATTTTGTAAATTAGAAGTAATTGATATTTCATAATTTATAATAGGGTCGGGTATAATATCAATATTTGGTGTAGGATTTTCGGGTGTTGGTTTAATTGTATCAACAATAGGTGTTTCCAATCCAGGTGTATAAATTAAATCATCCATAGGTGGATTTAATGGTGCAGTATAATATGTTCCACCACCACTTGCACCACCTAAGTATGTATCGTTATTATTTAAGAAACTTAAATTAGTTTGGTCTTCGTTAGTAGTAGGCCCTATTGGCCCATCTATATCCACATCTCGTTTATATTGTCTATCGTATCTTATTGACATCTATTATTTTTTATAAATATTTTTATTTTTGATAATCTTGATAAAGTGGTTTATCTATTTGATTATTATTAAACTGGCCAGGCATAGTTGGATTTCCTTGTACATTATCATTGCGGCTTCCACCTCCTCTTCCTCCACCACCGCCACCATTTGACGGAGTGGTTGGTTCTATATATCCACAAGTTGCTGAATTTGTTTGAATCAATTGTTCAACCGTTCCACCATTACCATTTGCATATAAACCATATTGGTCATATCCTTTACACATTGTTGAAAGCAGTGTACCAGCAACAGGATATGATGGTGGGGGTACTGGTGTTGGGTTATCCACCACATTTGTTGCAACATCATTAAATACATTGACACCACCATCCGGAGAATAAACATTTCTTTTTGTTTGTGTAAATGTATTAAATGAATTTAAATTATTTTGAATTTGTTTTTGTAATTCTGTTATTGCAAATTCTTTAGGTAAAGTTTTTAAATTCAACTCCCTTCTTTTTAAAGACTTCAAATTAAAATCAATACAATCTGTTAAAATATTTTTTATTGTAGATACTATATTATTAAAATCATAAACCTCACAATCTTCAAATCGCATCTCAGATTGTTTACCGAATGTTGATTCTGATATTTTATAATATTTGTTACTTAAATAATAATTAACCGATTGTTTAAAATCACTTGATATTTTATTTCTTATAATATTAAAATTACTCAATCCAAAATCTTTTTTAAGAATATTAAAAAAATCTTTACCATAACTTGCTTCTAAGTGAGAATTAATTTTTTCTAAAAATATATTATCAAAAGAATTTAAAGAATTTAATACGGCTTGCTTATAATATTTAAAATCTTTATTTAAATTTTGTAAATTTTTAAATTGTGTTTTTGTTTTATCATTAATGTTTGGAAATTTTGTTTTAAGTGGAATAACACGAATTTCTTCTCTTGATGGGGATATTTCTTCAATCCAAATTCTTTCTAATTCGTTTTCACTTCCAACTTTATATCTAACAAAATTAATATTAACTTTAATAATACCAATTGTATATCCCAAATCTTTTAATAATTTTTCAATATCAATAGCTAATTCTTTTAAACCACTTTTATTTGTTATTTGGTACATATAATTTTTGATATCACCCATTTTAATATATGCAATATTTCCTGATTTTTGTGGTAATAAATTATTATTAACATCATAAAGTGATACTTCCATAACATCATATTTACAATCACCAAAATCGGTATTATCTATTTCTGATTTTGAAATAATAAATAAATCATTTGATTGGAGAAATTGTCCTTCATTCGATGTTTTATTATTAATATTTTCAATATTTGTATACTTCTTAATGCTCATAAATTAAATATTAAAATGAATCAGGATGCGCTTTAGTAAATCCTGTATCATATGTCTTATCTTTAGTAATTCCATCTGCTTTTTTAACTTCTATTTTCATAGTACCACCCTTATAATCACTTGTTCCTGACCAACCTATAAATTTCTTTCTACTATCCACACCACCTCTTCCACCTGCAGCTACTTCATTTATAGTAAGTTTAATTTGTTTTTGTTCACCAGCTGGTAAGGTAAATGTATTTTGTTCTGCACCGATAATTGTCATATTTTGTATTGGTGTAAATGTAATATTAATTGTAATTGGATTTTTATCATTATTTGTAAAGTCAATATAATCTCCATTAGTCCATTTACTTCCACCATTTGCATTTATTTTTGCCCATACAACCGATTTAGCTGCTTCTGTTTTTTCTTTTATTTTAACAATACATACTTGATTAATTATATCTGCACCGGATGCCATGGCTTCAGCTTGTGTGCCTTGCTGAATTGCTTGTTGCTGTTGAACTGCACCTAATTGAGATTGTAAACCCTCTATTATTGAATTTAAAGAATCAATTTGTTTTATCAATGCTTTAATTTGTGCTTGAAATCCGGTGTTTTGAGATTGTAACGATGCTCTCAATATCGATTCATCAACCGACTTTTGTAATGATACCGATATTTGTCCGGCAAAATCACCAATTGTATTAGTTAATGTGTCTATTTGATTTACTAGTACATCATTTGTTTGTTCAATACTTAATCTATTATTTATTTCTGTTTGAACTTCTGATTGTAATGTTGTTACTTGAGTATTTAAATCATCAACTGTTAAGGTTAATTTTTGTACTTGTTTTCTTAAATCCGACACTAAATTAACTTGTTCAGTATATAATGGTCTTGGAACCAAATCTAAATTTGGTGTAGGTATATTTGGTTTTAATTCTTTTATATCTACATCTATTGCTTTAATAACTTCACTTTCATCATATTTTGGTTTACTTAAATTTTTAAAAACCAAAGAAGATGCTATATTTTTATCATCTATAACCGTTACACCAAATGCATTTTTAACACTAGCCGCAGAGCCAGATATACTTAAAATATTTTCTAAGTCAGTTTGTCTTTGGATTGTTATTTTTTCAGAAATTGATTCTAAAGAAGTTAGTGCCATTTTAAACTATTTCAAATATTAATTTATCATCTATAATAGTAGATATACCACTTTCAACTATTTTTAGTTTTAATTTATATGTTCTATTAATCGGTAATGTGTTTAAATCTATAATAAAATAATTGGATGTTGAATCGCAACTTATTTTAGTATAATTTCCAAATGGAAATATTATTTCACCCGTAACATAATCTTCCAATTGATAATATGTTGTAGCTGGTAAATATTTTGTTTGGTCGTATTCAAATGTCGTACTAAATGATTTTAAAGGAAATGCATCTCTACCTTTAACTCTTATTTTAATTTTTTCATTTGCAGGATATTCTTTTTTAATATTTGTTAATACAACTTTATAACCATCTTCTGCAGAACCCGTTACCGGTGATAAACTTCCTGTTAGGAAAGAACTATTGTCCCAAACTATTTCTAATTTTGGTTCGTATATTGTGTTTGTTTCTTTTGAAAAGAATTTTAATATGCCATAATCTTGTATATCATTTTCTGCAGTTAAACTATGATGAATAACAAATCCATTATTTGGTAAAGAACTACTAACCCATAAATTTACAATATTAGTAACATCCATTCTAATATCATCTGGTTCGTTATTAAATGATTGTGATGCCATAGATGCCGTATACCACGTACCACCACCACCATTTGATATTGAACCCGTATCAGACCCCGATACATATGCATCCGGATTTACATCATATATCATCCATTTATTTATACCATCTTTATAATACCAACTAATACCATCCGTTGTGATATTGTCAAATTTTGTACCAGTTCCCATGCTCCAACTTTGAGAAACTGCGTTTGCATAAATTGTATATTCTAATGGAATTTCTTCCGAATTTGCAGATTTAAGATTTAAATATGCTTTCCATCCACTACCAGTTTCCAAATTAGAAACATCAAACTTAATAAAAGTTCTGGAAATATCTTTTGTAGAACCATAGTAAAGTTTACTTACTTCTAATATCTCATCTCTACCTGCATTTTGTTCAGGTTGTTGTAAATAAACACTTGCATCGTATGATGATGTATAAAATTTATGCATTATATTGCCCTCCCTTTAATGTCTTTGTTAGGAAATTTAACTTCAAATATACAAGGGTCTAAAGAAGGATAAATAATCTTACCTTTAGTTGCCGCATCTATATTGTATCTATTTGGAGAATAGTTTTCGTTGTTATCACTTCTACAAATATTAAATATTTTAACCGATGGTACACTCATTACACCTTCTACATTTGCTAATATTAATTCTATTTCTGAAATGTTTATTGGCTTATTAAATGTCCAATTATCTATATTAAAATAATCTTGTAGTTCAGTTAAACAATTTGCAATAACTTCTCTTTTATTAAAATTAGAATATACCGATATTTCAAAATCACAACCCACATTCACAATAAATCCATCAATAATATTAATTGCATCGGTCATCATTCTATATTCATTCAAATAAGTTTTTAGATTATCTTTAATTGCACCATTTAAAAGTGTTAAATGTTTATTTTCATTATAACCCAAAACATACATATTGATAGCAAATGGGTTATTTATTTCTGCAATGTTAGTTTTCTTTTGAGTAAGATATTTTACTAATTCTTTTTGAATATCTGGCGTAGTTGCAGTTTGTAAAGATTTTACAAGATTAGTAAATTCTGCAATATTTTGTGGACTTGCTAAAATAGATGATGGAGAATTATTATCAATTTCACCATCTGGACTAACATATACTTTTGCAACACTACCATATCTTTCTGACATAGATAATGCTCTAACAATATAATCTTGTTTAGTTACTGCCCTATTTTGAGAACCAAATGTTGCTAATGCATTTTGTCTAATTTCTTCAATAGTTTCAGGACCTCTACCACCAGTTGCAGGTTCCAAATTTTCAACTGCTACCGAATTTTTTATTTCGTTATATGCTCCAATGTCTGCTTGTCCTAATGATAGTAAGTCTTCTTCAAATTCAATTCTTTTAATTGTAGTCAAATCACCAACATTTATATTTGAAGGAATTCCACCACCTACTAAATATTTTACAGTCAATGTTCTATTTATCGGTGCAATTCCAAATGTATTTGTTTTTAAAAAATTAGATGGGTCAATTCCTTGATTTAATCTTGTAATTGAATTTGCCAAACCTAATCCAATATTTTTAGTATTAGGTAACAATTGTTCATCACCCATAGAATTATTACCACTTCCAAATTGTAAATCCATTGTATTATCCGAATTTACTTTAACCGAAAATCTATGTGGTACTTTTTGTACTTCTAAAATATATGGAACAAACGATGCGGATTGGTATGTATTACTATTTGATTGTATGTTTGGTTGTTCTACAAAAATACTTTCTTGTGCTAAATATGGTACTTCATAATATACTGTACCATCTTCTGCATCTTTTACAGATGTTATTTTTATAATATTTGTATCACTTAATGGCATACTTGGGTAATCACTATCGGAATTAAAAATTAAAGATGTACTTATTTCTTTAGCAGAAATTGCTTTAATTTTTTTTGTAATCAAATATTTGGTTGGTTGCCCCTGGCCATCCCTTTCATATACATCTATTTCTCTATCCGTTGGATTTGCAAAATCTACCGTATCGGTAGTTGTAAATATAATATTTGGGTCGGATGATGATTGAATTTCCATACCCGATTTTATTTTAAGATAATAACTCTCATCTGGAGAATATGTTGTATCATTTTTAGCCAGTACTAATTGGTATATTGTTATAGTTGTAACTGCGGGAGTAGTTACTTTTGGTTTATATCCTAAAGATTGTGCTAATGAAATTACATTCTTCTTTTCAGTTGCATGTGATAACATTGATTCTTTTAATTGTGTATCTTGATAAAAAGATAACATATCACCAATTGCAGCTGCCTGTTCTACAAATACCATACCCGGTGATGATTCATTAAAATCGGAATATGTGGTTGGAAAATATGTTTTACTAAATTCAATAAGATTTTGTTTTAATGTTGCAAAATCTTTACCTACATATGATATTTTTTTATTATCGTTTCCCCAATTCTTATCTAAAGGTTTAAGTGCCATTTCTATTAATTGTTATTTACATTTATTGTTACCGATTCTCCTAAATTTGGATTTGATATCAAAGAAAATTTTAATTCTAGATTTATTCTATTATTATCTATATCAGTATTATCATAATCAAATATAATTTCATCTATGTTTAAATATGGTAACCAATTTGATACCGCATCTAATATAGTAGACTCAATTTTACTTTCTATTAAACTACTATCCATTTGCTCAAATAACACTTTCCATATATCACAACCAAAAGTTGGATTCATTATCCTTTCACCCTTTCTTGTTAATATTAGATTTTTTAAATTATCTTTAGCTTGAGTTAAAGTTGTATAATTTACAGCAAAAATACCACCTTTATCGGAATTTTTATTTATTCCAATACCAAGTATTTTATAATCATTTTCTGTTAAATCGGTTACATTAACTTTACCAAGTTCTATTGCCATTATTTAAATCTCTTTACTAATTCACTATAATCTCTTGTCAATGCTTTTATTGTTGCATCTTGTAATCCATCACCGGTTGATTCAAAATTTGGAACATTAGATGGTACATTTACTTCTCTAAAATCCATCGTTTCCCACTCATTTTCATCAACTCTTAATTCCGGCTTAATCATATCTAACACACTATTTACGGCTTGCGCTCCCTCTTTTCTTTGTTCTGATGTAAATGGTTGAGTCATATTCAAAATTTCATTTATCATTGGGTCTTTTGAAAATTCTCTTTGAGGTTTTAATGCTTGTTGAATTGGTTGTTGTCTTTTAACCGGAGTAGTAGTAACTTCTGTCATCTCTCTCAACGATGGAGTAGATGGTTTCTTTTGTGAGTTCAATGTAACTGCACCAGATTTAATTAGTTTAACAAGTTCTTCTTTAACTTGTAATTTAACTTCATTTTTAACAACTTCTTTAATTAAAGTTAATAAAATTTCTGATTTCATAATAATTGTTTTGTATATGTTTAGTAATAAATATTTGATTTAATAATTTATCCCACACCTGGTATTTTTGGTACAATTGGTGTGTTTATTTTTATATTTGGTATTTTTAATGTTGGTTTTGGTAAATTTGGCAAAGATATTGATAATGAAGCCATTAAATCAACCGCCGATAACGATGGTAATTCGGGTAATTCAGGAAATGTTGGAATTTCTATACTTCCTAAATCTACTTCAGGTATTTTAACTGTGGATGGAAAATCAGGCACAGGCGGACCAGATATTACATTATATGCACTCCAATTTAATACTGCGGGTGCCGGTGGTGCCGGTGGTGGATATTGCGATGTTACCATCATATTACCACCACTATTCATCAAATGTAATTGCGCCAACATTATAAATGGGTCAATCATTATATTTGTCTTACTACTCCATAAAAAATTTGGTGGTATAATATTAATAAAAGGTGGATTTGGTATTAATCCTTTTATTTTATCCATAGCCATTGCTTCAATTTCTTCCTTTGTGGGTGTTTTAACTTTTATCTGTGCTTTTAATTCTTCTTTAGTTGGTAAATTTGGTATTTCTATTCCAGGTAATTCTATATCGGGTTTAAGACCATTTATAGTGTCTTTAACAAACTTTTTAATCTGCGGAAGAGTTGGCTTGGGTTTTGGAATAGAGTCCATTAAAGCAACTGCCATTTGTACATACCGATGTATTGGAGCAAGTATTGTATCTTCAATTGGTGGAATGATGATATCTTCAATTTGTTTAATTGCTTCTTCTAATAATTTCTTTTTAGCTTCCTCTATTATTTTTTTTCTACTTGGTAATTTTGGAAAGTCAAATTTCAATGCTTTTTTGAATTGTTTACCAATAGATGGTTTTTTCTTTTTAGCTTCCTTTAATTTTTTTATTATTTCTACTGCACCCTTTATTACTGGATGGTTTTTTACATCAAGAGCTACTACTTCTTTATTTATTATTTTTTGAGCAGTTTCATAGACAGGAATAGTAATATTTGGTAAAGGTGGAATTGCCGGTAATGTTATTGTTTGTTTTTTTAATTCATCTTCCAAAACTTTCAATGCTTCTACTTCTGCTTTATGTAGTGCCGCACTTGCAGCTAACGAAATTGCGTCTGGCCCTATGTTTTGAATTGTACCTGGAGCCGGTGGAGTCATTTGCCAACCCAATGGTTTTATTAATGGATTTGGTATTGGTGACATTTCTGCTCCTAACCAATATGCGTCAAAACAAGCTGGATATAATTCAGATAAAACATTATAATTTTCACCAACACTATCCGTTCCCTTTTTAAATGCATCTTTAATCGCATTTGCCATACCCTGTACATTACCATTTATTACATTTACTCCATATAATAAATCACCACCACTTTTGATTGCTTTATCATATTCATTTGCATAAAATTCTGCAAAAGCATCGGGGTCACTTTTAAATTGTCCCGTAACCATTGCGGTTAAAACATTCAATTTAAAAATTGCCCACATATTATTTACTTAAAAAGTTTCTTGAAGATTGTATTTTAGATAACTTAGCTTTAATCATTTTAAATATCATAACATTATGTGAACCCGCCGATGTAGGGCCCACAGGTGTTGCAAAAACCATATTACACAACTCATCAATCAATTCACTCATTATTTGTATAAGTTCACCGGCTAATACCATTCTTTGAACATCGGCCCCTGCGGCACCTGGTTTACCTACTTTACCAATATATATAACACCACTTGCGTCTGAATTTAATACAATATTTTTATTGGTATGTAAAATAATATCTTTATTAGAATGGGCGTATATTTCTTTGTCTGCATCTATTGTAAATCTACCATCCGTTATTACTCCTGTATTTCCTTTACCAAACATAATAAACTCGCTAGCTTTTGCAGAAAGTACTATTCTATCCGAATTTACAAATAATTGGTCACCTTTTAATTTATCAGATGTTGGATATTCTTTAAATCCAATTTTTTGTTTTGTAATTGTTTCTTTAAATGGAACTTTGACCTTACCGGATGTAATATAAATGGATGTACCATCTTTATTTATATCTTCTTCAATTAAAGTACCAATTGGTTTTGAGTCTAATTCTGGATTTTGTTTATTACGAATGAATATTGATGGTGATGGTGTTTTACCATCTTCCGTTAAATGAAATTCACTAAAGCGAATTGTATTTCCAACTCTACCACTTATGATTGTATCACCATTTTTAGGTTGTAAAAATTTAATTTTTTCACTTACATTATATCCACCTCTATTCTCATTTCCTTGTGTACTTGCATTTTTTGTATATGTTCCGCCTGTAAATTTATTATTTTTCATATCCATAGCTGATGTATTACTACCAACTTCTTCATTTGCTGTTCCATCACTTATTGCAGACATAGCCGCTTTTTCTCTATAATTTGGATATGGTGGATTTGAATATGGTAAATAAAAAGCTTCATCTTCAATTTTAATAATAATAACAGTTTCACCTTTAATTGGGAATGTAAAATTATTTTTATCAAATGGGAATGCGATTTGTTCATTTACAATTGCATTTTGGTACGCATAAGTTATTGCACCATATAGTCTTGCATCTTCTTTTGTAAAATTATTATTATCATTATATACTTTGATTCCACCTTTTACTCTATCATAAAATTTTTCATTGGTTGGATATACTTTTACAACTCTAGCTAAAAATGATTCCATTATAGTTTAGTTTTAATTTCTTCAATTTCTATTTCTAAATCACCCATCTTTTCTTTTGTTTTTTCTTCTACCGCATTAATAGTATCTTCCATATCTTGTAGTAATTGTGTCTTTTCATGTTCACTTAACCAACCATCTTCTCCAATCCCCTTAGCTTCCGCAGCCGCAAGTCTTTGTGCAATGGTTGCAAGTTTAATTAAGTGGTCATCGTTTTTAACCGATACTTCAATTAAATCTTTTATGATGGGTGCAATAACCGTTGCTTCACCAACATTTTTAATTAATTTACGAAGTGCTTCAATTAATTCAGAAATATTTTTCTTTTTGTTTTGTTGATTTTCGTATATATCTTTAAATAATGATGATAAATTTTTACCATCAAATAATTGAAATTCGTTTGCCATTTTATATGTTTATGTACTAATAATTATTTACTTATTAAAAACTTACCTAAAACTAAATAATCCATATCACAATTATGAAATGTCCAAATTGCTTTTTGTGGGTCATTTGTCATTGTATGGTCTTTTAAATTAAATGATGTGTTCAATAGAATGGGTGCTCCTGTTAGTTTTTCGAACTCTTTTAGTAAATCATAGTAAAGTGGATTATCTTCTCTTTTAAGTGTCTGTATCCTTGCAGAATTGTCAACATGAGTTACTGACGGAATATTTACTCCTTTTTTAACTTTGACAACCTGGTTCATATATGGAACATCTTCCTCTGATAAGAAATATTTTTGATAATCTTCAATTGTAACCGATGGAGCAAATGGTCTAAACATTTCTCTTTTTTTGACAACCTTATTAATTCTATCTCTAATGTCGGACAAATGTGGATTTCCTAATATAGAACGATTGCCTAATGCTCTTGCACCAAATTCGGTTCTACCTTGAAACCACCCTATAATATTACCTTCATTAATTAACTTTGCAACCTCTTTACATAGAACTTCATTGGTTTCAAACATTACAACCTGTTTTCTATGATTTTGTAATATAACTTTAAGTAATTCAGGACTACTCCATTCTTCACCTAAATATGGAGATTGATTATCACCACCTTTTATTTTTGGATTACCCATTACAATATGATGCTGATATAAACATGCACCGATTGCAGAACCACTATCCGATGGAGCAAATGGAACCCAAACATTTTTAATTGATGTAGC
>Ga0214919_10004881_pt1 | contig 19290 bp, 20 predicted proteins | sample LL1503_MetaG_FD_177994 | JGI IMG/M metagenome (GOLD analysis project Ga0214919, IMG submission 177994) | Freshwater microbial communities from Lake Lanier, Atlanta, Georgia, United States - LL-1503 | ecosystem: Environmental > Aquatic > Freshwater > Lake | place: USA: Georgia | collected...
GGCCATCATCCAAAATGCAAGTCTGCCGAGCCAACGCGAGGCCCTGACCACATTGGGCCGATTGGCGGCCACGGTCGCAGAGGAGGGTTTACAAAGCCCGAGCGTGATTGTGGTGGGTCATGTGGTGCAAGGCGCAGTCGCGTGGACAAGCGCTTTCGAAAACCACCTCGAAACAAGTGACCGGGTCTTGACACGGGCCGCCTGAGCGCGAGAGATTGGGGGCCATGCATTTATCAATTCAAACAGGGTACGTCCCAGGCTGCATAGGCCGCATCACCGAATTACACGCGCACTACTGCCATGCGCTGGTGGGTTTTGGTTTGCCCTTTGAAACTCGAGTGGCCCGTGAGTTCGCCGCCTTTTGCGATCGGTACGACCCCTTAACGGACGGTTTGTGGCTCGCCATTGATGGCATTCATGCCGCATCCCAAGGTGCCCATTTGCGCTGGTTGAATGAACAAATTTTCGAATGGCAGCCCCTTGATTTGAATCGACACAAACTTGCTCATCTTAAAAATTAATTAATTTATTTATATTTGTTTAATTTTTTGTTAAATTTTACCTATAAAATAACCCTCACGTGAGAGCAAACAAGTTCTCAAAAAGTTGTGTCACACGTCAATCAGGGAGAAAAAAATGGGACTTTTCTTTGCCAAATCAAAACAAGTGATTGAAAAAATCACTACCAACAGCAGCTTATCTGCGGCCCATGTGCTCTCCAAGAACATGAGTTTGCTGGGTGGCTTTCTGACATAAATCAATTTTCTGTTTTCATTGCACGTTTAACACCGCCCTTCGGGGCGGTTTTTTTTGCCTGGCTCAAGTTTGCCAAGCACAAGCCCTAAACTCTGAGCCCATGAATTCCTTTGATGTGGTGATTGTGGGCGCAGGTGCTGCGGGTCTGTTTTGCGCGGGCTTGGCCGGCCAAGCCGGGCTGAAGGTGCTGGTCATCGACCACAGCCTGAAAGTGGCCGAAAAAATCCGCATCTCGGGCGGCGGTCGTTGCAATTTCACCAACCGCTTGCTCGACGCCTCGGCGCCGCACAAGCACTTCATCAGCCAGAATCCGCACTTTTGCCGCTCGGCCTTGTCGCGCTACACGCCGCAAGACTTTACCGACCTGGTGCAAAAGCACGGCATTTTTTATCATGAAAAGCACAAAGGCCAACTTTTTTGTGACCATTCGGCCGATGACATCATCCGCATGTTAATGGCCGAGTGCGATGCGGGTAACGTGACGCGTTGGTGGGGTTGCAGCGTCAAAACAGTGAACTACGTCCAACCCGAAGGCGCAGCCAGAGGTATGTACACATTGCTTACAGACCGTGGGCCTGTCGATACACCCTCTTTGGTGGTGGCCACAGGCGGGCTGTCTATTCCGAAAATAGGCGCCACCGATTGGGGCTACCGTATCGCTGCCCAATTTGGTTTGCGTTTGGTCGAGCAACGACCCGGCTTGGTGCCGCTGACTTTTGACGGTGAAGCTTGGGCACCCTATGCACAGCTTGCAGGGCTGGCGCTACCCGTGGTCATTGAAACTGGTGAGACAAAAAAACGTGCCTATTTTGAAGAGGATTTACTCTTTACACACCGGGGTTTATCAGGCCCGGCCGTGTTGCAAATTTCAAGTTACTGGCAGGATGCCAGCCCCATTCGCTTGAACCTCGCACCTGATATCGATCTAGCTTCCCTGCTATCGAAAGCCAAACTGCGCTCGCGCAAACTGCTCAGCAACGAACTGGCCAGTTGGGTGCCCAACCGACTGGCCGAAGCATGGGTCTCGCAAGACGTCGCCTTACAACGCCCTGTGGCGGAGGTGCCCGACAAATCACTGAACCAATTGGCTGCTGCCCTGTCCGACTGGCGGCTTACCCCAACCGGCAGCGAAGGCTATAAAAAAGCCGAAGTGACTTTGGGAGGTCTTGACACGCGGGATTTGTCATCGCAAACCATGGAGTCCAAACAGCCTGGTTTGTATTTCATTGGCGAGGTGGTGGACGTCACGGGATGGCTGGGCGGGTACAACTTTCAGTGGGCTTGGGCGAGTGCGCATGCTTGCGCCACGGCTTTGGCGCAAAACAAGCCTCAAGAAGTTATATAATTCTAGGCTTTGCTGGCAAACCCCCGTCTGCCAATTACCAGTTCGTGACGGGGAACCGCCGAAACTGGGTTTCAAGGGCCCGATCTCCCTCGATACTGCAGCCGGCACATTTTTAGAAAATTTGATTCAATGACCACCATTCGCTTGAAAGAAAACGAGCCGTTTGACGTTGCACTGCGCCGCTTCAAACGCACCATCGAAAAACTCGGCCTGCTGACCGACTTGCGTGCCCGCGAGTTCTACGAGAAGCCCACCACCGAGCGCAAGCGCAAAAAAGCGGCTGCCGTGAAGCGTCACTACAAGCGCGTTCGCAGTATGCAGTTGCCCAAGAAGATGTATTGATCTTCAGCTGCCGAGCCCTGGTGGCTCTGCACAAGCCCGCTGGAGGACGCTCAAGCGGGCTTTTTTCATTTTTCCCTCGTCAATTCCGGAGATCACCATGAGCCTCAAAGAACAAATCACCGAAGACATGAAAAACGCCATGCGCGCCAAAGACAGCGAACGTCTGGGCACGATCCGTTTGTTGCTCTCGGCCATGAAGCAAAAGGAAGTGGACGAGCGCGTGGTGCTGGATGACGCCATGGTCGTGGCCATCTTGGACAAACTGATCAAGCAGCGCAAAGACTCGATCACCGCGTTTGAACTTGCGGCCCGCCAAGACCTCGCCGACAAAGAAAAAGCCGAGCTGCTGGTGCTGCAAGCCTACTTGCCAGCGCGCATGTCGGCCGAAGAAGTTACCGCTGCGGTGCAAGCCATCGTAGCCTCACTGGGTGCCAAAGGTCCGGGCGACATGGGCAAGGTCATGGGCGCTGTCAAAACCCAACTGGCCGGCAAGGCCGACATGGCGCAAGTCTCTGCAGCCGTCAAGGCGGCTTTGGCGGGTTAAAGCCTATTTTTTCAATCAGGCTTAACCTGAGCCTCTTTGATGATCCGTGCCCACTTGATTGATTCTGATTTGATGAATGCCGAAAACTCCTCTGGCGAGCTGCCGACTGGGTCAATTCCCATGCCAATCATCTTCTCTTTGATCTCCGGCATGGCTAAAACTTTTTTGATTTCGTAATGCAATCGAGAGAGATGTTCCTTTGGGGTGCCTGCAGGCGCAGCGACGCCATACCAATTGACCACTGAAAAACCAGGCACACTTTCAGCCATGGTGGGTAAATCAGATTGCCGGTTCAAACCCGTGGTCGCTAAAGCGCGGAGTCGACCCGACTTGACGTGTTGCATGCCCGCTGGAGCCGCTTCAAATGTCAACTGAACTTGTCCCGACATCACATCACTGATACTGGCCGCACTTCCTTTGTAAGGGATGTGAACCATCTTTGCACCAATGGCATTGGCAAACAATTCACCCGCTAAATGCGGCAATCCGCCGGAGCTGCTCGAAGAAAAATTCAATTTCCCAGGATTATTTTTGGCATACCCAATCAAATCATTCACTGACTTGACAGGCAAAGAGGGGTTGACGAATAAAACAAAAGACAAGGAAGCCAATTCAGTCAAGGGAATGAATTGTTTGTCAAAATTGAAGGGTAAATTCGGATAAAAAATAGGATTGATACTGAAATTTCCCAAGGTGCCCAGAAACAAAGTATGTCCGTCAGCAGGCGCTTGCGCTACAAAATCCATACCCAATACCCCGTTGGCACCGGGCTTGTTATCAATGATGACGGGTTGGCCCAACTGTTCTGTGAGTTTGGGGGCCATTAAACGCGCAACGATATCAATTCCCCCGCCAGGAGGAAAACCAATGACTATTCGAACGGGCCTTGACGGAAACGTTTGGGCAATCGCTGCTCCTCCCATTACAACGAGAAAGCACAGAAATATTGCACGCGAAAATAAAGCCATGGGTGTCTCCGTATTGACTTTGGTATTGGACATTTAACTTATCATCAACAAGCATCTTAATCATCATAAGCTTAACCAATTCTGGTTAAAGGAGTCACCGCTATTTCTTCCGCTTATCATGTTTATTCAGGGACCGCAGGTCATTCGGCTTGGTTTAGCGAGGACGGTGGCCTCACCTGGGTTCATCCCAACAGCCACTCGGGCATGTACCTTGAAGCTCGGGTATGGTCGTTTGCAACGCACCCCCATCGACCCCATACGCTTTATGCTGGAAGTGATATGGGTGTTTTCAAATGGGATGAGCCTACGGCTCGATGGACCGCAATTGCATCGCCCATGCAAGATGTTTGGGCAATCGCTGTTCATCCTGAAAACCCAGATTACATCATTGCAGGGTGTAGGCCAGCCGCCTTTTATCGCTCGCTCGATGCCGGTCAAACTTGGGAAGCTCTAAGCGTTCCCAATATCCAAACATTTTCAACAATTAACATGGGCGCTACACGCGTCACTCAAATCGTATTTGACCCATTAGATTCAAAACGAATTTGGGTGACGGTTGAAATCGGTGGTATTTTTTTGAGCCATGACGGTGGGACCCATTGGGAAAGTCGAGACCAGGGATTGATCAGCACCGATGTGCATGGTTTAGCTGTCCTTGATAAACCGAATGGGCAACGCATTATGTTGGCAACCACCAATCGCGGTTTGCATCGCAGCACGGATGGGGGTGAGAATTGGGTGTTTCAAAAAATCCCTTCCAAATGGCAATATACGCGTGCCGTGGTTGAACGTGCCGACCGCACTGGCGTGGTCTTCTTGACGAATGGAAATGGTCCACCCGGAGATGAAGGTTTGCTCTGGATGAGCAAAGATTATGGTGATACATGGCATGCAGTTTCATTGCCAGGAAAAATCAACAGCACCATCATGGTCATAGCGACAAATGCAGAGGATCCGATGCGAATCTGGGTTGCCAGTAACTTGGGACAAGTCTTTCAAAGTGAAGATGGAGGCGATTCATGGGCGCGTTTACCCCGTGAATTTGGAGAGATTCGCGCATTGCATTGGCGTCGTTTGCCCGTTGGCATTCGGCAGCAAGCCCATTCAATCACCTTGCGTCAGGAGCCTTAAATGACAACCCCTCATCACGTGGGCTTGATGGTGCCCATCAACAACACCACCATGGAAAACGAATTGGTGTCTTACCTGCCTGCGCAGTCGACGTGCCAAACCAAAAAAATTCCTCGCGGTCAAGGCATGCTCACCAGAGATACCATCCCTGCATACAAAGCGCAGGCCTTGGAAATTGCCCAACAATTTGTTGGACAACCGATTGATTTATTGGCCTATGGTTGTACTGCAGCCAGCTTTTTATCGGGCCCGCAAGAAGACACCGAGCTTTCAGAGCGACTTGCTGAACTGCTAGGTAAACCCGTGGTGACAACTGCGCAATCAATGGTGAAAGCCTTGCTTGCAAATCAAACGCATCGCATTGCCTTGGTGACGCCCTATTTAGATGAAGTGAATCAACAGTTAAAAAATTATTTGGCGCAATCGGACATTGAAGTAGTGTCATTTGATTCACTTCGGGCTGCAGATGTGAATGCCTTAGGGCGCATCACCAGCGAGGAAGTGGCGGCAATGGCGCACCAAGTCATGAACGATGATTGCGAAGCGATGTTCATTGCGTGTTCGCAGTTACCTACACAAAACATTTTGCAATCCTTAAGCCAATCATTCAGTCGTCCTGTATTCTCTTCCATTCAAGCCACAGCTTGGAATGCTCGGCAACAACTAGAAAGCCAATGCCATGGATAAGCTCTACAGCACTTTCAAACAGTGTGCAGTTATTTTTGTTGCATGCCTCGTGTGTGCAACCCTGACACACGCGCAAACCAATTGGCCCAACAAACCAGTTCGAATCATTGTGCCTTTTTCAGCAGGCTCATTCACTGAGACAGCCGCACGTGCAATGGGTGCAGAGCTTTCGCAACAGTTAGGTCAACCCTTTATTGTCGAAACAAAAGGCGGTGCCGGCAGTACATTGGGTACTGATTTCGTGGCCAAATCAGCCCCGGATGGCTACACACTCTTGGTCACAGACAATTCATTTGCGGTCTCTAGTGCTCTTTATCCCAAGCTGCCATACGACCCCGAAAAAGACATCATCAAAGTCAGCACCATTGCGCAAGCGCCTGCGTTAATCATGGTTAAAAGTGATTCGCCGTTTAAAACACTGAAAGAATTAGTTGACCACGCTCAAAAAAATCCAAAAGCACTTACCTATGGTTCTGGGGGCCAAGGATCGTCAGCGCATTTGGCAATTGAACTTTTTTTCAGTGGAGTCAATGCTGAATTAACGCATATTCCCTACAAAGGCGTTGCCGCCGCGCTTTTAGATTTGATGGCTGGGCGCATTGATGTGGGCCTGTCCAGTGCGGGATCCTCCGCCCAACACATCAAAGGGGGCAAGCTGCGTGGCTTAGCGGTGGTGGGCACTGAGCGTCACCCATTGATCCCTGAGGTGCCTACTTTTGCCGAGGCAGGTTATGCCAACTACGACATGGTGTATTGGTTTGGCATGATGGCACCCGCCAACATGCCACCTGCAATTCAAAGTAAGTTGCATCAAGCGCTTTCTCATGCCATAGAACAACCCAAGGTAGTTGAAATATTTGCAAGCGCTGGTGCGCGGGCAGTTGCACTCAAAAGTTCCGACTTCACAAAAAGAGTAGAAGACGAATCACGCACTTGGAAAAGAGTCGTGACCAAAGCCGGCATCAAAATCGAATGAGCATTTAATATGAAACCTTCCTATATCAATCTGGCCAAGAAAGCACTTTTAGAAGATCGACTCGTCCTTTGCATGGGTTTACGTCAAGCAAGAACGGCCGACATCGGCGCCATTGCGCAATCCTGTGGGTTTGACTCCATTTATGTGGATATGGAACACAGTTCCATTTCACATGAAACCTGCTCTACTCTCTGTGTTGCCGCATTAGGTCAAGGTGTGACGCCATTGGTCCGCGTCCCAGGTCATTTGGCCAGCGACATGAGTCGTGCCTTAGATGGTGGTGCGCAAGGTGTCATTGTTCCGCACACCAATACAGCCGATCAAGCGCGCGCCATCATTTCGGCCTGTAAATTCCCACCCTTGGGCCATCGCTCCGTCATGGGCGCCAATCCAGCCCTAGGGTATCAAGCCATTTCACTGGAAGAAAACAACAGCCGATTGAACAATGACACCTTGGTTATTGTCATGCTTGAAACTCCAGAGGGCATTCAGAATGCAGAATCAATTGCGGCGGTTCCTGGCGTGGACATGCTGTTAATTGGCTCAAACGATTTATCTACCGAGTTGGGCATCCCTGGACAGGTCACGCATCCGAAAATTTTTGAAGCGTACCAAATCACTGCGCAAGCTTGTCGCAAGCATGGAAAGTTTTTGGGTGTAGGTGGTATTCGTGGGAATCTCAAATTGCAATCTGATCTAACCGAGTTGGGTGCGAGATTTATTATTGCGGGCAATGATGTGTCATACCTCATGAATGCAGCCAAGCAAGATACTCAAGCTTTGCGTCAAGCCAGTCAGTTGAAATAATTTGTGAAAGATTTACAGTGTCTCACCCCTTGGATGCCCTTCCCGAATTCGAAACGCCAACAGGTGCTTGCGACTCTCATTTCCATGTTTTTGGCCCTGAAGGTCAATATCCCTATGCAGGTCAATTGCGTTACAAGCCCCCTCATGCTCCTTTAGACGATTATCTTTCTTTGGCTAAGGGCTTGGGTTTCCAACGCTTTGTTTTTGTACAACCCTCGGCCTATGGCCGCGACAACTCATGCATGCTGGACGCCATGCGACTGATGAATCGGGATGTTTGCCGAGGAATTGTCGATGTCGAAGACGATGTGAGCGACAAGGTGCTGAGTGAGATGCATGCATTGGGTGTGCGCGGACTTCGCATCAATGTTTCGCCTGTGAATCCGCGTGAAGAAGGTTTGTTGCAAAAAATGTTACCTCGAATCCTTCGCTGGGATGCGCGCTGCGCTGAATTAGGTTGGCACATCGATTTTTTATTGCCGGGTTGGCTCACTGAAGAAATGCTACCCACTCTGCAAAAACTCAAAGTCAATCACAGCTTGGCGCATATGGGGATGTTCTTGGCTGTCAACGGCCCTCAACAAAAAGGATTTCAAAACTTGCTGCGATTGTTGTCTGAGAGTGATGGAAAAACTTGGATCAAGTTTACGGGTACTTACCGCATGGCCACAGCACCTTCTTTTGCAGATGCCCGCCCCATGGCGCAAGCCATTCTCGAAGCCAATTCCAATCGCGTTATTTGGGGAAGCGACTATCCTCATTTATCTTTTGCCGATCAGGTGGGCTCTGTTGCACTTTTTAATTTACTCAAAGAATGGGCGCCGGACCCTGCCATTCGAAAGAAAATTCTCACAGATAACCCGAAGCAACTTTTTGAATTCAACTGATTCGAATCCAAGCTTAGCCTTGTTCTGATGAAGCCAAATTGAATGCCTCAAGTGGAAAAGTAAAAAGCTGGGTAGCCGCCCCCACCCGCGTAACCCGGTTATTTGGCCAACGGCCTTGCTGCGTTGAACACCAACTCGGCGGCAATGAGATCCAGCGACGCAAACCCAACCGATTTGAAGACCGTGATGGCTTCGTCGCTGGCGCGCCAGGCGCGCTGACGCTGAGCGGCCAGTTCCGCCAGCTCGGCCTGGATATCGGCTGCAGCTATGAGCCCCTGCTGGATCGCCTGCAGCACCTCACCGCCCTTTTGCAGCACCGCCTCGCGGCTGTCGGCAAACACCTGGGCGCGCGGCATCAGGGCCGGTTCGGCCTCGGCCATGGTCGGGGTGAAGGCCCCCATCAGGCTCAGATGGGTGCCGGGCCTGACCCAGTCGCTGCGGATAAAGGGTTCGGTGGCGGTGCTGGCTGCAGACACCACATCGGCCTGCGCCAACGTGGCCTGCAGGTCGCTTCTGGCGTGCGCCGTGATGCCTTGCAAGGCCAGGCGATCCACCACGGCCTGGGTCTTCTTGCTATCGCGGCCCCAGATCAGGATGGTTTTGCAATCCAACACGCTGGCGTGGGCTACGGCCATCGGCACACTCAAGGAACCGGTGCCCAGAATCGCCAGCGTCTGGCTGTTTTTGCGCGCCAACATGCGTGCGGACAACGCGGCAGCGGCAGCAGTGCGGCGCAGCGTCAACTCGGTGCCGTCCAGCACAGCGATCGGTGTACCGTCTGCGCAGGAGATCAGCACGTACACGGCCGACACGGCCGATTGGCCCCGGGCACTGTTGCCCGGCCAGATTGACACCAGCTTCACGCCCATGATGTCTTGCACTTTCCAGGCCGGCATGATCAACACCGCGCTGTTGTCGCCGTTGGGAGCGTAGACGCTGCGCGCGGGCGATTCAATCGGCTGTTGCAGGCCTGCCGCCAGCGCCTCAATCAGGGCGGGATAGGGCAAGGCCTGGGCTACAGCGGCCTGGTCAAAAAATTGCATGGGGTAAGCCCTTTTGGCTGTGCAGGCCGCGCACGCGTGGGCCGAGTTCAGGCTTTGTTTCAGACATCGAACTTCACCCCCTGCGCCAGCGGCAGTTGGTTGGAGTAGTTGATGGTGTTGGTGGCACGGCGCATGTAGGCGCGCCAGGCATCCGAGCCGGACTCGCGGCCGCCGCCGGTTTCTTTCTCGCCACCAAAGGCGCCGCCAATTTCCGCGCCTGAGGTGCCAATGTTGACGTTGGCAATGCCGCAGTCCGAGCCGCCGGTGGACAGAAAGGTTTCGGCCTCGCGCAGATTCAGCGTGAAAATGGCAGAGGAAAGCCCTTGCGGCACGCCGTTCTGCAGGGCAATGGCTTCTTCCAAAGTGCGGTAGGACATCACATACAGGATAGGCGCAAAAGTCTCTTGGCAGACGACCTCGCTTTGCGCCGGCATTTCAACAATCGCCGGGGTGACGTACCAGGCATTGGGGAACTCTAAGCTCAGCACACGTTCGCCGCCAAATACAGTGCCGCCCTGTTCGCGTGCCTGCTGCAGCGCGGCCTGCATGGCATCAAAGCTGTCTTGGTCGATCAGGGGCCCGACCAAGGTGCCGGCGTCTAACGGTGTGCCTATCGGAAGCGCGGCGTAGGCTTTTTTCAGTTGCGCAAGCAACGGGGTGCGCACGCTCTCGTGGACGATCAGGCGGCGGGTGGAGGTGCAGCGCTGACCGGCCGTGCCAACGGCTGCAAACAGAATGCCGCGCACCGCCATGTCCAGATCGGCCGAGGGCGCCACCACCACGGCGTTGTTGCCGCCCAGCTCCAGCAGGCTGCGGCCAAAGCGCTGCGCCACGCGTGGGCCCACTTCGCGGCCCATGCGGGTGCTGCCAGTGGCCGAAACCAAGGCGACCCGCGCGTCGTCCACCATCGTCTGGCCGACCTCGCGTGCGCCGATCAGCACTTGGGACAGATCGGCCGGAGCGGTGCCGCCGCTGGCCCTGAAGCGCTGCAACGCACGATCAAACAACGCTTGGCTGGCGAGGGCGGTCAGCGGCGTCTTTTCCGATGGTTTCCAGACCACGGCATTGCCGCAGACAATGGCCAAGGCCGTGTTCCAGGACCAGACCGCAACCGGAAAGTTGAAGGCGCTGATGACACCGACCACGCCCAGCGGATGCCAGGTTTCCATCATGCGGTGGCCAGGGCGCTCGCTGGCTATCGTCAGGCCGTATTGCTGGCGCGACAGGCCTACTGCAAAATCGCAGATGTCAATCATCTCCTGCACCTCGCCCAGGCCTTCGGACAAAATCTTGCCGGCTTCCAGGGTCACCAATTGACCGAGTGCCGTCTTGGCGGCGCGCAGCTCTTCGCCCAGCAGGCGTATCAGCTCCCCACGGGCTGGGGCTGGCACCAAGCGCCACTGCAAAAAAGCTGCGTGCGCAGAGGCAATTTTGGGGGTGACGGTTGCTGGGTTGTCGGGCGACAGGCGCGCCATCAGCCTGCCGTCAATCGGCGATTGCACGCTCAGGCTGCCGCCATCAAGGCGGCTGGTATCCACGCCCAGGGATTGCAACAGGGAGGGTAGCAAGGCAGCTGGCGAGGTGTTGGCAACAGGCATGCGAGGGGCCTCCAAATGTTTACGATACTGTATATTTTCTAACAAACGTATCAAGATCTAAAAATCCATGGATAAACCCGATGTTCTGGTTGTGGGCGGCGCCGCCGTCGGCAGTTCGGCCGCTTTTTTTCTCGCCGCACAGCCTGACTTCCAGGGCAAGGTGCTGGTTCTGGAACAGGATTTTTCCTATGAAAAATGCGCCACCACCCTGTCTGCTGCCTCGATTCGTCACCAGTTTTCCACGCCCGAGAACATCCGGCTCTCGCAGTTCGGCAGCCATTTCCTGAAAAACATGGCTGACTACCTGACAGTGGACGGCGAAGTGCCACAGGTCTCCTTCCACGAGCGCGGCTATCTGTTTTTGGCCACGGCCTCCGGGCAGGGCGTCCTGCAGTCCAACCACCGCGTTCAAAAGGCGGAAGGCGTGGATGTGGACTTGCTGACCCCGCAGCAACTCAAAGCACGTTACAACTGGATGAACATGGATGACCTGGTGGCGGGGTCCTTGGGTAACGCGGGCGAGGGTTGGCTGGACGCCTACAGCCTGATGCGCGGCCTGCGCCGCAAAGCGATTGCCCTCGGTGTGACGTACAAGCAGGCCAAGGTTGTCAAGCTGAACCGCGAAGGCCATCGCATTGTGTCCGCCACGCTCTCGGATGGCACGACGGTGGCCTGCGGCACGGTCATCAACACAGCAGGCACCGGTGCCACCGCGCTGGCCCGAACGGCCGACATTGCGTTGCCGGTAGAAGCGCGCAAACGCAGCATTTTTTACTTCACCAGCAGCGCCAAACTGCCCGGCTGCCCGATGGTGATTGAGCCCACCGGCGCCTACTTCCGCCCCGAGGGTGAGGGCTTTATCTGCGGCGTGGCACCCAGCCCGGACGATGACCCGGAGTGCTTCGACTTTGAGGTCCAGCACCAGCTCTTTGACGATGTGCTTTGGCCCACGTTGGCCGCCCGGGTGCCGGGTTTTGAGGCGCTGCGCGTGCAGCGAAGTTGGGCCGGGCACTACGACATGAACGTGATGGACCACAACCTCATTTTGGGCGCGCATCCGGAGGTGGAGAATCTGCTGTTTGCCAATGGCTTTAGCGGCCACGGCCTGCAGCAGTCGCCCGCTGTCGGGCGCGCCCTCTCGGAGTTGGTGACCTATGGTGGTTTTCGCACGCTGGACCTGCAGGCCTTTGGCTGGGACCGCGTGCTGAAAAACCAGCCACTGTTTGAAATCAATATTGTGTAATGAATGGCTGTGTACCCTGTCCCCTTAACAGCAGCCCGCGCGCGCTCGGTCATGAACGCGATCAGCCTCTGCAGCCAGCAAGGCGGCTTTGGCAGGCTGAAACCCTTTGGCAGCCTCAGGGTTGAGGCTTCAATACTTTCTTCCAATTGGCGCGGCTGCCGCCCTGCCTGCGTCCGGCAGCACCTTCGGGTTTAAGCCTTTTTGCCAATGCGAATGCACGCGCATGCATCGCTGTCAAACTCAGTGCCAAGGTCCGACGCGCTTCGGTCGATAAATCTTGCAGAACCTCGTGGTGCACTTGCACCACACGCGGAAAAATCACTGCATACAAATCTCGGCCAAGCGCTGTCAGCGACACCATGGCTTTGCGCTTATCACCCGGTACAGACTGTCTTTCGAGAAGCCCTTTGGACATGAGCGCGCGTAAGGTTTTGGAAGTTTGAGAGCGGTCTACCGTGGTTCGAGCCGCCAGGTCGGAGGGCGACAGGGGATTGAGTTCGGCCAACATGGCCACGAACTGCCACTCTTCGCGGGTGATGCCGTATTCGTTTTCGCAAATGCGGGTGACCAAAGAACCACTGACACCCATGAATTCAGAGACTCTGAAATTGAACAGATCGAAAATCGATTGGGGATTTTCAAACTGGGGTAAGTGGCTTTGCGCGACCATTGATGCTTTAGGAAAATCCATGTGTGCGGCTGCCTGCATAAGGGAAAGACCCGAGGATAATGGATTTTTTCCATTACTTACTTGCTGTCTATGCTGTCAGCATGACCACCAGCAACATTGACATCCGCAGCGCCAACGCGCAGCACATGTACCACCCCATGATCGACCCCAAAGCGGTCGCTCAAAGCCCGCCTTTGATTTTGGAGCGGGGGGAAGGCGTCTATGTCTATGACATTGACGGTAAACGCTATCTTGACACCGTGGCGTCCCTGTGGAATGTGAATGTAGGCCACAACCGACCAGAAGTGATCGCGGCCATGAAGGTGCAGCTCGATAAGCTGGCGTACTACTCGACCTTCCAGAACACCTCCAATCCGCCGGCCATCGAGTTGTCGGCGCGACTGATGAGGATGTTTGAGCCGGAAAAAATGAGCAAAGTCTTCTTCTCATCTGGTGGGTCCGACGCGATTGAAACCGCCTTGAAAATGGCGCGTCAATATTGGAAACTCAATGGCCAAAACAGCCGCACCCAATTCATTTCGCTTAAATGGGGTTACCACGGCGTGCACTTTGGAGGCGCGTCGATTAACGGCAACCCGATGTTTCGCAGCGCCTACGAACCCTTGCTTCCTGGCTGCCACATCGTCGAGAACCCTTACGCCTACAGAAACCGATGGGGCGAAGAAGATCCAGAGCAGCTTGCGCAACTGTGCTTGCAAGACCTGAAGGACACCATTGAGCAAGTCGGTTCTGAACACATTGCCGCCTTTGTGGCCGAACCGGTGCAAGGTGCAGGCGGGGTGATCGTGCCGGATGCCAGCTACTGGCCCGGCCTGCGAAAATTGCTCGACGACTATGGCATTTTGCTGATCAGTGATGAGATCGTGACCGGTTTTGGCCGCATTGGTGCCATGTGCGGCGCTCGTGCTTGGGGCGTGGCCCCCGACATCATGGCCATGGCCAAGGGCATCAATTCGGGCTACGTACCCTTGGGAGCCACTTTAGTCAACGAACGTGTGGCCCAAGCCTGGACGCAGCCTGGCGTACCTGCAGCCATGATGCACGGCTACACCTACTCCGGCCATGCATTGGCTTGCGCAGCCGCCAATGCCAACCTGAACATTGTGGAAGCCGAAGACTTACCGAGCCACGCCTTGGCGGTCGGCGGCTACATGCTCCATCGTTTGCAAGAGCTCATGCAGTACGCGCATGTCGGCGATGTGCGCGGCAAGGGCTTGATGGCGGCCATCGAATTGGTCGTCAACAAAAACAGCCGCGACATGCTGCTGCCGCCGTCTGCCTACATCCAGACTTTGGTGGGCACAGCAAGGCAAGAGGGGTCCATCATTCGCGTGCAAGGTAACCGTTTGATTTTGTCGCCGCCCTTGGTGTTCTCCCTTGCTGATGTAGACGAAACCCTGAGAATTCTGCACACTTCTTTCGCAGCTGCAGAAGCAGCCTGACCTTTTCAACCCACAACAACGGAGATTTTGATGAACACTTCCACCCACCGCATTCGCATCATCGCTTTGGCCGCCCTGGCCACCTTGAGTGCTTTGCCGACACAGGCGCAAGACAAATGGCCCAGCAAACCGATTGAAATCATTTACCCTTACCCTCCAGGCAACGACATGGACGTGGTGACCCGCTTGCTGGCCGAAGGCATGAGCAAGCGCTTGGGCGTGCCGGTGCAAGTGATCAACAAACCTGGCGGCGGCGGCGTGGTCGGCTTTGCCGAGATGACCCGTGCCAAACCCGATGGCTACACCATCGGCACCTGGACACCTGGCCCCGGCATTTCGCAAATCATTGCGGGCAATACGCCTTACAAAATGACCGACTACCAGTCGGTGGGCGGCATGTTGATCAACGACTTTGTGCTCGCAGCGCGCGGCGACATTCCCGCCAACAACCTGAAAGAATTCGCCGCCTGGGCCAAGAAAAGCGGCAAACCTGTGGTCATTGGCAGTTACGCCCCGGCCGCAGTCCCCGCACTGATTGCCGCCAAGATTGCCAAAAAAGACGGCTGGGCCTACAAAGTGGTGGCCTTCCCCAACCCCAGCGCCAAAGAGCTGGTGGCGGGCGACGCCGATGTGACCACGGCCGGTGCTGAAGGCGCTATGTCCTATGCCAAAGCTGGGCAGGTCAAGATCCTGTCGGCATGGGGCCCGCAGCGCAACCCCGTTTTCCCCAATGCCGCCACGCCCGCCGAAGAGGGATATGGTGATTTGTACACTTGGGGCGGAATGGCAGCACCTGTAGGTGTGCCTAAGGACATCATCAATAAACTCTCGAGCGTGATGATGGAATCTCTCAATGACAAAGCCGTTCAGGACCAGTTCAAGAAAGTCGGCATCCCCGCCCTGCCCATGACCGCCGACCAGATGACCAAGCGGGTGGTAGATGACACCAAATGGATTTCGGAGTTGATGGCCGAATTGGGCTTTGCGAAAAAGTGAAGTCGCATTCTGAAGCACCGCCATGGGTATGGACCTGGGACAAGACGGTGGTCTTGCTGGTGTCCTTGGCGGCTGCTGCGGTGCTAATGACCACACCTCAGCTGATCACCCCCTTTCCAGCCAACGTGGCTTGGTTTGAATCAGCGGCCTTTTTCCCGCGTGTGACTTTGGCTTTGGCGTGTATCGCCGGCTTGTTCGAGTTGTACCAACGCCGAAGTGCGGTTGAACTTGCCGATTCGGATGAACTCGACTCCAGCGCTGCCAACATGCGCCAGGCTTTGGGCATGCTGGCCTTGTTTGGCCTTTACATGCTGGCGGTCCCGTGGATGGGCTACTTGGCGAGCACTTGGGTGTTCTTGGTGGCCAGTGGTGCGTGGCTCGGCTTGAGCCGACGTGCCACCTTCAGTTTGAGTGTGTTGCTCTCTTTGGCCATGTGGCTGGTGTTTGTGAAAGTGCTGAAAATCTATTTCGGCCACGGCTGGTTCATCTGAGTATGGAATTTTTTGACAGCCTGAGTCAGGGCTTGGCTTCTTTGGGCACCTGGCAAATTGCACTCTCCTTGCTGATCGGTGCCGCCTTGGGCATCGTGGTCGGCGTCTTGCCGGGCGTTGGCCCGGGCGTAACGATTGCCGTGCTGCTGCCCTTCACTTACGGCATGGCCCCTTTGGCGGGTATCTCGCTGTTATTGGGTGTCTATTGCGGCGCTTTTTATGGGGGTGCGGTTACCTCCATATTGATTCGAACACCTGGCGAAGCGTCCTCCATCATGACCATGTTCGATGGCTACCCGATGGCCAAGAATGGTCAGGCCCAGCGGGCATTGTCATTGGCCTTCATGTCCGCTTTTGCCGGCGGCATCGTCAGCGCTTTGCTGCTGGGGCTGGCGGCCAGACCCATGGCCAGTTTTGCGGCCCGATTTGGCGCACCAGAAAGCGTCATGGCCATTGTGCTGGCAGCGGTGTGTGTGGGCAAAGCCTACCGCAGGCAATTCGCATCGGCCATGATGATGATGGGCTTGGGTTTCTTTTTAGCCACCGTAGGCATCGATCCCAATTCCAACGAACAGCGTTACACCTTTGGCATTGCCGGCGTGCTCAGCGGTATTCCGCTGGTGCCTGTGGCTGTGGGCTTGTTTGGCATGGCCCAAGCCCTGGTGATGGTCAGCTCACCGGTGCCCCGCTTTGACGCGTCTTTGATTCAGAACGCGGGCTTATCCTGGCGTGGATTTCTAGAGCCCTTCAAATACCCCAAGGCGATGGCCAAAGGCTTGTTTCTGGGTTCGGCCATTGGCGTTCTGCCCGCTGTGGGTGCGGCGTTATCCACCTCACTGGCTTACTTCTGGGCTCAACGCGGCAACAAAGACCCCACCCCGTTTGGTCAGGGCAACCCCGAGGGCATTGTGGCCGCCGAATGCGCCAACAACTCCAACTCCGGGGGCGCCATGATCACCGTGCTCACCCTGGGCATCCCGGGGGATGCCATCACCGCCATCATCATGGGCGTGTTCGTGGTGCATGGCATCGTGCCCGGACCATCGCTGTTCATGGACCGTCCTGAAATCATCAACGGTGTGCTCGCTTCCTTGCTGGTCATCAACGTGACCATCCTGGCCTTGCTCGTTCTGACCGTCAAACCCTTGGCTCGCTTGGCCTACGTTAACCCGCGCATTTTGGGATTGGCCATTTTGGCGCTGTGTTTTGTCGGTGCATTTTCTGCCGCCAACAGCATGTATTACGTCATCATCGCCGCGGTCTTTGGTGTGCTGGGCTTGGTGTGTGCACGCGCCAACATTCCGACCATCCCCCTGATTTTGGGTATGGTGATGGGCGACACACTCGAAGCCACTTTGCGCCAAACGCTGGGGCGCAGCGATGGCTCCTTCATGCCCTTCATTGAACGACCTATTTCTGCGATTTTGGTTGCAAGTACATGCTTGCTGTTGGTCTGGCCCTTCGCGTTAGGGTTATTTGGAAAACATAAAGAACCTTCATGAACACCACGGCCTACATCACCGACGAATTGTGCTTCTGGCACGACCCGGGCAACTACGCCCTCATGCTCAAGCCGGGCGGATTTATAGAACCCTACAACCGCCACATCGAAAATGCCGACCCCAAACGGCGCCTGCACAACTTACTGCAAACCAGCGGGCTGATGTCACAGCTCAAAGTCATGCCCGCGCGTGATGCCCAGGTGCACGAACTCACCCGCCTGCACAGCGCCGATTACGTCCACAAAGTACAAACCATTGCCCAGCAAGGCGGCGGTGACACCGGGATTGGCGCACCCATCTCGTCCAACGGATGGGATGCAGCCAGACGTTCTGCAGGTTGCGCCCTGAGCGCCATCGATGCCGTGATGCTGGGCCAGGCACAGACAGCCTATGCGCTGACGCGACCACCCGGCCACCATGCCGAGCCCGAACAGGGCATGGGCTTTTGTGTTTTTGCCAACGCGGCATTGGCCGCCGCGCATGCGATCTCGGTCTATGGTTTGCAGCGTGTCGCCATCGTCGACTGGGATGTGCACTTTGGCAACGGCACCCAAAAGTGCTTTGAAAATAGTAGCGATGTGCTGACCATTTCGGTGCATCAGCAAGCGGGTTATCTCATGGTCAAAGGCGAAGCTGACGAACTGGGCACAGGCCAAGGACTGGGCTACAACCTTAACGTGCCTTTGCCCCCTGGTTGTGGCTTCGGTGCTTACCGGGAGGCCTTTGAGCAGGTCTTGGTCCCCGCGCTGGAAGCCTACCGGCCCGAGTTGATCATCGTTGCTTGTGGCTATGATGCCGGGCGTTTTGACCCCTTGGGCCGCATGCTGCTCGATGGGGTGGCGTTTCGCTGGATGACAGATAGTGTCCTGGATGTGGCACGTCGCCATGCCCAAGGTCGCGTCGTCATGACCCACGAAGGGGGCTACTGCCCTGTGTCTGTCCCTTTTTGGGGCCTTGCCGTGCTGGAGCAATTGTCAGGTCACAAGACCGAAGCACCCTGCCCTTTCACGCCCCAGCACGACCAAATGCCAGCACAAAAATTGCAAGACTATCAACGCGATTTGACGCGGCAATGGGCCTCGCATTTTGAAGACGTGCGGCAACGCCACTGGCGTTGACGTCTATCCTCCGACTGAGCTCAGCTGCCCGCCACTTTCATGCGGTTCAGCAGGATCGAGCCGACGGTCTTGGCTCCGTAGTTGTAGGCGTCGGCGCCAATCGCTTCAATGCCTTTGAACATGGTTTTCAGATTGCCCGCAATCGTGATCTCGTGCACGGGATAAGCGATCTCGCCGTTCTCTACCCAAAAGCCGCTGGCCCCGCGTGAATAGTCGCCGGTGACGTAGTTCACGCCCTGGCCCATGAGTTCGATCACGAACAAGCCGGTGCCCAATTTTTTCAGCATCGCGTCCAGATCGTCGCTGGCCTGGGTCAGCCGCGAGCGCAGGACCAGGTTGTGTGAACCGCCCGCGTTACCCGTGGTTTTCATGCCCAGTTTGCGTGCTGAATAGCTGCTTAAAAAGTAGCCTTGCACTCTGCCCCCCCTGACCACCTGGCGCGGCGCGCAGCGCACGCCTTCGTCGTCAAACGGAGAGCTGCCTTTGCCGCGCAATTCGAAGGGGTCTTCGTCAATGTCAATGTGCTTGGGAAAGACGGGCTTGCCCAAGGAGTCGAGCAAAAAGCTGCTCTTGCGGTACAGCGCACCGCCGCTTACAGCTTGCACGAAGCCGCCCAACAGTCCTGCTGCCACAGGCGACTCGAACAATACCGGGCATTCAATGGTCGGGATCTTGCGGCTTCCCAAGCGGCTCAACGCGCGTTGCGCTGCGTAACGGCCGACG
>Ga0214919_10004882_pt1 | contig 19289 bp, 16 predicted proteins | sample LL1503_MetaG_FD_177994 | JGI IMG/M metagenome (GOLD analysis project Ga0214919, IMG submission 177994) | Freshwater microbial communities from Lake Lanier, Atlanta, Georgia, United States - LL-1503 | ecosystem: Environmental > Aquatic > Freshwater > Lake | place: USA: Georgia | collected...
AATTAGATTCATTCACTACTAGTGATGCACTAATAGTGAATGAGTCGACTTCATACCCAGGCACCCTTCGAGAGTTAATTGTCCCTTTAGTTAATGAATGTAAGAAAATGACAGTAGATAGACTTTATTTCGCAAGTGCACCAGAGAGAGTAAATCCAGCTGATCCAGTTTGGAATCAAAAAAACACCCCCCGACTTTTAGGTGCAATTGACGAAGAATCACGGATTCGGGCCTTAGATTTTTATAGCTCTATTTGTGATCAAGTTGTTCTAGTTTCCACTCCTGAGGTAGCAGAAGCAGCAAAACTTCTTGAAAACGCCTTTAGGTTAATAAATATCTCATTCATCAATGAAGTTGCCAGTATTTTTTCCGGCAGCGGCATTAACGTGCATGAAGTGATTGATGCAGCGTCTACGAAGCCATATGGATTTATGCCATTCAAACCCAGCGTCGGTGTGGGTGGACACTGCATACCAGTAGACCCTTTGTACCTTTCATGGTGGGCACAAAAGAATGATTTTAAAACTACACTAATAAAAGCTGCAGATTCAATTAATATATCCGCACCAAAATACGTTGGGCAAAGGGCGTTAGATTTAATTGACAAAGAACCTCAAGCAATTAGAATCTTAATCTTAGGCGTGGCGTACAAGCCCGGCATTAGTGATACAAGAGAGACACCAGTGCGCGGCCTTAAGGACTTCCTCGAAGATAAAGGCGTAGAGGTAGCGTGGCATGATCCGATAGTTAAGAATTGGGATGAATCTGAACCAGTGCAATTGGATTGGAGCTGCGACTTAGCAATTCTTGCGACCAATCAACCAGGAATTCAGTTTGAACAATTATTGAATAGGGGGGTTCCAATTTTGGATTGCACGAATTCTATTGCAGGCCTTCCAGGAGTATTTTCTCTTTAAAGATTTAATTTCATTTCTGAACTTATATCTGAAATCATCTGAGTTAAGTTATGCTGTGGTTTCCACCCAACTAGCTCATTAATTAGTTCGATATTCGGTACTCTTCTTTCCATATCTTCAAAACCCTCACCGTATGCCTCGCTGTATGGAATATAGACTATTTCACTTTTTGAAGAAGTTTCAGATATAACCTTTTTGGCTAGATCGTTAATGGAAATCTCAAAATTGTTACCTATGTTGATCACTTTTCCGAGGGTAGATTCGGCAAAAGCTACTGCCATCACCGCATCAATAACATCTGCAATATGAGCAAAGCATCTAGTTTGATTTCCATCACCATAAATAGTGATAGGCAAATTTTTAATCGCGGACTCAACAAATCGTGGCACAACCATCCCGTATGAGCCAAGCTGTCTAGGACCGACAGTATTAAAAAATCTCACTATTCTTGTATCTAATTGGTGCTCAACATGATACGCATAAGCCAAACTTTCATCAATTGCTTTTGCTTCGCTGTATGACCATCGAAGCAATATGGGGCTTCCTAAAATTCGATCATCGCTTTCCCGTAGTGAATCTGACGCATTCTTCCCATATACTTCACTACTGCTTGTCAAAAATACGGGGATATTGTTTGCGCAAGCCAATTCAAAGATATTTTCTGTTCCTCTGATATTAGTTAGAAGGCTTTTTAGCGGAAAGTTAATTATATTAAATACACCAACTGCTGCCGCAAGATGGAAAATATAGTCAGAATTATTGACAAGAGGTGTTAATTTATCAATGTCAAGTATGGAGCCCTCTACAAGTTTGAAATTATTACTTTTTGTCACTTTTGATAAGTTGTGAATTTGACCAGTCGAAAAGTCATCTATGCAAGTCACAACATGTCCCTCTAAAATTAGACGTTCGCATAAGTGGGAGCCAATAAATCCTGCTCCACCAGTGACAAGAATTCGCATTCGTAGAGTCTAGAACACGCGACGGTAAAACTCTTGCAAGCAACTATACAATTCGGAATGAGTGGCCAACGGGAAGAGTTTTTTGCAACTTATTCATGATTACTCTATTTTACGACACACATTTTAACTCAGAGCCCCATTTGTTTGGCCTGGCGATCAAATTCAGGTACGGCGATTCTGACTTCATTAAATGTTCCCTTCGATAAAATCTCACCGCTTGACAAATAGAAAACTATGTCGGCATTGCGCACGGTAGAAAGTCGGTGGGCTATAAAGAGGACTGTAGTTGATCCACGGAGAGCTTGAATTGCGTCCGAAATACCCGCCTCAGTTTCTCCATCCAAAGAGCTGGTTGCCTCGTCCAAAACCAATAGTTGTGGGTTGGTAAACATTGCACGTGCAATTCCCAGGCGCTGCCGCTGACCACCACTAATTTTTGCACCGTACTCACCGACTTCAGTATCGAGACCATTTTGAAGCGAAGCGACAAATTCACCCAGGCCTGCCACATTTAGAGCACCATTTACTAAATCATCCGTTGCCATTTCTAAAGGGTAACCAAGCCCTACATTTTCTCGTATGGTTCCTGAAGAGATCACAACGTCTTGAGGGACGTAGGCGATTGCGCCTGGCCATCTATTTATTGCAGTAAGGGGAGAATGCCCAGAGATTGTGACCGAGCCCGCATCTGGTACCAGAACGCCCAATAAAACGTCAATAAGTGTCGTCTTGCCCGCACCAGAAGGCCCCACTATTGCCGCGGACGTACCTGAAGGAATTACTAAATTGACGTTACTTAACGCTGGAGTTTGTTTTTGAGGATAGGTAAGGGTTATTTCCGAGAGCTGAATCTCTGAGACGAACCCGATGTGGTTTGTATAAACCCTATCGTCTACATTTTCAACAACAGCGGAGTTTCCGAGGAATTCAATGAGTTCAAGTGTAGGTGCAGCAGCTCCTAAACTTCCACGAATAACTACAGACCCTTGTTGCACTCTTAGTACAGCGGGCGCGATTCTACTTCCTGCGGCCAAAAAAATTGCCAAAGTAGATACGGCATGTGTAACGTCATGAAACACAAATTCCACAAAGCCCAAAAGTAGTGCACCAAGCACAACAGATGTCTCAATTACATACTTACTTACGTAGGGCAAAAAATTAATCTCAGCTGTTGTATTTGCCAAAGAGTACCTAAGTTTTCCTATTTGGCGGGAGTAGTAATCGCGACGATTGCGAACAACTGATTCTCGGTATGAACTAAAAACCTCAACAATTTTTTCATTACTATGGATATTCAATCTAGAGCTCTCTATTCCCAATGCAGTCGCGCGAACATGCATAAATCGATAGAGCAAGAAACCGATAAGAGAAAATAGCGCGTACGTGCCTAAAGCTGTAACAGGATCTAAAACAAAAAGCCCTATCCCCATAATAACTAGGAGTGATAAATCGGAGAGTAAAACTAGTGCAGTGGCAAGGACTTCTAACACCATCAACTGGACGCCTCTAGTAACCCCAAACAATATTTGTTGAGTGGACCTCTCCTGCACAATCAATAAAGGTTGTGCCAGCATTCGAGATACCAAGTCCGCAGAAATTTTCGCACCTCTACGGCTTAAAAAATAGAGAATTCTCCGTGTGAAGAGAATTGAGATAATAGTTCTGCCAATTAACAAGAATGCGGCGAAGATACCGAGTGCTCCTGCTTGTGACTGATATGACAAGCCGTCTAACTGTATAAATTGCAAAATATTTTCAATTGTTGGTGAATGTTCCTGAGAATTAAAACCGTTAACTGACAAGGTTCCCAATAAACCTATTGCTGCAACTCCAAGTAAATCCAACACCCCCATCATCATTTGGGCAATGACGATAGCAATTATAATTCGCTGATCTCTGCTAGGAAGCAATTGCACAATTTTAAAAAAGGTATTTTGCTTCCACCGGCTTTGGATATTCTTCAAGTTCACCCACCAACTATTAATATCTCAACTATAGAAAGGCAACCTTAGCAAATACTGGGGTAAATGCTCACTAAATAACCTGAATCTTTGAAGGATTCTTTACGATAGGAGTGCCCTCAAAACTTGTGACTACCAAGAGATATGTTTTTACTTAGCCAGAAATAGAACTCCATTAAACTGAAATGAGCTTTGCAATTTAAGACAGTGGAAAGAATCTTAAGCCTCGCCAAAAAATTACTAATTGCACCTCAATCTACCCAAATTGAATCTATTCGCTTCCACTCTAAGGGCACCAAAAATTCTGGCTCTTCATGATTGCGGTACCAAGGGAAAGGTGCCACAACTTTCTCTTGACCAAGACCCAAATAACCACTCCACCATGAAAAAGTTGAATTCGAAATAATTCTAAACCCGCACTTACTCATTAAAAGCATTGACTCCAATGGTGAAGAATCTTTGGGGGGAGTTACTACAATACAATCTAAATCCATAATTTGTGCCTTTAGTAAATTGGCCGCTGGAACAGAATCAGAAAATATAAACACACGATTAATTGTGGTTAATTCTTGCACATGCCGAAGAGCCGTCAAGAAATATTCATCAGCCAGCATTCCTAAAGTATTCTTGTGATCAGCATAATCTCCCCGCCGAACATGGATAGCAACTGAGTTAGTGCTGTTTAAGATTTGATCTTCTAAAGTCTTAAACCAAAGAGAGGGACTAGATTGTTTAATCGAGACTACTCCGTAGTTAGAGACAATGTCATTTACATATCTATAAGTTTGAAAATATCCAGTCAGGGCGACAGAAGGTTTGAGTAAAAAGATATTTGGGTCGAATCCAAACACCCGCGAGCGATACTGCTTTAAAAATCTCGCAAATACTTCTCTTCGCGAAAGCAATTTATACACCGCACGTTCCATCAGTAAAGTAATTTGAGTTTTATTGAATTCTTTAACGCCATAAAGCAAATGACTTTCTCCGAATTTAATTTCAATTCCTTCGATGTAATCAAGGCGCTTATTATCTGAGCGGGGCATGAGTGTTTTGTCCAAAATAAGCACAGCGTTATGTTGAAGCGCAATATTGTAAGAGGCAAATAGAATGAAAAGCTGGTTACCAAGCCCGCCTTGGAGATTTGCAGTAACTCGTTTCAAGATGCCCTCTTCAAAGCTTAGTTTTCAAATGAAATATACAGCATTTAAAACAAAAGTAAAGCAGGTCCCCATCTAGTGGAGATGAATAATTGAATTCTAGTCTGAATTTGTAGCTAGTAAATTTCAATATAGTTCTATTTCAAAACTCTTCAACATTCTTTGAAAATCAAATTTCTTGCCTTGCTCGAGGATATCTACTTTTAAACGTAGCGTCTCACCATTTAGTGACTGCCTGATTCTTTGAGCGAGCTCAATTGAATTTCCAGCCTCGAAAAAAACTGCGGCGTTTTGTAAAACTTCTGTCAATCCACCCACATTGCTTGCGATAATTTGACAGCCCTTTTGCATTGCCTCAACTGCGACTATTCCAAATGATTCGTAGTTGGAGGGAATGACTACAAGATCTGAGTTTTCGAGAATATAGTTCTTTTCTTCTTCAGTCATTTTTGTAATTCGCTCTATTCTCGAGTTAGATGCGTGTTGACGTATAAGATTTTCTGTCTCATGATCATCACTTGTTGGCCCACAAATTAATAGATGGCATTCTGAATTATCTTCATCTTTCGAGAGTTCCAACCACGCTTCTATTAGAGTTCTAGTTCCTTTCCTAAAGGAGACCGACCCAATACAGGTGATGATTTTCCCCTCGGGAAGTGTTATTGGTGAGACATGTGAATTCTTTGGCCAACCTATTGGTAATATTGAACTTTTCTGAATCAATTTTGGAAGCTCAAGGACTTTAGATAGGTCCCTTACTATTGCTCCCGAGTCAGCTATCACTTTTATCGAGGGGGACATTAGGTAATATCGTTCACTTTCGAAAAATTTTGCCATTCGGCGTGTGGGTTTTTCTTTCGATTCAATTCCAAATTTATGAATTAAATGATCTGTCACCAGATAGCATATAGAATTGAACTGTCTAGGAAGGATCTCAGTTCCTAGAGTTTCTAAGCCAGCTATCGTCGCAAAAATATTTATCTCTGTACCTTCAAGCTCTCTTGATTTGCAGTAATCAAAAACAGCTTTACTCCATCCCGCATATAAAGCTGGTGATGTTTGATTTACAAATATAAACCGTGGCCGTAAGCCAACAATATCGACACCATGGAAATTGGTTCTCATTTGCCAAGGTCTAGGAGATTCACACAAAATTTGTACTTTGTGACCCCTACTTGCTAATCCAAATGCCATTAGAGCAATCAGGAAGTTAACTCCTCCAATTTGTCCCTGCATGAAATATCTATTTACAAAGATTATGTCTTTAGAATCGGATCCCTTTGGACCGGCAGAAACAATGGCACGCTGAGCAAGATTTTCAATTGCTGGGGTTAATTTATTGAAGGGAGAGGGTTTACCCCATTTCACAATTAAAATTAGTGCACTTAGCCAACGCTCTAAGTACATTCCAAAGAACCTATTATTAATAACTAGAGGGCCTATGATTTTTAACCAACGGTTATTTATCAAATTACGCCCCTCGGCCGTTTACATTGAAACCTTTAGGTGAGCAATTTAGCAGTCTGAAAGTCAGATTGTTATCGTGTGCTGGTATGGTTTTACTGTGAAATTGGCAATTTTTTTACCAAGTCTTGAGACAGGAGGATTAGCCAGTCTGGCAATAGAGTTAGGGGAAGCAGCCAAACTCAGAGGTATAGAAGTAGAACTAATCACTCTATATAATTCAAGTTTAGAGCTAAAGACTGACTTAAAAACCACAAGTCTAAAAGTTTCGCCCCCTCGCAATGGTTCTCTGAAGCCTATTATCGCTTTCCTTCGGCTATCTCGAGCATATTTCCGTCTTGTCAAGTTTGCGCCCCATAGCATAATTTGTTTAGATCCCTCGTCTGCGTTTATTTGCTTGATTGTCAAACTTAGACTGCGGATGACAAGGGTAGCAGTGGGTTGCTACACACCAGTTGGACTTATAGTTAGATCCGATAAATTCGTGATTCGCAATTTCTATCATTTCGCTGACTTAGTGGTTGCCCCATCAAGCACCACAGGCAAAGACCTTAGACAGATTAATCCTAAGATTAAATTAAGAATTATTCCCAATCCATATTCAACGGCCTCAACGGTATGTCTAGCTCGTGAGCCACAGCTGGAAAAAAAGTGGGACTGCTTATATCTCGGTAGGCTCTCAGAAGAAAAAGGCGTAAGACAGATTTTGAATATTGCAGAAAGAGCTCCAGATTTAAAATTTTGTATAGCTGGCGACGGACTTGAAAGGGAATCCATAGAAAATTCTATTTCAAAAAGAGATATAAAGAATATAGACGTGATTGGCTGGCAGTCTCCTTCATCATGCTTGCCATATTCACGAGTTCTTTTAGTACCATCAAAGAGTGAGACTTTTGGCATTGTAATCACTGAAAGTTGGCTTCATGGGATTCCAGTCGTAGCGTTTGCAGGAGCTGATGGTCCTCGCGAATTGATATCATCAATGGGCGGAGGTGGGCTAGTCAAAGAATATGAACAGATTGATGAGTGGGTATTAAGAATTAGAGAACAACTATTAAAACCGTTGAGTAATAATTTTATCATCTTGACCTTACAAAAATTCAGCGCATATGAAATTATTCAAGCCTGGCTTTAACGACCAATAACCTTAGCTAAAACCAATGTTGGGTCAATCATTGCTACCGCGATTCGACTTAGAATAAAACGTATCCGAGTTGAGTTAGTTGTCACACCCCGAACATATATGTACCCCGCCAAAGATCTACGGAGATCCCTCTTGCCAAAAATACCCGAACGCTTGAAAGTCGTTCCACCTAAAATTAACTGAAGCATTAAACCCACTAATTTCTGTGGAGCAAAAATGCCCTCTTGTTGTATAACTAATTGTTCAGGACCGCAAATTATTTTTTGCAGTATACTCATTGATAGATGCTGAATGCTTGCCTGTTGAGATTGCGAGTACAACTGAGTAGACTGATTTTCATGCAACCTATGGTAAACGGTTGTTTCTTCTAGATTAGTCATTTTTCCTACGTCAGCTAATCGGATCCACAAATCCCAGTCTTCTATATACGGATAATTTTGCCTATAAAGACCAGCCTGCTCGACTGCGCTCTTTAGGAACATAACTCCAGGGTGAGGGAAAGGGCTATAACGGTACATAGCATGTCTGATGTCATCATCCTTAGTGGGATAACCAGGGTGTGATCGAGACGAGCGATTACCCAGGTATTCCAATTGACCGCCAACACAGACTAAATCGGTATCACTTTGAAATTTCGCCACTTGAGCGGTGATTCTCCGGGCAGGCATAACATCGTCTGAATCCATGCGTGCGATATATTCATTTTTAGAAAGGCATATTCCAATATTAAGTGCGTGGACTATTCCTTTTCGAGCGGTCGAAACAAATTCTAATGGGACACTAAAGTCTTTGAATGACTGCCTCAAGGATTTCAACTCATTAGTTGCTGAACCATTGAGAACAACTAGAATTTCTAATTCGGAGTAATCTTGTTTTTCGATAGAAGAAAGGCAGTCAAATAAATAATCAGTTGAATTACATGGAATCAGCACAGTTACAGTGGGCTGCTGCATAAATCCTCTCAATCACCTTTTTCTAAAGAAAATATTTCTCTACTCAATATTGAAGCCAATATTCTCACTGTACTCACTCACCACTCACCAAACCATCTCATGACTCGCATGCCTAAGAGTAAATTTGTAGTATTATTCCATTCGGAGGCTGAAAAATGGAGTACGAACTTAGGTATGAAGATATAACGGGTAATCCTGCGCCGACAATAAATCTTGACAAAAGTGATTTTGAATTCCTAAAGGGACGTACAGTCTTAGTAACAGGTGCGGGCGGTAGCATAGGATCGCGGATTGCAAACCATCTAGCTCAAGTCCCAGACGTGAAATTACTCGCGCTAGACAGAGACGAAAATTCGCTGCACTCCTTAAGTTTATTGATCTCTAATACAGCTCTTTTTCAAGAAGCAACCTATGTTCTTCAAGATATCCGCGATAAAATTGGGTTGGATAAAATTCTCAAACATTCAAAACCGTCCTTAATTATTCATTGTGCAGCCTTAAAACACCTATCGGTCCTCGAAAATCACCCTAGAGAAGCCGTATTGACAAATGTTATTGGAACTCTAAACCTATTGGAGAGCGCAGCTGAATCGGATGTGCCACATTTTCTAAATGTATCAACCGATAAAGCTGCCGAGCCAACAAGCATTTTAGGCAAAAGCAAGAGAATTGCAGAACTATTAGTGATTCACGAGAGGAATTTTGGTCGGAAAGGGTTCACAAATGTTCGATTTGGAAACGTTTTTAATTCTAAAGGATCTGTAATAGAAACATTTCAACATCAAATTCTAAATGGTGCTTCTATAACACTAACAGATCCAGGAATGAAGAGGTATTTCATGCATATCGATGAAGCGGCAGCTTTAGCAATTAAATCTTCGGCAATTAATGCGGGAGCAATTCATATCCTTGATATGGGTGAACCGATATTAATGATTGATATTATCGAACGCCTCAAATTAGCATTGAAATCTAACGCAAAGATCAAGGTGACTGGAGCAAGGCAAGGCGAAAAGTTTAATGAAGACTTAATGAATGAGTTTGAGAGTTTTGGAAAAACTACAAATGCGAAAATTCGTACTTTGGATGCAAATCAATCTGGTGTTAAACTAAGTGAAACCCCCAGGATTGATAGCGATTTGGAGGCCATTAATTTTATTGGTAAAACTCTTGGAAATGTTGAGTAGGGAGAGCGGTCCCATCAGGAATTTTGACTACTGCTTTGTTGGCTCAGGGGCGATTCTTGATGAGATACTCAAGATACAGCGATTTAGCGATTCAGAGATTTTAATAATATCTAACCATTTTATAGGAAATAAAACTCTAGTATTTAAAGGCGGCAGGGCCAAAGTAATCTCACGCACGGACTTCCTAAATTTTGGCACAGGATACAAAATCCGAGACTTGATTATACTTACTAAATCACATCGGTGGGATGACACTCAGGAATTTTTCAAAGTCATGCACTTGCTTGGAGATCTTGTAACAAACACAGTGGTACACATTTCTTCTTCATCTGTCTATGGGAATGAGTCGGTCAGGGGAAATGAAGCAACCCCAACCGCACCAATATCTGAGTATGGACGCTCTAAAGTGCTAGAAGAAGAGATTGTTGTAAGTCAATTTAAATCTAGCAAAAAAATTGTAGTTCTACGTGTCTCAAATGTTTACGGTAATCTTTTGTTTAATGATTTTGTAAACAAGTGCATAGGGGCCGCAGAGCATGGACTTTCAGTGGAAATTTTCATGCGTGGTTCTATGGTCAGAGATTTCTTGTTTGTAGATTGTCTTGTTGATGCCGTGGATAAGTTGTTGTCGGTAGATTTACCTGACCGTAGGACTTACTTTAATGTTGGCACAGGTGATGCAACGTCGATAATGGATCTCATTAGGAAGATAGAATTTCTAGTGGGTTCAAGTGTTCTCTGGAGCGAGGCGTCACCTACTGGAGGTATCATCAAGTACTCTGTCCTTGATAGTTCAGAATTGATGTCTGCAATTAGGTGGGAGCCAGTAGGTTTAGAAGTCGGATTAATGCGTTATCTGGAAAGAGATTTTCCCCGATTAACCAAAGTCAAGTAAATATTTTCGTGAGCTTCTACAAAATTCTTGATGTCGAAATGTCTTTTTGCATGAAGGCTTGATGAGTTTTGCAGAGAAGAAAGCTCATTCAGATTGGAAACTAATTTTTCAATTTCATTTGCAATTGAAACATAATCTGTATCTACCAGAAATCCATTTACACCATCAGCAACTATGTCTCGCATAGACCCAACGTTAGTACCGATACAAGGCACACCGGCGCAGGAAGCTTGCATCACAGTTAGAGGTGTTCCTTCATTATCACTGGTCATTACAAGGATGTCGACATCTTTTAGAATTTCGAATATGTCGGATTGGAAAGGCTGTACTTCCATGTTCAAATTAAGTTGCAGTATCTTAGACTCAGTTTCTGCCAGTAATTCACCTTCTCCGTACATTTTGAAAATACAATCAGAACCTCTTGTTTCTAATTCTTTTACGACTTGTAGATAACGATCGGGACGCTTTACAGGCGCTAATCTTCCAATGTATGCAACGATTGGACTTCGCAATCCTATCCCTACAGCATCCTCCGGAATAATCGTGGGAATTGCAGAATATTTGATATTAATTCCTGGTCGGATGGTCACAAATTTTTCTCTCGGAGCTATTCTCTCATTTATTAATTCTTCCTTTACCAAGTCCCCATCGGTAACTAAAATATCTGTGTGTCTCGACAAAACTATCTCAAGCAAACGGTAAATAACTTTCGCTTGTCGTGAAAAATACCCATTTAAGAGATGGCCATGGTAATGATGTACAAGTTTGACTCTACTTAGTGGCAAGAAAAGATAGTAAAATCTGATCAAAAAACCTGCCTTAAATGTGTGAGTATCAATAATATTTGGTTTTTCTGAGCAAATTACTCTAATTAATTGCCACATTGAAATGAAGTCACGAAATAGATTAATTCTCCGCCCAAATTTCTGTAAACGATGAGCGTTCCCCAACCTATTTAGATTTGGAATTTCGTTTTCCTCACCCTCACAGACACCATAAACTAAGATTTGCTCAAATTTGGATGCGTCAAGTTTCTCTATGAGATCGCGTACAAGAAATGCAGGCCCCCCAACATTCATTCTGGCTATGACTCGGAGAACCTTAATTTTTGGCATATTGCATATTACTGCATAAAAATCAGCAGTTGTAGAGTCTTACATCGAGACCATATTCGCTAGAATGAGGTATGCAGTCATCCCAGAGAGCGATCCTTACCACCGCATATGGCCAAGATGCCATTTATCTAGGGAGACTTTTAAAAAAAGAGGGGATTGAAGTTTTAGTTCTTAATCATAAAAGCTCAGTACCTCAAAATTTTGGACATTTTGATTACGTGAGCAAATTAAGCTTCACCCAGACCTCAGATTTATTGGACAAAATTAAAGATTACAATCCACAGGAAATCTATAACCTAGCAGCAATTAGCTCTGTGGCAGCTAGCTGGCAGAATCCAAGTCTAGCGATGGAAGTAAACGGTTTTGCAGTAGAAAGATTAGTGAATGAATTGTCTCAAGATAAAGATACGAAGAACATCAGATTTTTCCAAGCAGGAAGCACCGACATGGTGGGTAAAGCAATAATCGGTTCTGAAGAATCAGACTTTTTGCCATGGTCTCCTTATGGCGAGTCAAAAGAATTCGCTAGACGTGCAGTACGTTTCTCCAGGGATCAATTCGGATTGTGGGCCGTAAATGGAATTCTTACAAATCATGACAGTATTTACAGAAAAAAGACTTTTGTAATTCCTTTGATAGCTTCTCAAATCATTGCAGTAACTCGAGGGCAAATTAAAACGGTGAACCTGGAAAATCCCTTAATTTCGAGAGATTGGGCCCACGCGAGGGACATGATGGGTGGCGTAAGGAAGATGATGCAGCTATCAAATCCGATTGACCTAACACTTGCAACCGGGTTATCAATGAGTTTAGCGGAACTCATAGAGGAAGCTTCGAAGGTTTTAAACATTGATTTGCCAATTCAGATAATCGAAAATCAACAAAGTCGAGCAGTTGATTTTATAAAAATTTCAGTTAATGCCCTTCCTGCACAACAGAGCCTCAATTGGAATCCTAAGTTTACAGGGGTAGATACATTGATAGATTTAGTGATCTCTCCATCAAGTAGCTCGGGATGATTTCTTATAGACACACCCACAAAGCTTGCAAAATTGTAGGATTTCCTTGCAGCGACGATATATTTACCATAAAAGAAGAGAAAGTCGACTAAACCCTGAAGAGCTGACCACAGCCCATTCGCAGTAAATTTTAGGAGGAATCTTGAATCGCACCTTTTCTGCTGGGGAGATAATTAGAAAACACAAATTTTTAGTTATTGTCGGGTTACTTAGCGCAACTTTAAGATTCATTATCGTAGCCAACGGTGGAAAATCTCTGTTTGATAGCGGGCAGGATGCCCCCACATACTTTGATGCCGCCTTGGATTTTAACAAATATGGATGGCTTTCAAGTCAAATAAGTTCATTGCCTGTTTGGCCTGCTGGGTATCCATTTTTTCTCTCTATGTTTTTTGCAGTAAGCGGATCAATTGGGTGGATATTTGTCTCTTTGTTTCAGCACTTGTTTTTCATAGGAGCAGTGACATTTTTTGTTAATGAATTGCGCGGATTATTATCATCCAAACAAAGAAATGTGCTCATAGTGATTCTATTTTTTTTACCATCATTTCTTTATTCTCCAAGCGAGAATATGTATGAGTCACTTCTAGCATCCCTCTTGCTTATTGGCATAGCAGCCAGCTTGCAGATATTAAATAATGAATTGAATGAGCGCCTTCCAATAATTGTGGCAATAATTTCTTTTGGATTTGCTGGATTTTTACAGGCCAAGACCGCACCAATTGGTATTTTAGCATTCCTGATTATTAGCATCAAAAGAAAGAGCAATCTATTTCTTTACGCCCCTCTAACTATTTGGGGTGTCGCTGTAACTATACATAGAAGTTTTGTTGCTTTTGGAATTTTTTCCCCGAGCATCAACTTCAGCGTAGCGCTTGCTTCGAGCGGGCCGAAAATTCCTTGCCAAATTGTCTCTCCAGTGGGGTTGAATCCCGCACAGCTAGGTGCAAACGTTGATCAACAATACGTGTTCTGCTCAATAAAGTATTTTGCTGCACACCCGACCGATCTAATCACTCATATGATCAACCAATCACGCGCACTTTTTGGTCCACTTGATGGTGGTGGAGTGAGTGGGGCAACCACCTGGTTCCACGGCCTTGGTTTCCAAAGGTTTATGGGCTTTTTAGGCGTCTCTGATACGAAAGTGCTCTTTAGAATCGAGAATTTTTATTCGCTGCTTTTAAATTTAATAATTATTGTAGGTTTCATTCTGGCTGTGCGGACATTAAGTCATACAACAATCAGTATTGTCGCTTTGCCAATCGCCATGATTTCAATTGTGCATATGCTTTCTGATGGAGACGCAAGATATCGCCTTCCATTTTTACCTTTTCAAATGGTATTTTTGGTGATTTTCTTGTCACACTTTAAAAATTGGTTTTACAGAGTCAAAAAGTAGAAATCTAGCGCTGCTTGATGTAATCAATGACATATCTAGGTCGGCCTTGTACCTGTTCGAATAATTGACCTACGTACTCTCCAATGATGCCAAGTATGAATAAATTCAAGGCTCCTACGCCCAATATGGCTATCAGTAGACTCAACCAACCTGGGGAGAAGCTATTTGGTGTTATGTTTCTCATAATGATGTATGTGAGAATAAGTAAAAAAATGAGAAAAACTAAAAGGATTGAAAATGTTACTGCAACTCTAAGTGGTTTGGTAGAAAAGGCGATTAAGCCGCTTATTGCGACGGAAAAGGATTTCCTTAAATTATACTTAGTCTCACCATTTAACCGCTCTTGACGATCAATAGAAATCGAACAGCTTTTGTATCCAGGCCAAAGAGTTTGACCTCTGAGATAACGATTTCTTTCAGGCAAGACTCGAATAAAATCTGCCACTCGTTTATCAATTAGTCTAAATTCTCCAGCATTTTCAGCAACATGGGTATTAGACAACCTGCTTTGGATTTTATAAAACTTGTGGGAGAGGAAGCGGTATAGAAAATTACCTTGTGAAAGCCGCGATGCATAAACTACAGCGAAGCCATTTTTCCATCTTGAAACGAATTCGGGAATTAACTCTGGAGGGTCTTGCAAGTCTGCATCCATCATAATAATGGCACTTCCATTGGCAAAATCAACCCCTGCTGAAATTGCGTTCGCTTGGCCAAAAGATCGTGTCAGCCGAATTAATTTTACATTCGAGTCCTCTTCAATGATGCCTTCAATTATTGATGTTGTTCTATCGGTGCTATCGTCGACGAAAATTAGCTCAAATGACATTTCAAGTAAGGTGAATACTTTAGTCAGCCGTCTATGCAGTTCAATAACATTTTCTTCTTCGTTATGAGTAGGAACTACAATACTAATTTGAGGAAATTCTACATCAGTGGGCATAATTCTCCGCCATCTTAAGCACCATATGACCAAATGAACTATGCAGATCTTCAACGATTTGCATATCGTTGAAGGGCACCCAGAATGCTTCGTCAACTAAATTCAATGCAGCACCTCCATCAAACCCCAATACCCCTACAACCTTGATTCCTTGACGCTTCGCCTGATTGATAGCCGCTAAAATATTTTTTGAATTACCAGATCCGCTAATTGCAACTAGTAAATCTCCAGGTGAGCCCAGATTTGAAAGTTGAGAAGAAAAGATATGCGAGAAATCTGAATCATTGGCGATAGCTGTGATACTTGGAATATTGTCATTTAAGCAGATTGCCTTAGGTTTTGACTTAACTAGATTAGAAACTCCCTTAACCCAATCATTCACAAAGTGGGAGGCGTTCGAACCTGATCCACCATTTCCGCAAGTCAATACAAGCGAGTTGCTGAGCAAGGAGTCTAGGACTAAAGATATAGCACGCTCGCAGCCCTCGATATCTAGAAGATCACGGGCCTCAGCTAAACCATCCAGGTACCTACTCGTGGTTGTATTCACTTCTTCCAATCTTAACAATCTGTGTTGTGACATCCTTCGCCTCAAAATCTACCCTATTGAGGTCATGAAACACTGAATTGATTTGAAATTTATGGGTCGGATTGGTGATTACAGCTATAAAGCCGCCAGACCCTGCACCTAGCAATTTGCCACCATAAATTCCTGGAGAATCTAATCTCTTCAACAAATCAACAATAATAGGGTCTCCAGCGTCACCGTTCAGCTGAGATTTAATTTGCCACCCTTTTGTAAGCAATTTTCCAAGCAAAACATAATCAAATTGCTGCAGAGCAAAAGAAGATTCCTTGGCAAGCCGCACTAATTGCATTGTTAATGAGAACCCATAATCTGTGTCATTCATTACCGCACTCTGAGCCTTGAGAATTTGTGAGGCACTTCGTGCATTTGGCAAATGGAAGAAACTAAGGTGATGATTTAACTCCCTTATCGCAAAATCTGACGTAGCTGTATCCGCAAATATCTTTTTATGTGTCACATCTGAATTTCGAAATGAAAAAGAATTTAATCCACCTATAGCAGAGGCCCATTGATCTTGACGCCCGATAGGCTCATGGCAAAATTCAATTTCAATTTCACAAGCCATTCTGGCTAAAGCTGAAGAGTCAATCTGAAAGCCTTTATACTCGTGTAAAGCCTTAAGCAATGCGACCGTGAATGCACTACTCGAACCAAGTCCCGAACCGTTTGATGGAACATCTGCGATTGAGGTTATTTCGAGATAGTCGCTAATATTCATCATTTCAAGACATGAGCGAATTATCGGATGTTGAATTTCGGAGATAGTTTTTGGATATTCATTTCGTGAATATGCGAGTCTATAGTGATTAGAAAAGCTCTTATTCACTGTTACGTAAACGTATCTATCGAGGGTAACAGACACCACCTCACCTTGAAATTTGTCAGAAAAAATAGGTAAGTCTGATCCACCACCATTGAGACTAAAACGTAGTGGTGCGCACGCAATAATCATGTTGAACAACCTACTTTAGCAAATGCAGTTGCTGCGTCTTCAAGATCAATGCATGTCAGTAACTGCTCCAAAGGCGTTAGAAAGCTACATTGGCCTTCAAAGTTCTGGTGCAAGTGCACAACTCGAGCTCCAACAAGTAGGCCTGCAAACACATCTGCGCGGGAATCACCAATCATTGTGGCATTAGTTAGTCGAAATTTATGGTCATTAGCGGCTTTGAGCAATAGACCGGGGAGAGGTTTTCTGCAAGTACATTCAATTTTTAAATCCACAATTTCACCTTCAAAACCTGATTCTGGGTAATGGGGACAAACATAGATATGATCATCACCCTGCCATATATCTAGTTGTTTAAGAAGCACAGAACAAATTTTAAGGACATCTCCAAATGAGGCCTTACCGCGTGCAATTACTGGTTGGTTAGTTATCAGATAAGTGTTCAACCGCTCTGTCTTTATCCTCTCAGCAATTTGTAAACCCGAGTCCTGTATATGGATGTCGCTATAGACAGAAATATGACCATTCTCTCTATTTAGAGTGCCATCTCTGTCCAAAAGAATGGTTTGGTTGAAACCAGAAAACGGTTCCAGTGCCAACTCTGATTGAGTTTCCAGGAATGAAACTAAACGTTGAGGCGTTCCCAGATCTCGAATAGTGCCTTGGTGGAAGAGAGCTTGTATCACTATGCCACTGGACATAGCTTCAACAAATAGGTGACGAGTTATATCTCTGGATTGAAGCGAGGGCTCAGAATTTATTAGCTCTTTTGATATGAAACTGACCCCTGCCAAGCCAATATTCACATTAGGAAGAGAGTCGTGCGAGCTGGCTCTGAATATTCTTAAGATTTGTCCAAATTCATTGATTTCAACTAAATCACTATCTAAAGGGTGGTCTGTAAATTTGCAGAGAGTTACAGCCTGTAAACTTAAAGATTCACAAAGCGAATGTAAAGAACCAATATTTGAACAAGAAAGAAAAGTATCTCCCATAATGACAGTAAAAAAGTCATCTAACTTACTTCTTGCATGCTCTAGAGCGCCGAGAGTTCCCAATTGCGATTCTTCGATACTAACATCAATCTGTACTGGAGCCCTTAAAGCTCGAATGGCGAGCAAAATTTGCTCAGACTCAAACCCAAGGCAAAAGAGTATTTTTGTATAACCTTCTCTAACCACTTCCTCAACGATATAGCTTAGAAGAGTCCTCCCATCAATTTCTAGAAGAAGTTTCGGTTTTGTGATACCGGCGTTGCTTAGTCTCGACCCAAGTCCACCTGCCACGATTACACACTGTGACATACAAATGACATTTCTAATTGCAAAGCTATCTCATGTATTGCCGAGTGAACAGCGAAATAACTACTTGGTAAACATTTCCCAATTGTACTCTCCAATTTTGAACAATTCATTTTTGCAATTGGAATGTCACCAAGCCAGCCATATGAGTCAGTCCCAAAATGCAATCTGGCATTTGGTGCTACATGCTCAATAAGAATTTCTACAATCTCGGCAACCGCAATACCGTCATCTCCTGGGCCAAGATTCCAAGTCCCAAATTCTGATTTACTTACTAAAGTAAACATCGAAGATATTAAATCAGAAACACCCAAATAAGTTTTACGCTGTTTGCCATCACCAAGGATTTGTAAGTCTATTTTGTCCTTAGATAATTTCTGAAGTAAATCATAAATTACTCCGTGGGTAGCGGGAGATCCGACTATATTTGCAAACCTAAAAATCCAAAAAGGAACTGCCAATCTGGAGAGTGCAATACCTAAGAGATGCTCAGATGCCAATTTTGTCGCTCCATAATAGCTTTGAGGCATACACGCTTGGTCCTCAAAAAAACCATCACTGGCATTAATTCCACCGTAAACAGCAGAAGAAGATGCGAATATTACACCTTTACAATTTAATTTAGGGATAAACTCTGAAAGATGGACGCTCGTCAAGAATGTATTTCTCACATCTAACTTCGAGTTCGAACTTCCTGCGGCAATATCTGAATTGGCAGCGAAATGCCACACAAGAGTTTCTGACGTTTTTGCCCAGTCTCTAGCAAAATGCCAAGTAGATTCTTCCAAAGCATCGTTGCTAATAATCGTAATGTTTGGGTGTTCTTTGAGTGAAATCAAATTTGCTACTGATCCAAGGGATTCATTGTCGATTACCAAGACGATTTGATTTAACCGAAGTAGTTCATGCACTAACCGTGACCCTATAAACCCCAATCCTCCCAATACAATATGTTGCTTTGCTGGAAAGCTAATATGATTAGAGTTCACGGTTTCCCTTCATATTCTCAATTTAGCCTATATTTGATAGTACAATAAGAAAACACGTTTTCGTTTACAAAACTGTTAGGAATTGTCGATGCTCTTGTTAAGAGTGGCTTGGGCCGGGATCGAACCGGCGACCTAACGATTTTCAGTCGTTCGCTCGTACCAACTGAGCTACCAAGCCAAACAAGGTTTCAATGTCATTCACCTAAAAGGCATAGGACACCAAAACCTTTGCGACCCGGACGGGACTTGAACCCGCGACCTCCGCCGTGACAGGGCGGCGCGCTAACCAACTGCGCTACCGGGCCTTAAGTGAAACTAATAAACATAAGTGGCTCTTATGTC
>Ga0214919_10004883_pt1 | contig 19289 bp, 14 predicted proteins | sample LL1503_MetaG_FD_177994 | JGI IMG/M metagenome (GOLD analysis project Ga0214919, IMG submission 177994) | Freshwater microbial communities from Lake Lanier, Atlanta, Georgia, United States - LL-1503 | ecosystem: Environmental > Aquatic > Freshwater > Lake | place: USA: Georgia | collected...
CGGATTGTTCTTTTCCGTCACCGGCACGATCATGTTGACGTCGGTGCCGTAGTTGTTGCCAACGCGCACATCCACCGCGCCCGTCGGGAACACGGTTTCTGCGTCACGGCCATACTGACGGACCAAGCGACGCAGATCGCCGAGGCGATGCCCGGTGAGCCACAGCCACAGGGCGCGCTCCTTGAAGAGCATGTCGACTGCGGCAGCCTGCGTGGTCGGCGACGCCGCGAGCGGCGTGATCGCAGCGGCCAAGCCGGTGGCGCGGAGCACATTGAGACGCGCGAAGACCGAATCGCGATCCGCCTGCGCCCCACCCTGCAACTTGGCTTCGGCCTCGATCAGGCGAGCCTCGATGCCGTCGGCCAAGATCACCGGCGAGTTCTGCCCCGTGTACTTCTGCTCGATCGGGAGGTTGCGGTTCGTGCCGTCAAACCCCGTACGGGTCGTCGACGCAAGCCAAGGGGCGCGGGGATCCGCTGGCGTGGTCAGGTAGGCGAGCCCGTTGATGCCTTCGTTCGTGCCCACGGTGTACCGCGATCCGTTGACGAACGTGGCATTGTAGATGCCGTTCTGCTGACGGCCTGTCGCCACCGAGTGGAAAATGGTGTACTTGTACGTCGTCGGCACCGCAGCCACAGCGGCCGCGGCCGCCGAGAACTGCCCCTGGTTCAGCAGGGCACGCGCCTTACCAATCGCCGCGAGGTACTTGGGGTTGGTCCCCGTGGAGAGCGTCGTGGCGGTGTCGAAGGAAGCCGCAGCCGTCGTGAGCATCTGCGTGGTCGTCAACGGCGAGCCGTAGACGAACGATCCGTCAGCGGCAACGGAGCTGAACGGCACGCCAGAGCAATACGCTTCGGCAAAGAAATCCTCCATGTAGCCACGCACGGCGTACATCTCGGCGAGCGAGTCCTTCGCCGCCGTGGTCGCCGGCTTCACCTTGCCCCAGGCAATGATCGAGGTGGTCAAGCCGGTCCGCGCGAGATGCATAGCGTTGTACATCGTGCTCGCGGCGCCGCGCAGATTTTCATTCTGGCGACGTTCGTTCGTGAAGTAACGATCCGCGAACGTATCCACGGTCTTGATCGCGTCGCCCATGTTTTCGGTCGACACGAGGTACCCGTCGATATTGCCCGAGAACGCGACGACGAAATCCTGATACGCACCGTTGCGCATCGTGGTCGCGCCGAGGCTGCTGTTGAGCACCGACGCCGACAGCACGTCGGGCGTGGCCACGTTCAGGATGTCCTTGCTGCAACTGGCCAGCACCATCGCGGCTGCCAGAGCGCCGACCGGCCGGAGGGCGCGGCGCGCAGAAATTGTATAGGTCATATGTGCGCTCGGCTTAGAAAGTAAAGTTCATGCGGAGCATGAACGTGCGAAGCGGCGGCGTCGAGAAGTACTCTTCGTTGCCTCGCTGGTCGCTGTTGGACTGTGCTGCTTCAGGATCGACACCGGTGTAGTTGGTCTTCACGCCAAGGTTCCGGCCGGTGAAGATCACGCTCCAGCGCTGAGCGCGCACGAGCGAGGCCCACGCCTGCGGCATTTCGTACGAGACCGACACTTCACGCCAGCGGGTGAACGCGCCGTCTTCGAACATGCCGGTGTACACGGCCTGCGTCGTGGCCAGGGCGGCCGCCTGCATCTCGAGCGGAGCGCTGATGTCATAGCGGCCACGGCAGGTGACGCCGTTCTGACACTGGTGACGTAGCGTGTTGTTGAACTTCATGAAGCCCCACTTGCTGTCGATCTGCGACGAGATGCGCAGCTTGTGGTTGAGCAGTTCGATCGACGGGGTGAACGCGAGTTCACGGGTCGGGAACGTCGTGCCCTGGTAGACGGCCGTATCGCTGAACGTGAGCTCGTTCAGGGTGATGATGCCGTCCGTGTTGAGGTCGTTGATCTTGTAGCTCTTGTCCCACAACCCGTACAGCGGATAGTTCGGCAGGTTGCGCTGCGTACCACGGTTACCGCTGGAGATCGGCAGGATGCCGGCGCCCAGGGTCAGCATTTTGTTCTTGTTCGTGGAGGCGGTCAGGGTGAAGTCGACCGAGAGCTGGCGGCTGTCATAGACCTTCTGGTTCCAGGTCAGCTCAAGACCGGTGTTCTGAATGCTGCCGATGTTGACGAACTGGTTGGCCAAGCCGGAGACAGACGGCGCGATTTCCTTGTTGATCAAGGCGTCGGTCGTCGTCTTGTCGTACGAGGTGACCTCAAGGCTCGTCTTGCCAGAGAACATCGCCAAGTCGAAGCCGAACTCCTTTTCCGCCGAGAATTCCGGCTTCAGGATGCTGTTACCGAGCGAGCCAATCGACGCGCCTGGCGTGTCGCTGCCAGTGGTCAGCGTGGTCGGACCGGCCGAGTAGTAGAGCACGGCGTCGGTTGCGCCCGGAATCTGACCGGAGGCGCCGTACGTGCCGCGCAAACGCAGCGAGGTGATGTACGACGGCTTATGGAAGAACGACTGCTCAGAGATCAGCCACGAGGCGCCAAACTTCGGATACAACACGGCGTTGAAGTTCTTACCAAAGGCACTCGCCGCATCGCGACGCACGCCAGCGGTGAGGAACAACTTGTCGTTGATGGTGAAGAGTTCTTCGGCGTAGTAGCCGAGGGTGCGCTTCTCCGAGAACGTCTGCGTGCTGCTGCGCGTCGCAGCGGCCGAGACCGTCACGCCGCCCGGGGGCAGGCCAATACCGGTGCCCTGCGTGGCGCCCGTGGCGTTGCGGATGTACTGCATGCCCACCGACGTGCTCGTCTGGAGCCACGAGAACAGCTGGGCCTTGGCAGTGGCGCCCATGTCCACCGTCTGCTGATTGATATTGAACGCCGCGCTCGTGATGTTGCCCGTGCGCACGGTGCCGGTGTTCGGACCCTCCCCAACCTTCGAGATGAAGAGGTCGTTACGGACCGTGAAGTCCGACCCGACCGCAGCGTGCATCGACAGCCAGTCCGTCGGGTTGTACTGCGACGTGACGCTGTTGATGAAGCGATCGATGTTCTGCGTGGTCGTCTGCGCCAGCACGTCGCCCATCATGAAGGAGCGATAGCCGCGCAGTGAGTCACCCTGGGCATCGACGAGGTCGCCGCGCCACGGGCCGCCAAGCGCATCCACCATGAGGCCGTTGCCGTTGTCTTCGTTCTGCGGCATGCGGGTCATGCTGTTCACGTACGACGACGACACCTGCATAAACCACTTCGGCGCGAGCTGCGCGGAAAGGTTCGCGCGGAGGCTGTTACGCGCGAGGGCGTTCGGCCGCATGATGTCGCTCGGCAGGGCAGTCACCCCGCGCTGCGCCGTGAGGCGGGCCACTTCGTTGGTGGGCATCTTGTAGATGCCAGTCTCCTGCTCGGACTGCGCCGCGACGAAGAACTGAATCTTGTCGGTGCCGCCCGAGGCCTGGAAGTTGTAGCTCTTCCGGTCGCCGGTACCGATGGGCGTCAGGTTCGCCATGTTCAGCACGTTGCCGTGCGAAAGCGAATCGACGGCGCAGGTCTTGGCCGAGACGGCCGAGAGCAAGCAGATCGCGGAGGTCGTGGACGGCGAGGTCTTGCCCCACAGCGACCAGAGATCCGGATACTTGGCCGTGTTGTTGATCTGCCCAGTTTCCATCGACATGCTATACTTGGTCTTGCCCGACTTGCCACGCTTGGTGGTGATCACGATGACGCCGTTGGCGGCCTCGGTACCATAGAGGGTCGCGGCCGACGGTCCCTTCACGACTTCGATGGTCTCGATTTCGGCGGGGTTGATGTCGTCGAGGCGGGACGGGCCCGAACCACCGACGCCGAGTCCGTTGTTCGTGCTCGCAGTGGCGCGCACGCCGTCGATGACGACGATCGGGTCATTGCTCAGGGAGAATGAGTTCTGACCGCGGATACGGATACGCGAACCGGTGCCCGTAGCGCCGGTCGAGATGACCTGAACGCTCGAGGCACGGCCGGAGAGCAGCGTGCCCATGTCCTTGATGGGGAGGTCTTCCATCTTCTCAGCGACCGAAATCTGCGTCGTGGAGTTGGCGAGTTCGACCTTGCGCTGTTGACCAGTCGCCGTGGTGACCACGGCCGACAGGGAGTACGTCGCTGCGACCATCGTGAAGTTGACGGTGGCCGTCTGGCCAGCCGCAACGGTGCTCGTGGAGCGAAGGGGCTGATAGCCCAGTCGAACGACCTGGAGCTCTACCGCGCCAGGAGTCACGCCGCGAATCGAATAAGCGCCGTCGGTACCCGTCAGGGCCGCAAGCTGCGTTCCGGTAATGGAAACACGTGCGCCAACCACCGGTGTCGCTGCAGCACCCTCGGTGACCTTACCGGCAACCGTGCCGGTTGTCCCCTGAGCCTGAGCGCTCTGCAACACGCTTCCGAGTAACCCGAGTCCGGCGAGCAGGCGAACACTGGCACGGCGCGTCGCCGTACCGCATGCCGCCCATCGCCGCCGGAATGAACCTGGCGTTTCTCCCATCATGCGCGATCTCCCTGGTAGAACTATTTCCGGTGGCGATGGTGCCATCGGCGGTGCATAACCCAGTGGTATGTCACAACGGAGTAACCGCTGGGAGACTTCAAAGTGGGAGGAATAACCACCGCTCGGCAAGTAGCGCGGCGAAATTTGTTACCGTCGGCCTAGGAGCTGGTGGGAGGGGCTAGACGGTTACGTGGCGTCCGGCTGTCCGTAGTAGGCCGCCGCCCCATGCTTTCGCAGGAAGTGCCGGCGCAGCAACGGTGGCGCAATCGGCTTGGTTTTCGGATTGATGGCGAGCGTCTCGGACGCCATGCGTGCGACGGTTTCGAGCACCGCCGCGGTCTCAACCGCCGCGCCGACCGACGCCCCCCAGCAGAAGCTCGCATGCGAGCGCACCAAGACTGCCGGTACCTGCAGCGGGTCGACCCCCCGAAAGCGACGCACAATCACACGCCCCGTGTTCGCTTCATAGTCGCGGGCGATCTCGCGCGCGGTCATCGCGTCGGTCACGGGAATGGAGCCGTAGAAATGGTCCGCGTGGGTTGTGCCGACGCAGGGAATCTCACGCCCCGCCTGCGCCCACGCGGTGGCATGCGGCGAGTGCGTGTGGACGATCCCGTTCACCCCCGGGAACGCACGGTAGAGCACCAGGTGCGTTGGCAAATCCGACGACGGACGCAGCGATCCTGCCGTGACGGTGCCGTCGAGATCGCAGACCACGAGCATTTTCGCCGTGAGCTGCGCATAGGGAACACCGCTGGGCTTGATCACCACGACGCCCCGCTCGCGGTCCACGCCGCTCACATTGCCAAAGGTGAACTGCGCGAGACCGCGCGTGTAGATCTCGAGATTCGCCGCGAGCACGTCTTTCCGCAGCGCCTCAATTGTGCGTGCCATTATCTTGGTCATCAGGACTTCCCCCGTCGCGTGGACTATCGACAGGAAGTATCACCCCTCGACGATGTGTGAGCCAGCCGTCTCCGCCGAGCCCATAAATGACACGTGTGATCTTTCCGCGCCGGCCGAGGCGTGAGGTGCCGTGGCCCTCGCGCTAGTTGGCCCCTGCATGGTTGTGGCACCGCTCGTTGCGGTGGGGTTCATCCTGTCTATCCCGCTCTGGCCCGTCGCGGTTGTGGTCTCGGCGTGCTGCTGGCTGCTCGCGGCCACCCTCGAGGCGCTCCTCCGTGCGGTCGGCATCCACGCTATCGACGGCTGGGGCGCGGCGACGCGTCGAGTCTTCTTCACGATACTCACCCCCTGGACCTACTTCGATGCGCCGAAGCGGGAGCCCCCACCCAACGAGTAATCCTCGGACCGGGCCGAGGCCCACTGGCTGCCCCCGCTGGCCGTGCCCACTGGCTCTCCGCTGCAGCATTGGCGATTATCTGTGACTGTCGTTCCCCTCTTTCCGCCGCGCCCGTCGCACGAGGTTTCTGTGTACTCTCCGGACGAACTGCTCGAACAGGCCCATCTCGATCTTGCCCGCGCCGATCACGATGAGGAGGCGACCGGCCTCGATCGCCGCCAGTTCATGTTTTACTCCCTCGTGGCGGCTGCGGCCACCACCTTTGGGGCCGACAAGCTCCGCGCCCAGGGCGCGACCGGCGCCGCGGCAATCCCAGCCGTTCCGGCTGGCGGCCGCGGTGGTGCCCAACAGGCCCAACAGGGTGCCCCGCCAATCGCGCTCGGCAATGGCGAGGCCCCCGCACTCCAGTTCCAGGCCTACCCCGGCGGCACCGGCGCGCTCATGGAGAAGCTCGCACGCGAACGCGGTCGCGCCGCCTTCGACCGTACCCCCTGGGTGGTTGAGAAGTGGACGGGCCCGGTCCCAACCAACCCCGAGGACATTGCCTTCCTCCCGGCCCACAAACTCTCCTCGCTGATCAAGGAGAAAAAGATCACCTCGGTGAAGCTCACCGAGATCTACCTCGAGCGCCTCAAGCGCCTGAACCCGACGCTCCTCTGTGCCGTCACCATCACCGAGGATCTGGCCCGCGCGCAGGCGACCCAGGCCGACGCCGAGATCAAGGCCGGGAAGTACCGCGGACCACTCCACGGTCTCCCCTATGGCGTGAAGGATCTCTTCGCGACGAAGGGAATCCCCACCACCTGGGGCGCCGCCGACTTTGCCACGCGCATCATCGACGAAGACGCCGAAGTCGTGGTGCGCCTGCGCGATGCCGGCGCCGTGCTCGTCGCCAAGCTCGCCACGGGTCTGTTTGCCCAGAACGACCAGTGGTTCCGCGGCCGGACCAACAATCCGTGGAATCTCTCGCAGGGCTCCAGCGGTTCGTCCGCCGGCCCAGCCTCGGCGACCGCTGCCGGTTGCGTGGCCTTCAGCATCGGCACCGAAACGAGCGGCTCGATTGTGAGCCCGAGCACGCGCTGCGGTGTGAGCGCGCTCCGTCCGACCTTCGGCCGCGTTAGTCGCTCAGGTGGCATGGTGCTCGCCTGGTCGCAGGATCGCGTCGGACCCATCACACGCTCGGTCGAAGACGCGGCGATGGTGTTCAACGTCATTCACGGCTCCGACGAAAAGGACCCGTCCACGCTGACCACACCATTCCAGTTTGATCGCAACCTGAAGCTCGCCGGCCTGCGGATCGGTGTGGATCCGAACGGTGCACCAAAGGAGTTTGTCGACAAGCTCCGCGACCTCGGCGCCAAGACCACCGAGATCGGTGCCCGCCCCGCGGTGGGCGGTGCCGCACCGCTCGGCGGACTCAACAGCGAGTACGCCGCGGCGTTTGATGAGTACGTGCAGCGGAAGGCAAAGGAAATCGGACTCGACCTCAACAATCTGCCCGCACCGACGCAACCCGCCGGCGGTGGACGTGGCGGTGTGGCGGCCTACGGCATGACCGCCAACCCCGACAATGCGATGGCGCCGGCCGATTGGAATCCGCGTTTTGTCTCCGGGCGCGCGATCAAGTCCATGGACTTCATCAACAATCAACGCCGTCGTCTGATCCTCACCACCAAGTGGGGAGAGTTCATGAAAGATCTCGACATGTTTATCGCCGGTCCTTCGACCGACGTGGGAATCAATGCCCAGACGGGACATCCCTGCGTCGTGGTGCCGTACAAGTTCGACGTGCCGGCGCAGCAGGGCGGGGGAGGCGGGGGCGGTGGACGTGGTGCGGGCGCGGCGGCTCCTGCGGCCCCAGCAACTCCGGCACTCAATCCACAGCCCATCTGCGCCACGATCATCGGCGCGCTCTTCAACGACGACAAGATTCTGAGCGTCGCGCACCAGTTCCAGACGCATACGGACGTCGCCAGCAAGCGCCCAGCGCTCTAAGCGCCCAGCGCTCTAAGCGGTCCGCGCGACAGCGAAGGGGGGCACGCCATTCGGCGTGCCCCCCTTCGTAATTCCCCTGTTGTCGTGCCGGCGAATCAGGCGTTCGCTGCCATCTCCGCGATCAGTGCCACGCGCGCGTCGGCCATGGCAACCCGCGTGCGCTCCTTGAGCTCCATCAGATCTGCGTTCGTGAGTCCCACGGTGGGGATCGGCTCCAACACCTTCACCCAGGCCCGCGCTCGCTGAAACTTGAACGTCCCCTTCGCCATGCAATCCCGAGTTCCAGCGATCACGAGCGGCAGGATTGGCGCGCCCGTCTCAATCGCGAGCTTAAAGGCGCCATTCTTGAAGGGCAGTAGCGCCCCGTCGCGCGAACGCGTCCCCTCGGGGAAAATCATGACGCTCACTTTCTTGGTGAGCCGATCACGGGCTGAGGCAAGCGCATTCACCGCGCTTCGCTTGTCCTCGCGCACGAGTCGAATGTCCCCCGCCATCCGCATCATCCAGCCGAAGCAGGGGATGTTGAACATCGTTTCCTTGGACATCCACTTCATCTCCCACGGGAGGTGCGAGATCAAGAAAATGTCGGCGTACGACTCGTGGTTGGACACCACCACGTACGGACGGCGCGGATCGGCAATGAACGGGCCCACCGTCTTGAAGTCCCAGAGCGGGTTCAGCTTTACGGCGGTGACCCCGACAATGCGGAGAAAACGCCCAGCTGCGTAGCGTCCCGTGTCGAACGGTGCGGTGAGGCAGAAGATCACCGCCATGACTGGCGTTCCGACCACGACAAGCGTGATGGACGACACCCACGCCCACACGTTAAGAATCGAATCCATCAGCTGCCGAGTTTCTTCCTTGCCAGCGGACGCGCGAACGCGGCTGGCGGATTGTGTGCCGTGGAAAGGTCGTATGCCTTCTGCCACAAGGCCTTCGCCTCGGCGGTCTTGCCTTGCTTGTCGTACGTCATCGCCAGCAGTGATGTCATGAACGGGTCCGTGCCGTTGCCCTGCAGGGCGAGCGCCTTCGTCAGATTCGCCTCTGCACCGGCGAGATCACCGGTGTACAGCGCCACGTAGCCCTCGAGGTACGGAAGGAATCGTGCCTGTGCTGCGGCCATCGCCGAATCGCTCGCGAGGATTTTCCGCGCTTGGGCAATCTGCTTGGCGGCCTCAGCTGTGTTACCGCGGCGGGCCGCGAGTCGGCCGAGTGCGTGGGTCAAGCGATACTCCCAGAGCGACGTTGGATGCGTCTTGGGCGCGGGCTCCTTGAGGCCGAGTTCCGTCCCCTTCCGATACCACGTCTCGGCGACGTCGAGGTTTCCCGCGTCAATGCACACGCGCGCCGCCTCGTTCGCCATTTCTCCCTGCTGATAGAAGGCGTTCTGCGGTTCGGCGCTCTCGCGCGTCACCCAGTAGGCGATCACCATTGCTTCGTACTTCACGGCGTTCGCACAATCGCCGTCGAAGGCATAGGAAATCGCCATCGCCCGCTGGGCGGCGGATTTCGCCGCGGCATCGGGCGCGTTGTCGATCTGTGCCTGGAAGATGGCGCGGGCCTTTGCCGTCTGGCCGTCGACGTCGAGGCGCGAGGCGTCGCGGGTGCTGTCGGCGCGTGGTGAGCGCGGCGCCGCTCCGCTTTGTGCGGCGAGTGAAAACGGAACCGCCGCCACGAGGCCAGCGGTGACGAGTGATCGAACGGTTCGCATACGCGCCATGGTCATTGCTCCGCGTGATTACGTGTTGAGATCAACCAGCTGCTCGATGCCCGGCCAGGACGCGGCGTTGTACGTCGCGATGGTGAGCAGGTAGTGCTCACAGGCCTCGCCGAACTGCGCGCGGACGGTCGCGACGGCCTTTTTGGTATTGGCTTCGTCGCCGAACGGCGGGGTCGCGTCTTCGGCGATGTGTCCGTCCTTATGCGCCACGCCTGCGGCGTCGAGGAAGGTGATCTGGACCGCCGGCTCAAGCTCCACATACAGGTGCAGGAGCATGTCGAGCTCGTCCTGTGGCTGGAGCGCGTTAAGGCGCACGACTTCCTTGGCCAGCTTCTCTGGCGACCAGGTCATCAGCGTGACGGCGCGGAACCCACCGCCCTTTTGTGCGATGCGTGCGGCCAGCGCGGCGCGTACTTCTTTGTGTTGCTTGGCCGATGCCATGATGACGGCGATACGGCGTTCGGCGGGGAGGGCCCGCCACGGAGTCAGAGTGGCCATTAGCTCTTCGTGAGGAATTCGGTCTTCAACACCACGCCGGTGCCGAACACGCAAGTTAGGGAGTGCATGGCACTCGACGCTAGGCGAGTCCCATGCGATCTCGCGTGGTCAGCAGCGCGACAATCAATGCGTCCACATCATCCGCGTCGTTGTAGACGTAGAACGAGGCGCGCGTGGTTGCCGACACCTTGAGGGCGCGCATCAACGGCTGGGCGCAATGGTGGCCCGATCGGACGCAGACCCCTGCCGAGTCGAGGACCTGCGCGATGTCGTGCGGATGGACCTCGTCCAGCACAAACGACACCACTCCCGAACGTCGCTCAGGCGGAGGCCCCAACACCGTCACACCGGGTACTTCGGTCAGGCGCGCGGTGGTGTACGCGAGCAGCGCCGCCTCGTGCGCGCGCACGCGCGACATGCCAATGCCATCGAGGTACTGCGCCGCCGCCGCGAGTCCCACGGCGCCCGCCACATTCGGCGTGCCGGCCTCGAACTTGTGCGGGAGCACATTCCAGGTGCTGCGCTCGTCGCCGACCAGGGCAATCATGTCGCCGCCGAACTGATACGGCGGCATCGCCTCGAGGATCTCCCGACGCACCACGAGCCCGCCAATGCCCATCGGGCCGAGCATCTTGTGCCCGCTAAACACATAGGCGTCGACGCCAAGCGCATCCACGGCGGCATCAAAATGCGGAACACCCTGCGCGCCATCGCACACCACCAACGCGCCAGTGGTTCTCGCGATGCGCACAATCTCAGACACCGGATTGATCGTCCCGAGGGCATTCGACACCTGCCCAAACGCCACGACCTTTGTGTTTGGGGTGCAGCACTGCGCGAGATGGTCCAGGTCCAGCACGCCACCAGGGGCCAGCTCGGCAATCACAAACTCCGCGCCCACCGCGAGCGCCAACTGCTGCCAGGGCACGAAGTTCGCGTGATGCTCCATGCGCGTGACCACAATCCGGTCGCCCGCTTTCACATTCGCCCGTCCCCACGCCGTGGCAAGGACGTTCAGGCTTTCGGTGGTCCCGCGCGTGAAAATCAGCGTATCAACGTCAGCAACGCCGAGAAACCGCGCAATCCGTTTCCGCGAGCGCTCGTAGGCCTCCGTCGACTGCGCGGAGAGTTCATAGGCCCCGCGATGCGGGTTCGCGTTGTGCTGCTCGTAATAGCTTTGCATCGCCTGCAACACCGCGCGCGGCTTCTGGGTGGTGGCGGCGCTGTCGAGATAATGCAGATGATCGCGTTCATCGAGCAGCGAAAAATCGTCGAGGTTGACGATCGGTCGTTCGCAGTCCTTGCGGAGTATCGCGAGCGGGTTCATGGCGCAGCGTCGTCGAGCGCCGCCTTCATGGCATGCCATCCGAGCGACGCACACTTCACGCGCAGCGGGAACTTGCTCACACCAGAGAGCGCCTTCATCCCGCCGGTGATCCCTTCTGCGCCCTGCCCAGTGACCATCGCATGAAAGCGGTCAAAGATCGCCTGCGTTTCGGCGAGCGTCTTTCCCTTCACCGCTTGCGTCATCAACGAGGCGCTTGCCTTGCTGATCGCGCAGCCCTGCCCTTGGAAGCTCACGTCGGCCACCCGGTCGCCGTCGAGCTTGATCCACACCGTCACCTGATCTCCGCACAGCGGATTCAGCCCGTCCGCATGACCGGAGGCATCCTCCATGACGCGAAAATTCTGCGGCCGACGATTGTGATCGAGAATGATGCTCTGGTAGAGCTCTTCAAGCTCGGCGGACATAGGTTACCGCTGCCGCGTGTGGGTGAAATGCTCAAACACCCGTTCTTCGAGTCCGATACGGAGCGTATCGATCTCAATTAACTCTAGTGCTTCGGCCGCAAAGGCGTAGGTCAGCAACGACCGCGCATTCTCCGCCCCAACGCCACGGCTCTTGAGGTAGAAGAGCGCCAAATGGTCGAGTTTGCCCACGGTGGCACCGTGCGTGCACTTCACGTCGTCGGCAAAGATCTCGAGCTGCGGCTTGGTGTCGACCTTGGCGGTTTCACTCAGCAGCAGCGCGTGATTGGTCTGCTTCCCGTCGGTCTTCTGCGCGATCGGATCGACATAGACCTTGCCATTGAACACGCCGTGCGACGATCCGTCGAGGATGCCCTTGTACAGCTCGCGGCTCGCGCAGTGCGGAGCGAGATGCTCGACAAACGTCTGATGGTCCGCGTGTTGCGTGCCGTCCATCATGTACAGCCCGTTCAGGCGCGTTTCCGCATTCTCGCCGCTGAGGCGCGTGTAGACGTTCGTGCGCGACAGCGCTGCTCCCGTGGCGAACGAAAACGAGTGAAACCTCGAGTCGCGCGCCTGCGAGACCTGGATCGTCCCCACGTGGAACGCCGAGCTGCTCTCCTGCTGCACCTTGTAGTGCTGCACGACAGCGTTGGGGCCCACTTCGATCTCGGCGACCGCGTTCGTGAAATAGCTCGCGCCGCCCGTGGCCACATGCGACTCGACAATCGTGACCTGCGCGAGCTCCTCCGCTACCACCAACAGGCGCGGGAACATCGCCCCACCCTCGGCGTGCGCGTCCGCCACATGGATGATGTGGATGGGCTCGTCGATCACCGTGCCGTTCGGGACATGAATGACCACGCCATCTTGAACGAACGCCGTGTTCATCGCGGTGAAGGGCGCATCGGTCCATGCGGCAAGCGTGCCGAGCCGCTCCATCACGAACTCAGGGATGGTCTTGAGCGCTTCGGCCAGCGTGAGCACCGACACCTCGGCCGGGAGCCCTGCATAGGCGGAGAGGGCGGGTTCGAAGTGCCCGTTCACAAAGACCAGGCGATGCCAGGACGATTCGCCGATCGCGAGCGCGGCGACGTCCATCGCGCTCAGTCCGGTCACGGTCTTGGCGCTGCCCATCGGACGGAACGCTTTCTCGGCGATCGGGGTGACGCTTGTGTAGTGCCAATCTTCATTGCGCGTCGTCGGGAACCCGAGCGTCGTGAAGCGCTCGAAGGCCGCGCGCTTGAGCTCGGGCAGCCTCGCAGCGCCCCCGGTGCTCGGCACCTGGGCCGCGAACGCATCTGCATACGTGGCCATTACGCGGTCTCCAACACCCAGTCGTATCCCTTCGCTTCGAGCTCGAGGGCCAAATCCTTGCCGCCACTCTTGACGATCTTGCCGCCCGCGAGCACGTGCACGAAATCCGGAACGATGTAGTTGAGCAGCCGCTGATAGTGGGTCACGACGATCGCTGCGTTGTCGGGGCGCTTGAGCGCGTTGACGCCCTCGGCCACGATGCGCAGGGCGTCGATGTCGAGGCCGGAATCCGTTTCGTCGAGGATCGCGAGCTTCGGCGCCAGCACCGCCATCTGCAGAATCTCATTGCGCTTCTTTTCGCCGCCGGAGAAGCCCGCGTTGACCGACCGCTGCAACATCGCGGGATCCATGTCGACGAGCTTGAGCTTCTCTTCCATGAGATCGAGGAACTCCATGGGATCGACTTCGTCGAGCCCGTTGGCCCTGCGCACTTCGTTGTAGGCCGAGCGGAGGAAGTAGGCGTTCGTGACGCCCGGAATCTCCACCGGATACTGGAAGGCGAGAAAGACGCCGTGCTGCGCGCGCTCTTCGGCCTGCAGGGCGAGGAGGTCCTTGCCCGTGAAAGTGACGGAGCCGCTGGTGACGTCATAGCCCGGATGGCCGGCAATGACCTGCGCGAGCGTGCTCTTGCCCGAGCCGTTCGGGCCCATGATCGCGTGCACTTCACCTGCGTTGACGGTGAGCGAGATCCCCTTGAGGATCTCCTTATCGCCCACGTTCGCGTGGAGGTTGTCGATGATCAGCATGTGCGGTCTTTCCTATTGGTCTCGTGGAGGGGCGTGTGCCCCTCCGAATGATGGGCAGATGTCAGGTCGGCGTTAGCCGACCGATCCTTCGAGCGTGATGCCGAGGAGTTGTTGCGCTTCGAGTGCGAACTCCATGGGCAGTTCCTTGAACACTTCGCGGCAGAACCCGCTGACGATCAGTGAGATCGCCTGCTCAGTGCTGAGGCCACGCGCTTTGCAGTAGAAGATCTGATCTTCGCCGATCTTGCTCGTGCTGGCTTCGTGCTCGAGGGTCGCGCTGTTGTTGGCGACCTCGATGTACGGGAAGGTGTGTGCCCCGCACTTGTTGCCCACGAGCATCGAGTCGCACTGCGTGTAGTTGCGCGCGCCGGTGGCCTTGGGAAGGATTTTCACTTGCCCGCGGTAGGAGTTTTGCCCCTCGCCGGCGGAGATCCCCTTGGAGATGATCGTGCTTTTGGTGTTGCGGCCGATGTGGATCATCTTGGTGCCCGTGTCGGCCTGCTGCTTGTTGTTCACGACCGCCACCGAGTAGAACTCGCCGGTGGAGTTGTCGCCCTGCAGGATCACGCTCGGGTACTTCCAGGTGATGGCGGAGCCGGTTTCGACCTGGGTCCACGAGATCTTGCTGTTCGTCATCGCCTTGCCGCGCTTGGTGACGAAGTTGTAGATGCCACCGACGCCGTCCTTGTCGCCGGCGTACCAGTTCTGCACGGTCGAGTACTTGATGCTCGCGTTGTCGAGCGCCACGAGTTCGACCACGGCCGCGTGCAACTGGTTGGTGCTGCGCTTTGGCGCGGTGCACCCTTCGAGGTAGCTGACGTAGGCGCCTTCATCGGCGACGATCAGCGTGCGCTCGAACTGCCCCGTGTCGGCGGCGTTGATGCGGAAGTACGTGGACAGTTCGATCGGGCAGCGCACACCCTTCGGCACGTAGCAGAAGGAGCCGTCGCTGAAGACGGCGGAGTTGAGCGCGGCAAAGAAGTTGTCGGAGTACGGGACCACCGACCCCAGGTACTTCTGGATGAGTTCGGGGTAGTTGTGGACCGCTTCGGTGAAGGAACAGAAGACGACGCCGTGCTTGGCGAGCTCGTCCTTCATGGTGGTGCCGACCGACACCGAGTCGAAGATCGCGTCGACGGCCACGCCGGCGAGGAACTTCTGTTCGGTGAGGGAGATCCCGAGCTTGTCGTAGGTCTTGAGCAGCTCCGGGTCGACTTCGTCGAGGGATTGCAGCGGCTTCACCGACTTGGGCGCCGAGTAGTAGCGGCTCGCTTGGTAGTCGATGGCTGGGTATTTGACGTTCGGCCAGTGCGGCTCGGTCATCGTCAACCAGCGACGATAGGCCTTGAGGCGCCAGTCGAGGAGCCACTGCGGTTCGTTCTTTTTTGCGGAGATCAGGCGGACGACATCTTCGCTGAGTCCCGGCGCGATGGTGTCTGCGTCGACATCGGTAACGAAGCCGTACTGATACTCTTTATTGACCAGCGCGTCGATTGAGGCGCTCATAGACTCGTACTCCAGAAGTTGCTATCCAGATAAAAATACTCGACTTAGCGTGTTATATCAACGCGACCGGCTCGAAAGTTGTGCCAGTGCGAGGGTGGGTTCGGTGCGGAAAGAGAAACATATGATTACGAAAATAAGTGAAGTTGTTTTATGATAGCTGTTTAGGCTTCGTTTTCACCGCTTCACACCCCCCGGCGTCGCATACAGCCAGCGGAAGACCAACATCCACCCCGGCGCCTCGTGCACCAACGCGCAGCACGCGGCGCGCAGCACGCGGCGCGCGACGCGCGGCACGTGACGCGCGGCACGTGACGTATTGCCACGACGCGGTGCGTCCGCGATTGTTCCTGCTCAGCGGCACCCTTCGCTCCAACTTCCGGTAGGACATCGGCCTTTGCTCTTCTTCCAGGAACTCTGGGCTCCCATCATCGCATCCGCGTGCACCGTCTGTGTGCTCGCGATCCTGTTGCGGCGTGCGCTGCATGAGCCGGAGTGGCGGCAGCTGCCGCAGCACGAGGCAGTCAAACAGGCGCTCCGCCTCGTGCCGCCGACGCCGGGCCTCTACATGCTACCGCACACGATCGGCCAGGACCTCGGGCGCGCCGACATGCGAGCCTCGCTCGAACAGGGCCCGGTGGCCTACATCACCATCGCCCCAAACGGCGTCCCCTCGTCATCGGGCCGTCTGGTGGTGAGCTTCTTCGCCTATCTGGCCGTGAGCACCGTCGTGGCCTACGCCACCTGGCACGGGTTCAGCACCCTGAACTCGGGCATTCGGCACATGCCACTCGGAATTCCCTTCGCGCACGTGATGCGCGTGGTGTTTGCCATCACCGGACTGGCCTATGCAGGCGCCGCGGTTCATGAGACTGTCTGGTTTGGTCGTCCCTGGACAAGCTTTCTGCGCACCCTCGTCGACGCGGCGCTCTACGCCCTTGCCACTGCCGTCATTTTCGCGTGGTTCTGGCCGGACTAACTAGCTCGCGCTTTAGCTCGCGCTTTAGCTCGCGCTTTAGCTCGCGCTTTAGCTCGCGCTTTAGCTCGCGCTTTAGCTCGCGCTTTAGCTCGCGCTGATCTCGGCCGGGAACACAATCCGGAACTTGGATCCCTTTCCGATTTCGCTCGTCACGATGATCGACATCCCCATCAGCGTGCACAGGCGTCGCGAAATCGTGAGCCCAAGCCCCGTTCCGCCAAAGGCGCGCGTGGTGCTGGCGTCGGCCTGCTCGAACGGATCAAAAATTCGCTCGAGTCGCTCGGGGGCAATCCCAATCCCCGAATCCTGAACCTCGACCCACCGCGGGCTCGCGCCGTCGGCACCGACGGCCGCGCGCACCGTCACTTGTCCGCCGCGCGGCGTGAACTTGAGCGCGTTGCCAATAATGTTCATCAGCACCTGACGGAGTCGGAACGGATCGGCCATCACGTCGCCAATGGTCGCGGGCATCTCGAGCGCGAGCGTTACGCTGTCCTCGTCTGCCGTCCGCTGGAAGGTGGCAATCAGCTGCTCCAAGAACGTGCCGGTGCGGATCCTCTCAGGGGCGATCTCCACCTTGCCGCTCTCGATCCGCGAGAAATCGAGGATCTCTGAAATCAGCTTGAGCAGATGGCTGCCCTGCATTTCGATTTCCCGCAGCGACGTCGCCTGGTCCTCCGTCACGGGGCCGTACAGCTCCTCCAGCACGGTCTCGGACTGTCCAAGAATCACATTGAGCGGCGTGCGGAGCTCATGGCTCATATTCGCCAAGAAGCTGCTCTTGGCGGCGTTCGACGCTTCGGCGCGCTCCTTCTCGCGCCGAAGTTCGATCGTGTATTCGGCCGACGCGGCCTCGGCTTCCTTGCGCTCGGTGATGTCCCAACCGAAGCCGAGGAGGTGGGTGATTTGACCTTGGGGATCGCGGACCGGGGCAATGTTCCGCGAGAAGAATCGTGGCTCGCCCGTGCGCGGAGTAATCGTTTCTTCGAAGGTGAGCAGTTCGCCCGTTTCCAGGACCGTGCGCAGTCTGCTTTGCCGGAGTTCGCCGACGGCCGGCGGTGACCCACGATACTGCGCGTACTCGACGTCGTTGCGGCCAATGATCCACTGCCGCATGGCGGGGTCGACGATGGCTCCGGGCGACACGTACACGTAGCGGAGGTCGCGATCAAAGATGGCCAGCTGCAGCACCGGCATTGCGTCGAGCACGAGGTGCAGGAAGGCCGCGCTGTCCACCGCCGACGTTGCTGCTGCGGCGAGGCCGGAAAACTCAGAGGGGAGGCCGGTGAAGCGCTTGGCAGCAAACACCAAGCGCTGCTCTTCGTCGATCCACACTAACTCGCCGGTCACCACGAGTTGGCTTTTGATGGTGCGCACCACAATCTGCCGCCCTTCGAGCGCGCGGAGCATCGCCAAGTTCGTAATGCTGCGGCTCCCGGGCAACTCGAACAGCTGCCCAAAGTGCATCCCCACGCGCATCTCGGGGGCCGTCTTGGCCCATGCCGGACCCATGCGCAACACATGTCCTCCGTCGTCAACGACGACGTAATACGGGAACAAGGTGGCGAAAAGGCCGGAGCTCATGTGGGGGTCAGAACGGGGGCTCGGGGTGACGACACAAGATATCACGAATCGGGGACCATCGGCCTGGCCGATGATCCCCTGCATACTCTACACTATCGGCACCTGACCGCTAGAGGTAAAGCGCAACCACGCGCAATCACACGGTATCACGCGCTGGGATCGGACTCGCCGCCAACCGGGAGGCGGGGAACGCCGTTATCTCGCGGAGCGCGCAGCAGGCCGGATTGGGTGTACAGCATCAGTTTTTCCCGAGTGTCCGCGATGTCCATATTCCGCATCGTGAGTTGCCCAATGCGGTCGAGTGGGGTGAAGAAGGCTTCGCCGCGCTCCATGGTGAGCCGCTCGGGGTTGTACGTGAGATTCGGGCTCGATGTATCCATGATTGAGTAGTCGTTCCCGCGCCGCAGTTCGATGGTCACCTCGCCGGTGATAGCGCGCGCCACCCAGCGCTGCGCCGAATCGCGGAGCATCATGGCCTGCGAGTCGAGCCAGCGTCCTTGATACAACAGGCGGCCGAGTTTCTTGCCGTTCATCCGGTACTGCTCGATCGTGTCTTCGTTGTGGATCCCTGTCACGAGGCGTTCGTAGGCGATGTAGAGCAGTGCCAGCCCCGGTGCCTCATAAATGCCGCGGCTCTTGGCTTCGATGATCCGGTTCTCAATCTGATCGCTCATGCCAAGCCCGTGACGCCCACCGATGGCATTGGCCTCGAGGAAGAGCGCGAGCGCCGACTCGAAGGACTGGCCATTGAGCGCCACCGGCATCCCTTCTTCAAACCGCACGGTGACGGTCTCGCGCGCGATCGTGACCTCGTCCTTCCAGAACGCGACTCCCATGATCGGCTGTACGATGTGCAGCCCCTTGTTCAGGAACTCCAGATTCTTGGCTTCGTGGGTGGCGCCCAAGATGTTGGAGTCGGTCGAATAGGCTTTCTCCGTGCTCATCTTGTAGGCGAAGCCATGCGCGGTCATGTACTCGCTCATCTCTTTCCGACCGCCCAGTTCGTCAATGAACTGTTGATCGAGCCAGGGCTTGTACACCTTGAGCGAGGGGTTCGTGAGCAGGCCGTAGCGGTAGAACCGCTCGATGTCGTTCCCCTTGTAGGTGCTCCCGTCACCCCAGATGTTGACGTCGTCTTGGCGCATTGCCGCGACGAGCATCGTGCCCGTGACGGCGCGCCCGAGCGGGGTGGTGTTGAAGTAGGTCTGTCCCGCGGTCGTGATGTGGAACGCCCCGCACTGGAGCGCCGCGAACCCTTCGGCCACGAGCTGCTCGCGGCACTCGATGAGGCGCGCCTTCTCGGCACCATAGGCCATCGCCTTGCGCGGAATCTCGTCGTAGTCGGACTCGTCGGGCTGCCCCAAGTTGGCGGTGTACGCATACGGGATCGCGCCCTTGGCGCGCATCCAGTGGAGCGCGGCGCTGGTATCGAG
>Ga0214919_10004884_pt1 | contig 19289 bp, 18 predicted proteins | sample LL1503_MetaG_FD_177994 | JGI IMG/M metagenome (GOLD analysis project Ga0214919, IMG submission 177994) | Freshwater microbial communities from Lake Lanier, Atlanta, Georgia, United States - LL-1503 | ecosystem: Environmental > Aquatic > Freshwater > Lake | place: USA: Georgia | collected...
ACGAAGTTGGGTCGGCTTTGCCGGGGGGGGTACCCCCGTAGTAAATATGCGTAATTATTGTAATCAATCCTTCTTTACAATAATTATATGGCTACCGGAACTACGAACATACATGACTTACCAACAGACCCCACTGGTGGCTCTGGGAGTAATGTAGCGTTTAATGTGAGTGAGAAAACACCTGTAGCTTTAGACCAATCTACTATTAATCAAATTGTGAATGGGCTTCAACAGGCAGGGCAAGCAGGCGTAACTCAGCTTCCTTCTCGTGATATTCCAAGTAATACTGGGGCTATTACGCAGGACCCGCAGGTCCAACCTAATTATATTCCTCAACCAGAGAATAATGACTATATTAGGGAGAATGAACGAAATGAAGACATTATTAAAGAATATGAACACTCAGCACAAACGCATAGTAATATGGATGAAATGTACGACGAACTACAAACACCCTTGCTTTTAGCAGTTATTTATTTTATGTTTCAACTGCCTGTTTGTAATAAGTTATTGTTCAAATATTTGCCCTTTTTATTCTCAAAAGACGGCAATAAGAATATTACCGGATTCGTGTTTACTAGTATATTATTTGCATTAATCTATTATATTTTACATAAAGTGATTAATTTAGGACTATCTTGAATATAATAATGTTATTGTTGTACAGGAATCTTTTTAATATCAGATTCATCTGACGGGCACTCTACCTCTTGTGAATTAAACACAAAACAATTATTTGCGTTATCTTTATACTGAATTTTGCCCGCATTTTCCGGTGTAGGATATACATAAATCATTTTCAAATCGGGACCTGTAATATATACAAACAGCAGTCCAATCGCTAAACTCACAATAAATACAGGTATAGATATATACTGTAGAATCATGTATAATATTATAAAGATTATATTATTATACGATTTTTTCACGGTGTTATACACCATAAGCAATAACTCCATCTTCCATATCACCACGATTCATTTCTAATTTAGCTATATTAACACGACTTTGTACTAAAGTATATATATTCTCATCATATTCAACCTCACAATAAGCATAATTATCCAATATTTTAGTCATAGTCGGCATCATATCATTCACGTAGACACTAACGGCATCATTTATGAACTGTTCTTCTAGCGTAGTATCGTATTGTTTAATTAACGCCTTTAAATCTTCAATCTGAACAGCTAGCAGTAATTGAGCAGTTTTGAGCTCAGCATCATTTGTTTTATTATTAGACATTAAAAGACAATGCTCTATAGTTTCTTGATGAGATGCTAACGCTTCTGATAGTTTTTCCTTTAATTCGTCAAAGGTAAGCAATATGGATTTATCTGAGGCATATCCAAATAGGAGATTGTTTTTCATAGTAATAATATCCAGTTTATATTTAGTAATTTCGTTAGAATAATCCTTTATAACAGTATCGCATTGTTTTACATCACCTAGACTAATTTCTATGTTAAGCTTACATGGTTTAGTCCGGTCACCACACATAGCTTTGAGAATGTAATTATTTAACCCATTTTCACTCTTTAAGACAGACCTAGAAAAAATACTACCAACGGGTCTTTTACAGTTGATACATTTGGGCTTTAGCTGCTTAAATTCATGCCGTTTTTCTCTCCATCCTAGACCTTTAGTACTAATAATTCTAGTTTTCATTTTATTATAATTGGCTTCATATTCGGATTTTAATTTATAATATTTATTGACTGCGTCTTTTAATGGGACATCAAGCATTTCTTGCTTATTGCTAGTGCTAGTGCTGGGACTATCAATATTATCAATATTATCCATATTATAATGGTATTATATAATATAATTATTTATACTCTGTGTATAACGTCATACTCGTTTTCATATAGGGGTAATCCGGTAATTAAGGTTTGACTAGCATGTTGTTTAGCCTCTTGAAAATTCCGAATACGAGCTAAAATATATTTCATTTTATTCTGGTCATTCTGCCATTTTTCGTGGGGGGTTAGTTTTCCTTTGTATTTGACTAATAAAAATATGCCTAAAATAAGGAGTAACCCAGCAAATAAGGATATATTAAAAAGGGTATTATAATGGGTATTTCTGAAACTATTACATTGTTTCAATGTTTCATTTAAGAAATATTTAACACCAGGTTCTATTAACACCGGCTTATCACCATTCATTGAATTCATTACTAAATACAGTTATTATATCAAAATAATTTATACACACATATCTATATGGATAATACATATTTATCATTATTAATTTTTACTGTAATAACTATTATTTACTTTGTGTTAATTAAGGCCAAATTAACAGCGGAACTTATAAGCAATGACCCTGAGAATGTTATATCTACTTATACCAAGACTAATTTATTACGTTTAGCAATATATTTCATGTTAATTATATTAACACAATTCGCATTAAACGCCTCTACTATTATTAGTACATGCGGTGGTAGTATTACACAAAATATAGGGGTCGCGTTTGTAATGACTTTTGTTCCATGGGTATTTATCTTTGGCTTACTAATTGCAGTCATCGTGATGTTTCCTGGGATTAAAAGCGCGTTCTCAGATGTAATCGGGTACTTTGTTGTATCCGGTTCAGCGAATACCCTCTTGTCAGAGCTATTAGTTGACACTAATTTATCTGCTACAATGGAGAATTCCAGTATGACCGGTGAACAGAAAACAGCAATGGAAGCGGCATCAGAAGTGGTTATGAAATTAAAAGGGGATACAGGTATATTAATTAATCAAATAACGCCTGAAAATTTTATCGGTTATTGGAATACATTACAGCCGTTGATGAATCCTATGTATAAGAATAATTTAGAAAAACAGAACCAACTGTTACAATTAGTTACTTTGAGAGATAATATAGGAGAAGCATGCTGGTATATTTATACGGCAATTCTACTAATATCTATTGTCCAGTATAATTTAGCTGCTCGTGGATGCGTTAAGGATTTAGCTACTATGGAAAAAGATTATCAGGATTTTTTGACAAAGGAAGACCAAATTGAGGCTGACCAGAAGAAGGCGACGGCAACTACTTACACGATTAACAATTAGTTAAATGGCGATACATTGACAATACATTATATTCATACACACGTATGAGTATAATTTACATTATTATCTGGGGATGTACCAAATAATACAAAACGAATAAATAGGATAATATGCCTAAAACTATTGCAAATAGCCATACTGGTAAGATTGTTTTATTTTTATAGCCAACCCCGAATTGTCTAACACTTCCATTAGGGTTATATAGGAACCCAGGTTTAACCAAGTTTAATATGCTAAAAATAATGATAAATAAGATTATAGCGGTTAATGTGATATTTTTTCGGATAAATGTACGGTACATATAATACACTTTTAAAAAAATACGGGGGTTCCACCCCCGTGATCCCCCCAAGCTCGGCGTTGCCAAGCAGGGTTGAGCCCCTTGAGGCTCTGACCCAACTTTGTTGCGGTTGCGGACGCGGACGCAGCTTATTATTAACATAAAAAATGGTTGCCTTGTAAAAGTAGGATTAACGGGGGTAGGATTAACGGGGGTAGGATTAACGGGGGTAGGATTAACGGGGGTAGGATTAACGGGATACACCGGCGTGGTAGTGCGATGATTTGGGCAATCTTTTACATATAGTACACCGCTTACAGTAATTTTTACACTTTTTGCGAGTATTCAGATTATGGTAATGAACACCCTTTTTACCTTTACAGTATTTACACGACATGTTACGACTAATATATCTATTATATAGTTTTTTTTGGCTTTTTCTAATTCGCCGTCTTCTTCCACCAAAACTATGTGACCCTTTATTTATTAGTTTTTTATACATTTCGGCTAATTCTATATAGCTTGGGTTATTTGGAAGTGTAAAATCAGCATCCTCCTCTAAATTTAAATACTCTATATCTCTCTCTACAGATGATTTCAACTCATCTATAGTAGGCACTTTTCTAAAATATTTTTTCATGTTATTCTCAGCATCATTTAATTCTAGTTCTTCATATGGAGGTAGTTCGTCTGTTAACTTTACTGATGATACAGGTTTAAATAATTCATCGTATGAAGGTGGAGCATCATATTTGTTAAATCCTTTAAACTTAGTAGGGTACCTTTTTTCAGATAGCATTTCTTCTAGTTGCGTAGTATCCAATTTTCTTCTCATTTATATATTACTAATATTAAAATTTATGACTCGTCCTCCAAAATATCTTGTTCGTCAAATTCATCCCCACCATAATTGCCTTCATAAAATTCACTATTCATCATTCGCATGTCATTATCTTCTCTCTCAATATCTTCTGCTCTAGCTTGTTCATCTAAATAGTCGTCCATAAATTGGTCGCGATTCATATCAACTACTCCCCTGTTTTTATTTACCGCACGTTCTGCTTCCAAAATACGCTCTCGCATCTCACGTTCTTCGTCGTAATTCTCCGCAACATAAGTAGTGAGACCCTTTTGTAATCCTTTATTCCATACTCCTAATTTATTAATCTTCAGCATATTATCTACAGCACGTTCCTCATCCGTCAGTGCTTGTAAACGGTCAGTAAATGTGTCTTTCTCTCGTTCTTTCTGTTTGAAAATGCGGTCCATAATATTTTCATAAGTAACATCCATAGTTTGTTTACTACTTGACATAATGAATAAATAGCTAGATAACAATGCGGCTGCACGCTGTTTCACCTCTTTTAAATTACCTTCTCTCTCACTCACCCCTTCTATGCGTAATTCCTGGTCTTCCAAGGCTTCTCTTGTCATTAATAGTTGGTCTTCATCTGTCTCTTCCTGTACAACATTTGCCAATAATATACTAGGGTCATTAGTTAATTTAATATATTCAGAAAGGATTTGAAGGAAATAATTTTCAAACAAGAATTCGCACATTTTCTTATTAAATACCGTGTGGTATCCTTTAATATTGGATAAGGCATAGGTTTTATTAGACATTATGAGTAAAGTAGTGCATTTTTGCTCTATTTTCATCAACAAATTAGATATAGAATCAATGCTATAAAAGGCACGTAAGTCTACATAATAACTCGCAATTATTTTTTTCATTTCTTTTTTATGATGGTCAGATAATCCCCAATGGTCAGGAACCTTAACAGCGTTATAATCTACTTTATTGATGATAATGTTAGGGAATGTTTTTACAATGTCCTGTATAAAATTCTTCATAAAATTAATCGCATTATACATCGTATCGTCATTGGTTGTAGTTGTTCTCCATGTCATAAGCGTGCGTAAGAAATCCTCTAGTGCCGTAAACTTTTGTTTAGATTTGACATATTTTTTAAGAAAGTCGGTAACAGTCAAACGCATTTGGTCGTTTTCTCTCGCTAGATAATTTATTAAAGCCTTATTTTGCTCAGGTTCTTCTTTAGATGAAGGGTCATACGTTTCCAACATTTCGCTAATCAAATCCCGCATCTTAACAGGAATAGTTTCATTTTGTTTAGTAGATAAATCAATAAGTAAATCCCGGATTTGTTGTATGGCAGTAAAGGTAGGCATGTCAAGTGTAATAGGCACAATATTACGCCGACTGACCAGTTGCATTAATCTCAATAATGCGGCATTATTATATTTATGCCCTTCCTGAGTTAAACGGTCTATGCGTTCTTTTATGGTTTGTTTTCCATTAGACATAGACTCCGGTTTTTCTGGGCAGATGGGTAACAAATCCGCATTAATAGGCAACGGCGAATTGAACTTACAATATACAATAAATGCCATATAAATGGTCTCTTCATTGAATTCTTGTCCTAATGCCGGGTAAGTATTTTTGCTATTTATTGTACTATAAAACATGACGGATTTTATAGCGTTATTAACATCTAGTAAGACCTTTGCCAAATCATATACATGATTATTATTTATTGCTATGTCACGGTTTTCTTTTTCAAAATAAGTAATTGTAGAATACCCATTACGCTCATTACAGCATGCGTTTTCCAAGAAGGGTTCATTCGCCGAGTTCGCCATCAACAATTTCTTTTTGCTCACTACTTTTTGAATATCTTCTTGAACTGCGAGAGAAAACATTATTATCTTTGACTGGAGGACTAGGAGTTTGTCTTGTATATGAGGAGACCCAGTTTTCAGGTCATGTAGCAACTGGTCGTTGAACGCAGGCGTAATATTAGACAATGGCGAAAGTTTAATTGGCGTTAATGGTGGCAAGAATGTAGTCCATAATCGGACATTATGCGACATAGGAATTTTTTCTGCTGGCATAACTAATAAATATTCCACCTTATCTTGTATTTTGCGTGATACTTCAGGAACTCCTAATAAGAACCGGTCAATAATATCTCTAATAGATTCTGCGATTTTTTCAGTAGAGTCTGATTTATGAATAGCATTCCAAGGCTCCGACTTATGTTGCATTTTATGCGCAACACAGGCTAGATAAGTTAACCCCGAGGTATCGCTGGCACCTTCAAAGGGATACCCTGAAAATGACCGAACGCAACCAGGGAATGTTTTTCTAGTACGTATAGAAGGGATACTGGTTTGAACCCCGATTAAAAACATTCCGAGTGTGAAATAAAGCAATGAACTGTTATATAATGTTTGGTATGGTTTCAGGCGTTTGCCTTTGGCCGCCGCATCCTCTACGCGTTTTTTATAAACAGCCTCATCTGGCAACAATTCTTCAAACTTCACGGTAACATTTTTAATAATGAACTCATACTGGTCTTCAAGACTAATTCCCATATTCTCCGCAATAGAAGAGATGACGTTTAATATCATTTTCATGACAGGAGAGGAGAATTTAGCCGGTCCCTGCTTGGCATTTAAAATCGCTTGCCCAATATCTTGCTCTAGCACGTCTCTGCTTTTCACTTTGAACCCCGCCTCATATCCCTCTTCCACGTCAAAATCCATTCGTTTTATAACATATCCGCTATATTTATCTACCCGCCAACCGCCGTCGTCACTAATAGTTCCAATCGCATCAATAATGCCAGTCATCACTAATGGATACGTGTTGATATCTGTAATGAATGCTTGCGCCAAGGTAAATAAAAATGTTGGTAGCAACTTGACCTGAGTCTCCTTACAATACAGCCAATACGGGTCTTCGCTACTAGCGGCTTCTCTCGTAAACTCTCTAGTAAACCGGCAAATATCATTCTGTTTTTTTATAAAGTCGGATTGGCCTAAGATAACGTCGCGCAATTTAGCAAAAGGACTAACTAATACGGCATCCTTTTCATCCGCATTTTTAGTAGCCAGCCCTAAATTATATTGTTCATTATTGTACTTAAAGATGCGATTTCTGGTCAAGTCGGCCAATCTGTCAATGATATCCATATTATGGTCAAAACTCGCACGTATATGCTTTTGTAGTTGTTCCTTAGAAATATTATATTTTACATCAAACTCGCTGAGTATTTGTTTTAAACTATCGTTTACCAAGGTGGCTTTATTTAAAGGCAAGCTGTCGCATGTGCTGTCCTGATTATCTCTAGGCATAGACACACAATCAGGTTGAACGTTGCATAACATACTTTGGTTATTAGACATGAGGTTTTTGTCAACACTTTCATCTTTTTTCCACTGACTGTTTACGCGTTTATAATATTCAAATACAATCTGATTATCGGCGGTGTTGTTACGAAGAACCGCGTATTGTCCATCAATTACTTGGCGTAATCCAGCAAGCAACGAATTCGCTATATATGGCGCCAAATCTCTAGAGTATTTATGTTTACTGATTAATTTATTTGTAATAAATTCGTGTAATTCGTCAGGAGGCATACGCGCTTTTTCGGATTTATAACTATCCATGAGGTCATAATTAATGTCATCAAATTGTTTATCAAAATAGATATAATTATCATTATCTGCCATTAAGTCCTCCATGCGGTCATACTGTTTCGCCAAAATATAGTTATTACACTTATTCTGGATTAATTCATTTTCCATCTCAGCTTTAGTTTTGTCCTTATCCTGCTCTAGAATTTTGGACAAGTCATCTGAGAACATTAATGAAAGGGATTCTAGCGATATGGCGCTATTATAAAGGTTGCCAAAATCTCTCAATATGATTCGTCTTAACAGTTCAGAATTAGTTAAATCCGTTGGATTATCTACATACCTACTAATGACTTGACTACCAATAGCCGTAGTGGCGGATTGTTGTAATAAGTTTTCTATTATGTGCGCCTCTTGATTTAAATCCGGATTAAATTTCAGTAATCGTATGCCGGAGAATATTTTACGACGTTCTGCAAAACGTTTATTATAGTTGATAATTTGTTCATGTAAAAAAGAATTAATGGCTTTATATTGAGAGAAAGTTAGGTCGTCTGTATATATTAAAAAGGGTTCTAGATAACTGACCACATTAAGTAAGGATAACTTCCCTTGGATATGTTTTTTTACTAGGTTGAATAGGACAATCGTTTTAGGCACAATGACATCTAGATATTTTTTATATTTCTCGGCCTTAGATAAGGAAGCAGATGCTTCTGTTGCATCCGCCTCAGCTAATACATAATTCTTAATATCTTTGACATAATTTTCGGCATCAAATATGTCTTCTTTATTTAGGTCATCTACATAAACGTTATTTACAATAGTATTTTTCTTGAGTAATTGCCAATAATTTAAAAAGGTTTGATTTAAGTTTGCTTTTGTTAATAAATTGGTTCCTGGCAAAGAAATATGAGAGAACTGGATAGCTGGTTCAGGGAGGGTGATAATAGATTTAAGGTCCATCGTATCAGCGGGTGTTAATTTAATAGTATGCGCGACCATTCGGCTTCCAGTAAGTTGTGTTGATTCTAACATATTCAGGCCTAAATTATATTTTTGGATAACAAATCGTCTGTTTTTAATAGCGTTGTCAACCTCTCCTTTGCCTTTATTAGTTACGGAGGCGGTTGATGACATGAAGTCGTCAAAATTGTCTACGATTGTGGTAATATTATCCATTACTGGACTTTCATAAAGAATATCTCTCAAATTCTCAGGATTTAACTCTTGGAAGGGAGTAAAAAATTGGTTTAATTGAGTAAATAAGTAAGTATATTTGTTTTGTTCATTCGGATTATTATTTGCCCAGTAATTATCAAACAGTTGCTTGATTTCTTGGACATCTTTATTTAAACTAATGCTTAATATGTCGTCTATAGAGTCGTCTATTTCCACGGTGTCATATACTTTTTTAATGTTTTTCACTACAGGTATAATCCAGTATAATGAGGTGTTTAATTTAGCTAATTTATTCGCTAGAGGTTTCCATAACGCCTGCTTAACTAGAAAATTGTTGATATTGCCGTGTTCATCAATGATAGAGAATTCCCTGCGCAATTGTTTAAAACGTTCAATCATGACATGAATATTATTCATTACAGCAGTAGTGCGTTGTTCAGTAGGAACAATCGTCAACAATTCGTCTAGCAAATCATTACTTTGGACTTCAATGCTAAAACGTTGTTTAGTAGGGTCTACATTGACATATTGTACAATTGGTGCTAGAGTTTCACCGAATCTGATTTTGTCGGCGCTAATAATGAATTGTTTAATAATTTCTTCGGGCTTTAAAATAGGTGGTAGTTTGGGTTCTTCTCTAATCTCTCCTTTGGGTTCTTCTCTAATCTCTCCTTCTTCTAATATTTCTCCTTCTTCTAATATTTCTCCTTCTTCTAATATTTCTCCTTCTTCTAATTCGTTGGCTACCATTTCTTCTACCTCCGCTCTTACTGACTCTGGTTTCTCTCTAATAGTAATACTTTCAATAGGAATATTTTCAGGAATGCCTTTGTAATCAAAATTTATATAAATGATTTGATTATCTGGATACGTTTTAATTTCAATCATATCTTCTTCTAAATTAGTTATTAGGCCAGTAATAACTGTTGGGACATCACCTGCGATATATATTTCTATCCAGGTTCCTACTACTAGATTATTTTGCCTGGCATACCCGAGTTGTTCACTACGACTAATTAAATATATAGCAGTAATAGTTTTATCACCTAATACTCCATTTTCACCGATTCTAATTTGACTACTAGTGAAAGTGGTAGTATTAATTAATATCATTTTAGAACGGTCAATGTAATCAATAATGTATGTATTGCTATTCAACTCTTCATTAGTAGGTGCGACAATTTCTATTACATCTCCTAATTGTAATGTTATAGATGCATCCTTTTTTTCTTGTATAGACATTACCTATATTTATAATAGAAATTTTTATTTAACGGGGGCTCCGTACGGGGACACCTCCGTAAAATGATATAAATATAATTACATAAAGGTTATGATACATGTAATTATAATATGGCTGTAGCAATGAGACCAGTATATAAATTAAACGATATTCCAGGGTTTAATGATTTATTGAATGATACGAATGGTCCGTCTAATAAGTTACTAGACAAAATAGAACAAGTTACTAAAGCGAATCATTCCTATAAAATGATTCGTTATGACAAAGAGATATTATGCGACGACCTAATTCCAACCCATGGTCTATTACGCTCTGTAATTATTAATAGTAAAAATAAAGTAGTGTCATTTGCGCCCCCTAAAGCAATTCCTTCAGATAAATTTATAGCAATCCATCCACAAAAATCAGAAGGAATGATTGCAGAGGAGTTTGTAGAGGGAACTATGATAAATTTGTTCTGGGATAATAGTGAATGGGAAATCAGCACTCGCAATGTAGTTGGCGCTGAGATTATTTTTACACATAATCGTAAGAAAACCATAAGGGAATTATTTTTAGAGACGGCATCAAAGTGTAACTTAAATTTTGAGTTATTGAATAAATCGTGTAGTTATAGTTTTGTATTACAACATCCTAATATTCGCATTGTTATTCCTGTATTAAAACCCGAATTATATTTAGTTCAAGTATATGAAGTTGTACATACAGACGCAGGAATAGTGAATATATATCCCATCTATTTACCATCAGTTGCAACAACTTTATATAATAATAAGGTCACTGTTAAGTATCCGCAAGTGTATTATAACTGGAATACCTATTCCGACTTAATTAATCAATTTGGTTCAGCGAATACACCATACCATATTATGGGGGTAGTGATTAAGATGACTATTACAGGGGAACGTTGTAAAATTCGTAATCCGAATTATGAAGAAGTGCGGCATTTGAAGGGGAATCAATCTAAACTCCAATTCCAGTATTTATCTTTAAGAAAAGAGAGAACTGTTCGTGATTACTTACATCATTATCCAGAGCATAAGAAGGCTTTTTCACAGTTTCGCGACCAATTACATTTATTTACCACAACGTTATATACCAATTATATTTCATGTTATATTAAAAAAGAAAGGCAGTTGATTACATTCCCGCATCAGTATAAGTCACATATGTTTAATCTACATCAAAAATATATGAATGAATTGTTAGTCAAAGGGCTATATGTTAATAACACAGTAGTAATTCAATATGTAAATGATTTACATGCCACACAACAAATGTATGCGATTAATTATAATATGCGCAGGCGTAATATTGAGCGGACTATTATGCACTGCTAGGTTTTACTAGTACACTGACATGCGCAAACACATAAATAGCGTCGCTAATACATCCCTTTAAATTTTGTGTAATGATTGCTTTATCAATAGGGTCTCTATATGCTACGCGAATAATACTATCGGAATCATGTGGGTGCATCTTTTTAAATCCACAAAAGGACAAAATTTCCATATTCTCAAAGAATTTAGAATATAACATAAATTCAATTACTTTTCCAATAGTATAATCCTCATTCTCTAGTATAATATCATAGCAGTTAGACATGGTGTTTTCAGATGGAATAATTTTCAATTCGTCTGAATCAATGACTCGGTCTAACTCCTGTAATTTAACAATGAGAATGTCGCATGCCTTTTTTACCAATTCTTCGTTTGAGAATACACCAACTGTTTGGATAGTGAAGTCAAAGCTATCCTTTATAGTAATTCGTTGAGCATCAAGCAATCTCCAGTTAGCGGCTTCGTGTACAATATCATCTTTACTGAGCCCTTGGTCTGCCCATTGCTGGATTTTCTTTGCTAACTCTTCCTCAATTCTAACAGGGTCTTCGGTATACCCATAAGCGCAAGTAGATACCACATTAAACATACTATCCTCCTTAGCAGTGCCGATAGAGAAGTCACATGTCATTTGAATTTTTTCGCCGGGGATGGCCTCGCTAATTTTAGGACGTAGGCGGAGTACTTCAATAAAATGCCCGGTAATTTCGTTTGCCGGGAATATTTCTCTAATGACGGCTTCCTTAAGATTATTTCCTGTATCTATATTCTTAACAATGAAATCCCCAGTAGTGACATATCGCATAGTATCCGTCAAATTTTCTACAGCTAGTTCCATGCGGATGCTTTTTAATGGCGTGGTTAAATCCTTAATATGAATTGGGATACAACTCAGCCTCTGTTTCAAGATTTCATTATTAATGCGACTGGTGTTTACGGTAATATTCGCCTTGTTTTCTTCATATGGGGTGGTTTTAAATACTACGGTAGAAATGTCAGATAAGATAGTGCGCCGAATAGCGTTAGCTAGACTGACGTTAATATTACTTAATCTAAATGTAAGGACATTATTTAGGGACGTAATATTGTTAACCCTAGGTTTAATTTTGTATTGTTGATCTTGCTCTTTCTGCATTGTTATATATTAAGATGATTATTTATTTAATATGATTAAATCAATTTTATTCAATTTTATTCTATAACAAAAATTGAGTTAAAACCATGATTCTAATATAACATAAATTATTAAGTAAAGCGATGAGTTCTATTTTATATTATAGTAACTTTTGCGAGCATTCTAAAAAACTATTGAATACGGTATCTAAATCTAAAATCACTAAGGACATTCATTTTATATGTATAGATAAGCGCATGAAAGGGCAGGATAATAAAATCTATATATTACTGGAATCAGGACAAAAGATAATCATGCCTGAGAATGTTACGAAAGTGCCGGCACTACTATTATTGAATAATAATTACCAGGTTCTGTATGGTGAGGGTATATATAATCATCTGAGGCCGACGCAAGAAGTGATAACTAAACAGGCGACGAACAATAATATAGAACCAATGGCATTTAGTTTAGGAGGGGGTGGCGGGTTTGGTATCGCATCGGACCAGTATAGTTTTTTAGATATGGATTCGGATGCATTGACTGCGAAGGGGAATGGAGGGACGAGACAAATGCATAATTACGTGGATTTGAATTATAACGATATTATCACAACGCCAACGGATGATCATGATTATAAGAATAGTAAAGTGCCTGGGAAAACTTTAGAACAATTACAAAAGGAGAGAGATAGTGATTTAGGACGGGGGTAACCCCTCTTCCCTTACTTAATAATAATTATAATAATAAACTTAAAAAAATGGTATTATAATTAACATATATGGCGAATCAAAATATGCTCCAAATCTTTAATGACCATTTTTTTGAGTTTGTGAACGATATTCATAATGTATTTCCAAACAATCAAGATATTGTAATGGCAAAGAATTCATTTTCATTAATCAGAAGAGCAAACCCTAAAATGATTATTAAAGTATGGAACACATATATTGTTAGTAAATATAAGGACCAGATAGAGTCAGGCAATATGGATTTTTTTATTAATAAGGATTATTCGCAAGATATACAAAATACGGATAATTCGGCAAAAATAACAGAAGCGATTGACCGGTTAAGAAATCCGATTAAATCAATGGGTCAGGAAGACCAGCAAAAAACAATGAAATATATTCAGAATTTGACAAAATTAGCGGCGATGTATGAGTTGAGTCAGTAGTCTTAAATAATATTAATTTACCCATTGACATTTTCAAGACCTTCAATGGTGTGTATAAAACTAAGTACATTATATATTTGTGAGAAATCAAAATTGGCATAATTTAATAGTGATATATCAAAATCATCCCAATTGTCTAATATAAGCATAGGTAAATTGTGAGTTTTTAACACTTGTATAAAGTTATTATTTAACACAATAGGAACTACTTCTAAATAAAAACATTCCCATAATCTATGTGAATCATACCCATTACCTTCAGGACATATCGCAAATTTGCATTTTGACAAATAAGCTAAATATTCAGGTTGAGATAATACAGGGGTCCAATTTAACTTATCTTTTAACTTTATATAGCATAATTGTCTTTGTGTATAATTAGTATTTATAGTAAAATTAAAAAAAATATGATCCATTTTATAATTAGCAGTTTGTTTTTGTAACATAGATATATCATTAAATAGTGTTAAATTACCGTGAGGCCATTGACTATTTGCTATTCCTATTGGTAAAAAATGTAATTTTTCATTATAAAAAGATATATTTTGAGAATACCATTTAATTAATTTATTACAATTTAAAATAGTAGACACATAAGGTTTATCATTTGTTATATTTTCATCAGAATTATGTGAAATTAAAATAAAGTCATTTAAAAAATAATGAATCTTTAAAGAAAAATCATGTAACAGGTCGGAATAACAGAATATTACTTTTGGATTATTAAAATAACTATTTATATTATAAACATTTACATGTTTATCAGTTTGTGGCAATATAGTTGGATTAAAATTAAAATGATTATCGTCGCCTAAAAATATAGAACATTTGTGTTGTATATATTCTCCAGTAATATATTCAGACATACTATAATATAACTGTAAAGTATTTAAATGTTTATAATATATTGTAATATGAATATAGTTCTTGTTTCTATTGGAAACTTTCAAGAGTATATATTAGTAAATATAAAACAATTAATATATTTGGGGCATAAAAATATTTACATCATAACTGATTTTAAATTTTTTGAATATTTTAAAGAGTATGTTAATAATATTACACTAATAAAAAAGGAAGATTTAATAGACAATTATGAATTTGAAAATAAAAGCAATTTAGATAATAATTTTAGGAATGGATTTTGGTTATTAACAAGCTGCCGGTTTTTTTACATATATAGTTTAATGAAATTACACAATATTGAAAATGTAATACATTTAGAAAATGATGTAGTAATGTATTACAATTGTGATGATACTTTAATGGATAAATTAGACCATCAATACATTTATATGCCGTTTGATACATTTTCACGTAACATTGCGAGTATTGTATATATACCTACACATAATGTCTTAAAAGAAGCTTTAGATAATTATGATTTTACCTTACATGATATGGGTAATTTTGCAATAATACAAAAAAAATGTAATAATATACAAAATTTTCCAATTTATATAAGTGACTCTACAAATAATAATGCTGAATATAATTTTGTAACATCTAATTTTGACAAGTTAGGGTATATATTTGATGCGGCTGCAATGGGACAATATCTAGGGGGCGTAGACCCGCGAAATATTGCTGGTGATACTATAGGATTTATTAATGAGACGTGTATTATTAAGTATAATACCGATTCATTTATTTGGGAAGACAATAAACCTTTTATTATAATAAATAATAATAAATATCCTATTTTTAATTTACATATCCATTGTAAAAATTTAAGTAAATTTACGGGGGATATCATACCTTCCAACCCGTGACCCCAACTTCTTCACTCACCACACGTATGTGAGTGAGGTGAATGAGGGTTCTCACCTAAAGTGAAGAACCTTGGTTCCCTTACTTGGTTCTCTTTATATATTTAAACTCAATAGTAATTTAAATATATACAATATAACATACATATAATGGCAACGGAATCGCAACTACCGACAGTAGAACCAACTATACCTGAACAATTTAGCAAAATTATATCGGATTTCACCGACGACCTAACCATTACATTCCCAGAGTATGCTCCAATTATTAATAAATTAGCCAGTAAAACTGAACAAGTGTTTAAGCATTGTTCAAAAATTTATCCTGAGAGATTCTTTGATATTTTATATCAAAACGCAGACATATTTAAAGAGGATTCCGAAGTTAATACTGAATTTATACCAGGAATCGTATTTAAGCATTTATGGACTTGCGATATTACAGATAATACACGTAATGCTATTTGGAAGCATTTACAGTTGGTGTTATTTTCAATCATTGGGACTAGAAAATAAGGAAGCCTTTGGTAACACGGCCGCATTATTTGACAATATTGACCAAGAAGACTTTAAGAGTAAGTTAGAAGAAACCTTAGGTAAAATCCAGGAGGCGTTTGGAGATACAGACAAGTCTAATTCAACGTCAAAAGAGTTGCCAACAGCTGAAAATGTACAGGAGCATATGGAGTCATTATTAGGCGGAAAATTAGGAAAGTTGGCACAGGAAATCGCCGAAGAGACGGCGTCAGATTTAAATATAGATATGGAAAACACGAGCAATATGCAAGATGTTTTTTCCAAACTCTTGAAGAACCCGACGAAGTTGATGGGATTAGTTAAGAATGTTGGAGATAAACTAGATACAAAACTCAAATCTGGAGAGATTAAAGAAAGCGAACTATTAGCTGAAGCCGGTGAAATGATGAACCGAATGAAAAATATGCCTGGCATGGATAATATTCAGAGTATGTTATCTAAAATGGGTATGCCTAGTAATGCGAAGCTTGATTTAAATGCAATGGAATCAAAGTTGAACCAGAATATGAAAACCGCAAAGATGAAGGAACGGATGAAGAAGAAGTTGGATGAGAAAAAGGCTAGTGCCAATGTCATGGATACCATAGCAGAATTACAAAAGAATATAGCTAAATCGCAGGCCGAAAATCCATTGACGGATGAGCAATTGGTCGCGATGTTTAGTGATAATGCGGCTGCTGCTACTAGTGGTAGCAAGAAGAAGAAGAAGAATAAGAATTAAATACAGGAGGGACCTCCAAGTTCCTTACATAAAGTAAAGAATATTGGTTCCCTTAATTTTAAAATATACACACACTTTTATAAAAGTGTGTATATATATATTATGTCAGTCCCATTTTGGTCAAACGACCCAACTATATTATTAAATAAGGACTATTTATTTGAATTATGGCCAAGCGCAAATATGTCATTTGAAGAGAAGCTAAATGCTATAAGTAGGATAGTATTATTTTTAACACTTTTAGGATTTTTATTTACTAGGACTATTAGAATACTTATTGTAGGCATAGCAACCTTAGCAATAATATTTTTTTTATATAGATTAAGAAAAACGCACGTAGTAAAAGGTATGATAAATAATGAGGTAGAAGGATTTAGCAATAATATGACTACTAATCCAGTTACACTAGAATCTGTTTTAAAATCAAATTATGTGAAACAGAGTAAAAAGAATCCTTTTAATAATGTATTATTGACAGATATAGGAGATTACCCAGACCGTGAGCCTGCCCCCCCGTCATTTAATCCAGATGTGTATGAAGATATTAATAGTAATACTAAAAAAATGGTTCAATTCTTGAATCCTGGAATTAAGAATACAAATAAACAATTGTTCGGAGATTTAGGAGAGAAATTTAATTTAGACCAGTCAATGATTCAATATTACAGTACGCCAAACACGCGGGTATGTAATGACCAGGGAGCGTTTGCGAATTATCTATATGGTGATATGCCAAGCTGCAGAGGAGGAGATAGTATAGAATGCTTGAAAGATAATTTTAGGTATACACTCTACTAACGGGGGTACCCCCTTGGCGTAGCCAACCCCAACTTCGTTAGGGTTGGAGGATACAAACAAAGTTGGGTTAGCTACTCGCTATGCGGAAAGGTTCTTCACTTTAGGTGAGAACACCCGCGAATAGTAATTTGTATAAGTATATTCAATGAATCGCCGCAAATATTCAAGCATAAATAGTGCCTTCGGCTAAAATCGGCGCTATCTATAGTGCGTTTTTGCGCGCGGGTTGGTTCCAGGTATGGTCTTAATCTGTTACCAATATGTCATTGTCATGAGACCATATATGGTGTTGTAATAAGTCATATATTGTCAGCCCGTGCACAAAAAACGCACTATAGATAGCGCCGGTTTTAGCCAAAGGCACTATTTATGCTAGGATGTTTGCGGCATTTTTATTAGAATCTGCTAACTTTTGGCACACTTTTTTAAAAGTGTAGAACGAAGTTTGTTGCCACACTTTTTTAAAAGTGTAGAACGAAGTTTGTTGCCACACTTTTTTAAAAGTGTATAACGAAGTTTTTTGCCACACTTTTTTTAAAAGTGTATAACGAAGTTTTTTGCCACACTTTTTTTAAAAGTGTATAACGAAGTTTTTTGCCACACTTTTTTTAAAAGTGTATAGTATATATGGCAGAAGTATTTAATTATACATTTGATAACATTTCGCGAATTGGCGCCGATAAATGTTGTATAGACCAGACTACTATTCAGAATGCGGAATCATGTAATTATACATTACAAAATTATTTTGCAAAAGATTGTAGTATGAAAAAACCGATTGCTTTAGCAACAACCCAGCCAGGTGTGTTTTATAGTGGGGGGCATGGAACAGGTGCCGGAGGATGTAATATTGATACTAATTCCCAATTATTAATTGGTAGTATCCAGACGCATCCTAGGTGCCATATTGATTTATTCCAACGACCCTTTGCAACAGTACCCTTTTTGGGACGCGGGTCAGCGAATCCTATATTGGAGTCTCAGATTCAGCAGGGTGAAATGGTTGAAAATAAACGCAGCGTCAGCAAATTAGCTGAGCGCAGTCATATTAAGTATCATGCATATCCATTATTACCGCAGATTAAGAAGACAATAGCAAATCCTTCTAATTTTGTAGAAAGCTCGGCATCAGATAGTTGGGTGAGAGGTGGGGTGCCTTCGCGTGATTTGACTAGGGATCGTGATTTCTTTGGACACCATACGGAGAATCAGTATGTCTAAAGGGAACTCTCCTTCACTTTAGGTGAAGAAGTTGGGGTTGGCTACTTGCTATGCGGAAAGGGGGCGGAGCCCCCGTATAAAATAATATAACCATAATGTGTTATATTATTATGTAATTAATGTCTTTTCAAAGAACGACGTTTTGTAAATCTTCTTTTTCTTTTTCTTCTTAATGATTTTCGTTTAGTATATTTTACACCACCACTAAAATTGCCAGCCAATAAATTGCGAGTAAGTGCTCTATATTCATCTGTACTAGCAGGACCTAATAAGGTTTCCCTTTTTAAAATATGGTCTGGACTGTCATGGTCACCTTTCCGTTTAGCAGCCGTTAATGCCATATATATATTATTTAAATGTGCATTCCTTCCATCTGTTGTCCAAGCATTAACGTCAGTG